>Ga0310694_10002728_pt1 | contig 17804 bp, 24 predicted proteins | sample 174DNAGHGhighgp2_FD_203884 | JGI IMG/M metagenome (GOLD analysis project Ga0310694, IMG submission 203884) | Sheep rumen microbial communities from Palmerston North, Manawatu-Wanganui, New Zealand - 1742 DNA GHGhigh gp2 (v2) (version 2) | ecosystem: Host-associated > Mammals > Digestive system... | reverse complement strand
ATGCGCTCCAGCTCCAGCGAGAGTTGCTTGTAGCTGCCCTCGGTGGCTTGGTTGGCCTTCTCCTCGTTGTTGATGACCTTCTGCAACTCCTGGTTGGCAATCTTCAACTCGTTGTACTGCTGCTTGAGGTCTGCAAGCCTGGTTAACGCCTGCTCATGCGTGATGGCGTTGTTTTTCTCCTGCTGCTCGACCTCCTTCATCTGTTCCTTCAGCCCCTTCATGGCCTGCTCGTTCGACACAAGCAGCGACATATTGGACTGCATCGTGCCCAACTGGGCATCGGTGGCAGCCTTCCAGTTGTTGGTGACAACGGCGGCCTCCCGGTACTGACGGTTGATTTTCTCCTGCTCGGCCAACTGGCGCGAGATGGTGTTGGTGGTGTTGGCAATAGCACCGTTTAACCTGGTGGTGGCACCCTGCATCTGATTGCTGGCGGCAATCATGTCACGGGCACCGCTGCGCACCAGCGAGTCCAGTTTGTCGAGATCGCCGATGACCGTCACCTTGATGTTGATGCCCTGGATCATCTGATTGCAAATCTCGACGTACTTGCCCCTCATGCTCTCCATCGTGGCCATGAATTCGGCCATCGCCTGTTTCGCTTCGGGAGCGACCAAATCGTCTATCCTAATTCCCATGATTGTTTGTTATAAGTAGTGAAAATACTCGATTATCTTACCGCTGCCGCCAGTACCGCGACAGTTGAACGTATAGGTGCCGTCATCCTTGAGGCGCAGTTCCATGATGCACCCGCTCAGGATGGCGGCTTTCTTGGCAAGCGACGCCATGCGCTCATACTCGCCGGCTTTCTTCTTGTTCTCGCAACCGCAACTCATAATCCGCAACTTTCTTTGAAGTCCTGCAAGTACGGTATCAGGTACTCCTCGTTGAAATACTGCACGGCGGTGCCAGTGAGGTCAAACAGCTCCTCGCCGTACTTGCCGAGGATGCTCGGGCCGTCACCGCTCTCGACGACGCGGATCTCTATCTGCCTGTCGGCCTTGACGGATGAAATCTCGCTGTAGAACTTGCCGTTGATGAACAGGTTCGGCGTGTCGTAGGGTCGGGGAGGGAGGCCCAGCAGCGAACTCGATATGGGAGGCGTGATCGCGCCCTTCCATGCCTTGTAACCCTCGCTATCGTGATACCACATGCCAGGCTCCTCAAAGAACGGGTCATCATCATACGAGGGCGTGATGTAGGTGCCGTCGCCCTTGAGGCCGCTGTACATCTGCTCAGTGATCATGTGGACGAACACGCCCTGGTTGCGCTCCATGCACTCCAGGCACTTGTCATCAAAGCCATCGACATAACGCTTCACCGCGTCAAATACCTCATCGAATGTTGCCATGCTACTCTAATTAAAACGGGCGGTGCAAATTCAATCACACCGCCCGCTGGTTACTTACTCTCCTCTTTCGAGGCGGACTTCTTTCCCGCTTTGGGCGGGCTCATCAGGTCGTAGATGTCGGCCAGCTTCTTCTTGCGCTCCTTGACGGGGAGGTCAAGGAAGAAACCCTCGGACATTTGCGCGACGAACTTGTCCTTGCCCATCGGCACACAGGCCGACTCCACGAAGGTCACGCCATCGACAATCATCCCGTGATGCCCTCAATGCCGGCCTCATAGAGTACCGACGGAGACTTGAGCGATACAGTCGCGCCCTCGCTCGCGGTGATGGTCAGGGTCTCATCAGCGGCATTGTACGTCGCAGCGGTGGCACCGTTGAAGATGGTCGATGCGGCGGACGAAATAGCCGATCCGTACTTCGGGGTCAGGTCATAACCGCCGACAACCTCAAGCAGCTTGTACTTGTTGCCGGAGTCGGCGGTCTTGACGAGCTCGACGTGGGTCAGGCCGACAAGGGAGTTGGCCAAGTTGAAGTCCAGCTCGATGAAGTCGAACTCCTCGATGGCGTCGCGGGCATCCTTGAACGCAAACGACACAGTAAGCGTTGCGGGGTTGCTGCTTGTGGGATGAGGAGTCACGGTGGGATAGAGCGTGGTGATGGGGAAACCACGGAGGTTGTCGCCGTCACGCAGGCCGTAAACCACGTTGTTCTGATCGAAGTAGAACACCTCGAAGGGGATGTTCATCGCCTTACTCAGGCCAGCGGCCAGGTCCGGATAGAACTTGTCGAGGGTGAACGTGTCGGTGCGGGCACCTACCATCGTCACCTGGTTGCCGCCGTAACCGACGGAGCTCACGTTGGGCTCGCCGCCTTCCTTGGCGTACTCCACAAACGTCATGATGGGCATGATGCGGTTGGGACGGTCAGCGTGGCAAGCCTCCTTCAATGATGCGGCAGTGGCGTTGGCGGGGAACACGGTGCCCACCTCAACGACAATCGCACCCTTCACGTTAGCGAGGTCGAGCGGACACTTGGACGTGCCGGTATTCAGTTCGCCTCGGCTGCAATTTCTAATACGTCTCATTTTCTTGAACAATAATCGATTTTAACTTTCAGTTGTAAGTTCATGATGTTGATGGCGTCAATAGGCTCGCTCACAGCCTCTCCAGCCGTGCTCGTGTATGCCCCGTATCTGCCATAGGAATAGTTCTCGGAGTACTCGTGCGGTATCTTGCCGCCATAACCCCAGTCCAGGCGGCGGTCATTCTCCAGCTCCTCCATCAGCCTGCTGTATATCGGCCTCAGGATGTGCTCAAACGAATAGACCTTGCGCTGCTGGTTGCTCCACTCCTTAACCGATGAACAAGCTATGAGCAGGTTGACATTCGCCTTGGTGTAGAACTGGTGGCTCACGGGATCCTCCATGTTGCGTTTCTCCTTGATGGGGGCGAACAGGCAGACCACGGGGAACTTGGCCACGCTCGTCTCTTCGGCCTTGGTCTTGTCGTCGAGGTCATCCTTGAAGTACCGGGCGTTGCCGAACACATAGGACACCTCGGGGTTCTCGATCTCGATAAAAGACGTGGGAACCACGGAGGGGTCCATCACTTCTGGTATGGTGATGGACAGCCCCTCGCTTATCCTTGCCACAACGTCGTCGATGATGTCAACTATCTCTGTGCTCATAGGTTGAAACGGTTAATGCGTGTGGTCATGTTGGATGATACCTCAATCTTATCGAAAGCGTCACCGGACTGGAGCGATGCCCAGGCGGCAAAGCGGATGTTCCTGTTCACCATCTCGTTCCAAATCGAGACCTGGCGACCGATGGGATTGACGACCTCGTTCTCATTCTTCCAGATGACAAGGCCCCTGTCGGTGGCCTGTGTGGCTGCATCTCGAAGGATGTAGAAAAAGACGTAATCGGCGAACGACTCACGGATCTGCGAGAACAGCTTCTCGTAGTCAGTGTTCACCTCGAAATCGGTGCCCTCATTCTCGGCCTTTTCCTTGTCTGCCAGGTACCCGTTGACGGCAACGGCCAGGCTGTCACCCAGCAACTCGCACAGGAATGCGAGCTGGTAATGGGCGATATAGCCCAGGATGGCCTTATTGACGCTCAACGAATTGGAGTTCTGCGCAGGCGTAGAAGCTGCCGAGGCATTCATGATATGCCTTGGCCCGGTTGTGAAATATGAAACATCGATAAGCATGGTTTCTCCTACTTTTTAGTGCTTCTCGTTGACTTCTTCGGCTCCTCTTGAGCAGGCTCCTTCTCGTCAGCGACTTGACTATCCTTGCTGTCAGCATCGGCAGTCACCTCCTTGTTGTCTTCACCCTCGGGAGCGGCTTTGGCGTCGCTCTCGGCGGCAGGCTCTTTGCTGTCGGTCTCGGGAACCTCGGGAGCCTCGGGCTGCTGCTCCTGCTCCTTTTCTGTCTCGGGGGCTTTGGGCTGCTCGGGAGCCTTGGGGGCTTCCTCGCTGGCGTCACCCTCGGGAGCCTCGGCAACCTCATCGCAGGGGGTCACGATGATGTCACCCCTGCTGATGCGGATGCGGTTCTCACGAATGACCTTGTCAACGGCACGGCCTTCGATGATATACCTCTTGCCTGCCATACCTTACGCTCTTGCGATTGCGGCCTTCAGTGCACTCACGCTGCCATAGGCAAACGCCCAGGGGCAGTAAACAGGCAGCATCAGCTCCATCTGGGCGATGCAAACGGTCTGGTTCTTGAGGATCTCGGTGACACCCTCGGCGAACTCGACGTTCAAGGCAGTGTAGGTAACGATGTTCACGCCGTTGCGGAAGTCACCAAGCAGGTACTTGCCGGTGGGGATGGCGTTGGTGCTGATGACGGGCACGCCGCCAACGGTCAGATTACCGAACGCGTCACGCACGAAGTCGAGACGACGGCCAGTGGTGTCCTTCTCGGTCTGCATCTGGAACAAGGTGATCGGGTTCATCAGGATGGCGGTGGGACGGAACTCACCGTAGGTCATCACGGCAACGGCAGCCTCCAAAGCGTCCTGGCTGTTGGGATCCTCGACGCTCTTGAATGCGCTATGGTTGAGCGTGAACGAGATCAACTCGGGGTGAGCCTCCTCGGCATAGGTGATGCCGTCGATGATGAGGCGGGTGTCGGTCTCCTTGATCACCTCGAAGGTCTTGCCGTTGAGGGCAGCCTTATTGGTAATGGTGTTGTCAGTTGCTGTGAAGGTAATCTGCATACCGTCACGCATGATGTCAACGGGATCCTTCAGCACCACGACGATGCCTGTGCCGCCAGCGCGGCTCTCGATACCTGCAACGGAGCCAACGGCGCCGGTGTAGATGGCGGTGGTGATGATGTTCTCTACGGGAAGCACGCCCTCGTAGCGGGTGATGCCGGTGGGATTGTCACCAGTGCCGTCACCAAACAGGATCTGAGCGTCCATGGCGTTGTAAACTGCCTCGGGCATCAGATTGAGGATGAACGAGCGCACATAGGCGCGGCTCTTCATCATGCGCTTCGAGATGCGGATGTAGTGGCCGACACGGTTAACACCTGCGGTCACCTCCTTTACCTTGAACGAGCTCTCGGGCAACATGCCGTTCTCTGCCACATAGCGGGCGTTGCGGTCCACATGGTAGATCTGGGTGTAGGCGATGCTCAGGTGCTCGGGCTCAATGTCGAGCGTGGTGATGACATCCTTGAGGTGCTGCTTGCCATGACCCACCTGCGACACGATGCGGTCGCTCTGCTGGGCGATGAGGATGTTACCCTCATAGTCGTTGGTCATGCTCACGTCCTTCATGGTGAAGTTGGTGAAGCGGCCAGTGCTCTTGCAGCGGTTGGCAACGAAGTCCTTGTACTGCTCACTGTCCATCATCTCGTCCACCTTGGCGGCAAACGCGGTGATGTGCTCGTTGGTGAAGCCTACGGACTTCATCTTGGCGATGTTCTCGCCCAAGGTCTTGACCTGTGCGGCCAGCTCCTTCACGTCCTCGCTCTTGGAGACGATCTTCTCGTCAATGCCCTTGAGCACCTCATCGACGCGGGCCTTGACCTGCTCTTCGGTGATGAAACCCTTGACAGCCTCATTGACGATACCGTTCATCTTGTTCTCCAGCGACTTCATAAAAGCCTCCTGCTGGGCTTCAAGTTCTTTCTTGTCCATTTGTTGAAAATCGTTTTTGAAAGGTTATTAACTAATCTTATCACGAAGTCCTGCCCAAAACTCTGAAGTGACATCGTCGGCTTCCTTGTTCTCGACGGCGGGGGTGTCCTCTTTCGGAGTGTCGCCTGACGGCTCCTCTGTCGAACTGCCCGCACCGGGGGCGTCCTGTAATAATTTGTTGGCTTGGTACACCTTGCCCCAGCAATTGGGGCAACGCACGAAGTTGGTGAAATCCTCGATGCTCTTCACATCCATCTCCTTCACGTCACCCTTCGAGGCAACAGCGTCAATGATGGACAGAACCTCGGCGCGGATCTCGGGCTCTAACTCTTGCACACGCTCATAGGCGATGTCGTCACGCAGCCAGCCGACATACATGCTGGTCGCGTCCAGGACCTGCTGCTGGAACGTGTGCAGCTGCTCATCGTCAAAATCGAACATGTGGCCGCAATGAGGGCAGGTGACGATGTTCCCGCCGTTCATGGCCTTTAACATCAGAGTAAGGTCCATATCAAATTGCTTGTTTAACTGGTCGGTGAGATTGCATTTGGCCAATGCCTGACGCATGTACTCGACGGCATGGCGCACCTGCTCGCTGGTGGCGCTCTTGAGGTCAACCAGGAATGTGCTCGGGTTGGCGCCCCAGCCCATGAGCGTGGAGTATTCGTACAGCCTCCACTCCAGCACCTTGGCGGGGGTCTCCTCATCACGCTTGATGGCGGTGACACCGATGGAGTGCTCCATCTCATGGCCGCACTCGGCATTCAGCTTGTACAGCTCCAGCACGTCATGGCCCAGTGCCGTCTCCTTGGCGATCTTGCCGGTCATCACCAGGTGCGTGTCGGTCTCCCTGCCCTCGATGGGCACGCCGATCTGCTTGTGCACGTCATGGTCGAGAAACCATTTCAGACGCTTGAAACCCTCCTTGAGGGTCTTGGTGAAGCTGCCGGGCATGGAGATGTCGCCCTGGCTGTCCATGATGTTAAATCCGTTGACCGCAACAGTTACAAGTCCTTCCTGCTCGTCAACATCCTTTGCCTTGATGCCGTACCACTTACTCTTGTACGACACTTCCTTCTTCGGGTTCTGGTTGTTGTTCTGTCCCATCTTCCTGTTGGTTTTGATTGTTAGTATTGGTTGAATTATTGAAAACGCGGTTGATTTGCGCCAGCTCGTCATCGGTCATCTGCCACTTGAGTTTGCTGGCCAGCGGCAACTCGCTCTCTTCGATCATCGCCTCACCAATCTGGCCTCTCCAGTCGTTGAGGGTGATGAGGCCCTTGTTGAACTGTTCCAGGCAACGGTCGTTGATGAGCTTCTTGACCTCCTCGGCCTCCTTCAAGCCTTCCTGCAGACAATCCACGCCGCTGAAATCGCAGTCCAGGTAATACTTGCTGCCGCCCTCTTCCATGCGCAGGAACGTCGTGAAGTCCTTGCAGAAACGCTTGGCCAGCGGAATGACAACACTGGAGTACACGGCTTTCTCGGCGGTGGCCTGGTTGCTGAACGTGGCCTGGTCCTTACGGGGCACCAGCACGCTCGGGATGCCGTAGGCACCGGCAATGGTGATGGCATCAGCCAACGTCTCGTCGAATGGTTGCAACTCGGAGATCGAGAGGTTTGTCCTCACAAACGACATGGGAATGTTCGACACACCGAAGGGGAATTGGCCGTCGCCGAAACCGTAGTTCTCGGTCAGTTCCTTGACGAACTCCTTCTTCTCGGCACTGGTCATGGCCACCGTGCCAGCCTTGTCCTGCTGCTCCTGGACGATGAAGCCCACACCGCCACGCTTGACGTAGATGATGTTGCGGGCCTCATACACGGCAATCAGGTTGGAGATGGGTTTCTTGAGCGGAGCCAGGCGGCTCATCGACTTGAGGAAACCGACCCTACCGCCATAGAACGGCAGGCTGTCACGGTCATGCCACACCTGCCATGTCGGTATCAGTTCGCACGATAGGCCGCCGTAGTGCAGCGTGTAGCCGGCAATGAGATCGTCAATACCGCCAGGCGTGCAACCGAACAGGGGAATGGTGTTGCCCTGCTTGGCCTGCTCCACGTCAACCCTGTTACTCGGCAGGTTCCAGTAGGTGTCGCAATATTTCCACTTCAAGGCATCGGGGGCCAGGTGGGCACCCATGGCCGCACGCACATAGGCGTTGCCGGTGGCCAGCTTGTACACGAAGTGGTTGTAGATGAACTCATACCAGCCCATCAGTACGTTGGGGTTGTTCAGGATGCCGTTCACGGGATGGCTCAAGCGCCATACCACGCTATCGTCATTCGTGCGCTTCACAACGAAATTAGCACCTGCGATGCGGCTTGCGATGAAGTCGATCGGCCAGAACACCTCGGGCACAGTCCTGAACAATGTCAGGAAATTGTCGCTGCATACGCTGGGGTGCAGAATGCCCTCCAGTTCATCGGTGGTGATGACACGGTAACGCTTGCCGTTAATGATGGCATTGGTCACAGGAATATCATCCGACTGATTGGTGCCGGACTTCTTCCTGAAGGGGAATATGTTGTCGAAAAATCCCATGCGATTGTGTTTTTGCACAAATTTAGATTGTAACCATTTCCGTAGCCCCGATTTTTTGAAATCTCAAAACAACAAAAGGACGTTAAACGCCCTTTAACTTATTGTCACCCACAATGATAAATGCCGTCGCGGTCTGTAGCCTAAAATTTCACAACATAGGACACAAAACCGCTCAACAACACACTGGCCTCGATGTCTCGCCCCTTGTCGGCATTGTAGTCCAGCAGATGGGTGATGAACTCCGAATAGTCCCCGCTCTCATCGGTGGCCGTCTCGTTGAACAGGACGTGCGACCGCACATAGTCGCTTGTGGCTGCAATCCTCCGTGCCGGGTCGTTCTCCTCATCGCACACCCGCACCGACATGCCGACGCTCGCCCTCAGCCTGCGAACGAACTGGTAATAGGCCTCCCCGCACTCGACAATGCACATGTCACCCTGGCGGCTCTCCACGGCTGCTGCTATCTCATCGGTCGAGGTGTTGTCATGATACACCACGTCAACTACACGCCAGCTGTCGCCAACCTTGCAGCCCTCAAGCAGGCAGAACTTGCCGTTGATGTTTGGCAGCATGTAGAGTACACGACGGGACACGGTGGCCGTCTCTTCGCTGGCCGGGTTGTAGAAGTGCAGCGCACCGTCACGGGCATACAGGTTGCGCTTGCGGCGGTTGCTGAACAGCGTGAACTCGTCACGCAGCAGGTCATGCACAACATACCTGAACGTGTCCGAAAGGTGGCCGTGCTCCTCATACGTCTGGTTGGTGGTCTTGTTCTTGACCTTGGTCTTGAGGATGGCCCCGTTCGCATCCTTCTGCACGCTCAGGTAGTCCTCGATCGAGACCGTGCAGCTCTTGCCGATGGTGATGGCAACGCCAGGCACGTTACCCTCAAAGATGGCGTTGATGAACTCACCAGTCATGGCCACGCTCGGGTTCTTGTCGCCCACACAGTCCACTACCTCGAAGCCCTCACCCTCCAGCGTGAAGATGAACAGGTCGAGCCAGGAGCGTTTCTCATCATCAATGGTGTTTGCAGCCCTGGTACTCGCATCACCATGGAGATACACCTTATCGGCATATTTGATCCCCTTGAGGTATTCGGCCACACGCTTGCCAGCACGCTTGACGGTGTTGTCAGGACTCTCGCAGCAGATCTCGGCAAACTGGTTCACGTCGGTGGTGTCACCAGTGATGTACTGCCATAACGACACGGAGATGTAGGGCAGGACGTTGTTATCGACGCTGACGTGTATCGGGTAGCCGGGATTGTAGGCGACATCGGCTGTCTGCTTGCCGATGTTGAACGACCCGAAAAACTCACTGCCCGTGCGGATGACACCCCACTCACCAAGGGCATAGATGCGGAAATAGTCGGGGTCGGTGACGCGGTCTTTCTCGAAGTCGGCAACGCACTGCTCATCATAGTAGCCATACGTCCCATCAGGGCTACCCACTACCCAGAAGTTGTTGAGATAGGTGGACTGGATGAGCACGATGTCCGGTGCGTGATCCTCCATCTCGCCCGTGCGGGGGTTGAGATACGTCTTGGCCTCGTTCATCCGCAGGGACTTCACCTCGGTAATCCTGGAGGGGATGCGGTGGCCATCGATGACTACACGCATGGAGACATCGTGCCACTTCTCACCGTCGAGCCAGCTCTTTTTAATCCAGTGCGTCTCACGGATAGGATTGAACGTAGCGCTGATTTGCTGACCCTCCTTACCGCGCAGACGCTTGCGGATTTGCTTGAAGTCGCTTTCCTCAAACTCGCTGAACTCTTCCAGGTGCACACGCTTGTAGTTGGAGATACCCTTGATTTTCTCGGGATCGTCGAGGCCACTGAAGTCAATCTTCGCCCCGTTGTAGGTGCAGCGTATCGAGTTGCGGGTGAACTTGATGTAGTCCTCCATGTTCAGCTGCTTGCACGACACACGGAAATCCTCATAGATGGACTTCTCAATGGATGCGCCGACCTTGCGGAACACGAGCGTGTTCTCACCGTCGAAAAGGGTCATCATCAAAATCACCTGGGCAACACTGTACGACTTGGCAGACGATGAGCCGCCATAGAGGATGATGAAACGCACGATTGACTCACGCATGAAACGCATGAGTTGCCAGCCGTTCGGATTGAACATCCTGTAATCGTATCGATAAACCACCTCTTTTGACATTTTGCTCTATCTCCCTTATTTGACACAAGAGCCATTTTGGACTGAAAGATGAAACATTTTTCCAAAATTTCCCTTGTGTGACATTTTGCTATTGCTCGGGCTCGTCATCCTCGGGCAGTCCCGAGAAGTCCATCACCCTGCGGACACCTACTCCCACGTCACCGGTCATCTTGACCTCCTTGGGCGCCTCCCAGCCGTTCATAGAGGCCAGCAGACGGGCGGCTTCGGTCTTGCCGTTGAACTCGTAGGACACCTCGCCGCGCTTGTTCTTGATCTTCTTCAAGGCCTTGCGCAGGTGCACCGGCATCTGGTTGGGTGCCTTCAGCTTCGGCTTGCCAGTCGCCTCGTCGATGTAGTACATGTCGGTGGGGTCAACCTCCACGATGCCCATGAGGACTTTCTCGACCTTCGCACGGTCCACCCTGGTGGCCTCGGCATACTCCTCCTGCAGCTCGGCTATCCTTGTGGCAACCTTGTGGTTGCTGAGCAACTTGCTTGCGCACTCCCAGACGGTGCTCTGCTTCATTTTGGCGCAGTTGTAGGACAGGCGGTAGGCCTCGCTTGCGTTGCCTATCTCGACGTAGTTGCGGCAGAACCTCTCCTGTTTGGGCGTTAGTTCTCTTGTGTTGTCTTTTTTCTGAGCCATGGTGTTGCGTATAATTTAAGCGTTGATATGCGTATAGAAACGAGTTGAAAATGCGTGAAAGCGTTCCAAAAACGGCTAATAGCGTTCCAAAAACGGGTTAAAGCGTTCCATATTTAACAATAATCGTTCTAATTTGGCATTTTCCCGATTTTTATTTCCCGTTTCAGGCGTTTTGTTTCCCGTTTCCCGATTTTCATTTCCGATTTTCCCCGAAAGCGAGGAAGCCGGAGACGGATTTCCCGCCCCCGGTTCCCCAGTTACTCGACAGGGGATCGGCTCGCTATACGTTGACACATCGGACATCATGTAAAGTGCGTTCACCGTCCTTCTTGCCCAAAATGGCGTCCAATCCTACCTGCACGGTTTTGTAGTGCAAAGATAACCAAATAACATGATCATCCACACGTTGACGTAAATTGTCATGCACGCGCACACCAGGCAGGTAACGAAGTTTCACGCCATTGCGGGCGCTCACCTCCTGGGCAAATTTGGATACTTCTAACTCCTCATGATTGGCCACGTTGAACAGCTTCATTTCGGTCGGGTTGTTGTCATCGCCCATGGTCATTACCTGGTAGAGGCCATCCACCGCATCGTCGATGTGTGTGAAGTGGCGCGTCTGGCTACCCATGTCGTACAGGTCCACCACATCGTCATTCATCAGATGCCAAAGAAGAGTCCCCTGACGCGGGTCGGGGCCATAGACGTTGTGGAGGCGGACACCGTAGGCCTCATCGTTGTAGAGACGGGCGTACTGCTCATCAAACCGTTTGGAAAGTCCGTACATCGACGTGGCGTTGCCCGGGGCAGCGGTGGACGATGAGGCATACACCAGGCGCACATCACGCCAGGCGCACGCGTTGCAGACTGTCATGAACGTGTCAATATTGTCCTCTCGGATCCGATTCAACTCGGGATTGAAAACCGATGTCTGGGCGGCGAGGTGGAACACACCCTTCACATCCTCGTTGCTGGTAAGGAACTTGACGATGTCGGACGCCTCGTCGCCGTTCTTCCGGTCAATGCCGATGACCTCATGACCATTGGCCACAAGGAAGGCAACGAGGGCCTTTCCAATGAAGCCCTCGCTGCCGGTAACGATAAATTTACTCATGATTAAAAGAAGTTTTTGAACACACCTGCGAGCCACAGCACCACCATGAAGAAAAACCAGGTGCCCAGGGACGTGGCGACGAACGTCCTGCAACCCTTGTTGCTCACGAGCTCGCCCTTGGTCCTTTTCTTGAACTCTCGCAGGCTTTGGATTAAACTGATTGTCGGGATCGCCATCAAGATAAGCGAGGCGATGATGGATAACACTTTCATTGTTCCTCGAAATTATCTGCCACCTCATCGAAAGAGCGGATGGCGTGCTCTAACGCCTCATCGTCGATCCTCACTGGCGGCTGGTTGTACCGCCGGCAAAAGTCCAGCTCCTTCTCCAGATCCTGGATGCGCTGGTCACGCTCCTTGCGGGCGCGGGTGTCAACGGCGATACCCAGCAGCAGGCCGACGACGAATGCGATTATTGTTGAAATCATAGCGTTTGTGATTATGGTTAATATCTCTTGCCGTGAAGGCGTTCACGGGTCTTGTTGTACTCCATCTTGAGGAGGATGTGGCACATCAGGTCGAAGCCCATGACCTCGGCCAGCACGAACAGGTAATACAGGGCATGGCCATACATTCCACGCTGTGATAGGCTGTGCGACACGATGAAATAGATAGCCTCCGTAAACGTGAAGTATTTGCGGAAGTATGTTACTTCATCCTGCCATGAGTGCTGTCTGTTTGCGCTCCAGACACGGAGGCCGATTTGCACACTCTCAACACCCGCAAGGTCGAGGATGCGGATGGCGGCGTCAGCCAGCTCATCCTCTACGGTGTCCTTGATATATCCTTCAAAAGCCTCTTGACAGGTGAAGCCGCTAAGACTCTCATTGAAGGCCTGCATATTGGCATGACGGTTTTTCCTGTCTGCCTCCACCGCTTCCATGAGTTCACTGATGATTAAACACAGGAAGTGTTCACCTGACAGGTCCTCATCGTGGAAGCCGTGGTCACAGGATATCTTGTAGCACTCGTCACGCAGTTCGTTGAGCTCTTTTTCGCCTGGTATTTTTTGGATCGTTGTTTTTGATGTTGTCATTGTAGTTCCTCTTTGTTTTTGAATGATATACAGCCCTCCTTGGCAAAGTCGCTGTCCATGTTGTCGATACCCTCAAAGCATGGGTAAAGCCAACATTTGGTACACAATTTCTCGGCGGGTTTGGGTTTAGGTTTCAATTTCTCGGCCTCGATGGCACTGAGTACCTGCTTGGCCTTGATCTCGTCTTTGTGCTCGGCATACCGTTGCGCGTGGTACTCGTGGCGGTCGCCCTGGCCGTTTCCGACGCGGGGCTTGCGCTCCTTGGACGCTTCCTCTGCCATGCGCTCACGCCTCCTGCGCTGTTCCTCACGGATGTAGGCTTTCATGTCGCTGCGGTCAAGCCCTTTGCGGCACTCCCGGCAAGTGCTCAGGCGGTAAAGCCCGTCCTTGCGGTAGTCAAAGGCGGTCATCGGCAGCAGCTTGCCGCACTTGTGGCACACCTTCTCACGGGCACCGCCCTTACGGCTCGGTGCCAGCATCGGGTTAAGCGGTTTGCGCTGGCGGCACTCACGGCACTCGTAGGAATGGGAACGTCGGCCCGCACTGTCGTTGAAATCGTCTATCGGCAGCTCCTTGCCGCAACAGGTGCAGACGCGAGTGACGGGCACCTCCTCGCCTTTCTTGCGGTAGTACCATGCCCTGCGCTGTTCACGCAGCTTGTCGGCATTTTTCTTCCGCCATTCCCGATAGTAGGCCTTGACCGCCGCCTGGCGTTCCTCATCGCTGGCGAACTTGCGGCGCTTCGGCTCGGGTCTCACCTTGGGGACGCACGAGTGGCCGAGTGTGAGGCAGTCACGGCACACCTTGTAGCGTGCGTGCTTCTTTCCCGGCTTGAGGGGAAAATAAGTGAGGGGCAGGTTCCTGTGGCAATAGCAACATTCCCGCCCCTCGACTGTCCGTTTGGTCTCGCTCATTGCTTCAATTCTTGTCTTTGTCCTTGAGTGCGTTGATGGCAGCGCGGATGTCGGCCACCTTCTTGGCCAGCTCATCGGGCTCGTAGTACAGGGCGAGGGCAGCGAACAGCGTCACCATAGCGGTCTTGGTGGGCTGGTCGGCGACGCCCTTCTCGTAATTGTCGATCATGTACGCCCAAATGGAGTGCAGCACGTCGGGATTGCCGATGACTCCGTTCTGAAAGCGTTTCGTGACGTGGTTGGCATAGACGATCAACACCGTCTCACGGTGGCCGTCTGCATCCTGCATGACTCTCTGCAGGCGGGAGAGGATGGATTGATTCGGTTTTTGCTTGCTCATTGTTTATCGGTTTAACGGTTACTTTTTCTCTTTCTCGACTAACACGACATCGCCGCCGATGCGGAAGGCGCCCTCAAACATCTGGGTGCATCGCTTGGGCAGCGAGTTGTAGTAGTTCTTTTTCACGCCCCACATCGTACACCAGCCTTTACCGCCGCTCTGCCTCATGTTGTTGGGGATATAGCAACGGCAGACGCCGCAGATGTAGGGTATCTCGTAGAATGGCCCACGGCCATTGATTGTCACTGGTTCCATGTCAGTAGTTCAAGTTGATAGGGTTATCTTCATCGTAAGCCATCGGTACCAGGCCTGAAATATGCCCTGTCTTCCTCAAACTTGACCATCACCTCAGTAATCTTGATGAAATCGCCGTTGGTCTCCACATAGGTGTCTTGGTACACGACATCGCTGATGCGGTGCAGGTCGGTGTTGTAGCCTTCATCATCACATTCCAGTTCATCGGGGAGAATGAACACCTCGGCGTTCTTGGGTAGGCGGCGCAGTCGCTTGATTAGTTCATCTACGGTCATAACTCATCGAATTGTTTTTGAGGCTCATCACCTCCTTTGATTGTTTTCGGACACAGTGCGACACTTGACAACCGCCTGCCCCAGTAGTCGCAATACCAGAGGCGGCATTTGCCGGGGCGACAGCCGGACAGGTACTCGCACTTGTTCTTTTTACATACGGCTAATGTCATTGGTTACCACCTTTCTTCTCGACGTATCCGTTATCCAATAGCCAGCACATCATGTCGATGTAGCCGTCATTCAGATCCTCACACTCAAACTCAACAAGCGTGAATGAGTGCCACCAGTCGTCGATATAGAATACCACAAAGCCTCGCTGCGTTGGCTCCCAGCCAATGCGGTAGAAAACTTTGGTGCCATCCAAGTCCTTGCGGATTTTTGTTGGTATGAGTTTTCGCAGAGCGTATGCGGACCATATTGGGGCCACAACCGCCATTGTGTTCATGTCTGGTTTCCCCTGATGGTAAGCACCATCACGGTAGTGCATGTCTGCCGTGTCAATATCCAATCCAGCCTTGATGAGGCGTTCCGACTGGTCCGGGTCGGTATGTTGCTTATGTTTAATCATGGCGCACCTCCCTTTCATCTCAATGATTTTGTACCACTCCACGTCAGGCTCTTCAAGCCCGAAGTGTTCCTTCACGTCGTCGAGGTCGTATGGGCCGTGCAGCTCGGTATGGATGGGAAGTTTTCTGAACACTTCCTTGATGGTGACTTTCCACTTGCGATACGGCTTGCTCATAAATCAATCAAGTTTTAATACGTTGTTCGTGTTCCAACTCAACGAGATCTCACCATTGACGAGGCACTTGAACGTGTTTACCTGGCGGTTCTCGATGTCATTCTCGCACACCTGCTCACTGACGGTACTTCCAATGTTCCAGTTGAGGATTACAGGTACTGTTGAAGGAATAAGATAATATCTTACAAAGCCTAATGCTTTCGGGTTTACAAAGATTGCCTTGCTCATTCCCTCAAATGCAAGATACTTGGTAAACAGGTTCTCGTATTCCTCATTTGACAAGATTAATGATGTGTCATTATTGATGTCATTGACACTGAATGAATCCTTTGGGATGAGGTTTGACACACGCACTTCGTCGCATACTTGGAGAAAACCGTCTCTTGTAAGCATCCTCACAAACTTTGTCATTGAGTCAAAGGTATCATGGTTGCCTCGCCAGATGTTTGTGTTGATGCGCACCTTTACACCATGTTCATGGAACTCACGGTAAATCCTTTCAAGTTCTGCAAATGTAATGAAATCATCGTTGTGGTAACTGATGTTAATACCAGTTAAGTAATCACTTAACCCAGCAATGAGAAAATCATTGTCCACCAACTTGATGCCGTTGGTTGTCAGGAACAACTTCTCAATACCCACACGCTTTACATGGTGACATAATTCAAGAATGTCACTGTGCATCAATGGCTCTCCACCCAGGATGACAGCCTCGCGTATATGGTATTTTTCTACCACACGCTTAATGTTCTTGATTGCCTTGTCAATCGGCAGTTCAAGAGTCTTGTCTGTGTGGGAATTGATGCAGTAAAAACAATTCCTCTGACATTTATTGGTTGCCACAATGCTTAAATAAGCATTGTTTGACACATAACCTATGTCGGTTAAGGTGTACTCGTTTTGCTTGAAGATTTCAAGTGAATCTGTTCGGATAATCATAATCAGTCTTTCATTTCAATAAAAAACTTACAATCTGGATTTACAGTTGTTGGCCTATACATTGATACAAGACCTGTGGCATGTTGTCCAAGCCAATAGCGGTAGCACTGATTGGCTTTCTTGCATTGCTCTTGACGGCAGTGCATCATATCGCTGTTATACGTCGGCATTCCCTCCTTTCTTTTGAAGTTCTTTTTGAATATTTGTCATGTTTTTGCAGACAGAAGCTGTGTTATCAGTCCTCCTTGTCAGTTGTTTCACTTCCTTTTACAATAAAAGTAGGGTCATAACCATTATAATTAGTACTCTTGTTTGCGTTGTCCTTTTGTACATTGCTCAGCCCGTCAAGCGCAGTTGGTGCATCTGGTTTTATGACCTCCTCTGCTGGGTGCATTAAACTGAGAATGTGGTTAATGCGCATCCTGATATACTCAATATCTTCTTGTTGCTTTTCCAATGTAAGATAATTTCCCTTGACATTTACCGCAAGGTCACTAAGACTGCCATTCAAGGTTAGGCAAATTCTGCGTGTAAAGTCATCTGCGTTATCAAGCAGGTTGTATAAGCATTGCTGTTTATGCCATGTTTCATGAAACCCTTCAATAGCGGTTTTCAACAATACTATCAGCAGCACCAAGATAGCCGCCAATAGCACGATAATTGTAATTTCAAATGTTGTCATAATGTTATCTTTTTAATTTTTCCGCACTTGGCGCATATTAATGTTTCTCTAATTATTACAGGTCGTTTATCACCATCATTTTCAAAGATGTTTACCCGTTTGTATCGTTGCCATTGATGGCAACAACATAGTTTTCTGAAAAAGTCTTTTAGCATAATCAGTCCTCCTTTGGTGGATAGCACCACCATTTAACACTCAATATTGGTTGTTGCATATTCCAATCACCCGCTTTTACCCAAAACTTAGCAAGATTGTCACTATGAAAATACGCATAATTAGGTAAACCATTATCGTCAATAACGACCATAAGTTTACTATTTCTGTTTCTATCAACTGGTGGCAACTCGCTTGCTGGATGCCAACCTGCATCACGCATCAACTCATCGTAGAGACTTCCGAGTAAGTCACTCTCAAGAGTGTTCAATCCGACAAGGATGTCATTGATTTTGTCAAGAAATTCTAACTTAGTCATATATCATTCCTCCTTTCTTGGTGGCATACTAATACCTATAAACAAATGTTTACTGTGTTTGGTTTTACCCCACAATATTCCAATTGTATGCGCCCAACAAGTTGTTTCAAACTTAAATTTTCGCCAGTTGAAATAAATAAACTGACAATGCCCTTTTGAGT
>Ga0310694_10002726_pt1 | contig 17815 bp, 14 predicted proteins | sample 174DNAGHGhighgp2_FD_203884 | JGI IMG/M metagenome (GOLD analysis project Ga0310694, IMG submission 203884) | Sheep rumen microbial communities from Palmerston North, Manawatu-Wanganui, New Zealand - 1742 DNA GHGhigh gp2 (v2) (version 2) | ecosystem: Host-associated > Mammals > Digestive system... | reverse complement strand
GTCTGTTAGTGTACGGCATCAACTACAATGAGATGGGCAATCTTTCGCCAGCCGGAAAGGTGGTGATGCACCAGATGATCGAGCATCTGCTCATGACGGACGAGACGAAGGTGGCGGACTGCTCGCTGGTATTTGATAATAACCACGGCAATCATCTATGGTCAGATCCACGTAACTGGGCACCGGGATACAATATAATACCTACTCCCTATATTGGTGCGCGTATTATTGCGGAATGCCATGTGGATGTAGATAACGCGCATGCAGGAAATGTACGAATCAACAAGGGAAAGGACAAGGATGGTAATCCGGTAAATGGCAAACTGATTATCGAGCCGAACGGAGGATTGACGATAGCCGCTGTTGTTCAGCAAGTGAATGACACCCGTTATGCTTCTCCAATAACCATCAAGGCGGAAGATTTGTTAATCGAGTCGGACGAAACGGGTAACGGAGCGTTTGTGTATGGCAACAAGGAGTCTGATGTACGGGCTACCGTGCAGTATTACAGTCTTGCCGAAGGCGCCAGTACTACCACTCCCATATGGCAGTATATGGGTATTCCGTTCCAGGCAGGGCAGACAGCTATCGGTATGTACTATGAGGCGTGGATGTGCCGTTGGGCAGAAGGGACCAAGGACGGATTAGGCGGATTGTGGCAGTGGGTAGAAAATGAAGATGTACTTTTGCCGTTCGAGGGATACTGTATCACTCAGGAGGCGAAGAAGACGTACACGTTTGCCGGCAAGCTGAATGCTCCTGTAACGACGACACTCCTTTTGGATAATCGCGATGACGACGGTTTTGCGTTTGCCGCCAACAGCTGGACAGCTCCAATCAAGATTCAAGAGATGCAGGATGAGGACTTTGTTAATGCGGAGAGAACCATCTATATCTATCATTCCGGTTCATTTGCCGATTGGACAGAGAATGGTACTCCTCCGGTGAGCGCCAAGGACGGAGCGGTTGCTACATTGCCGGGACAGTACGCCGTAGTGCCTATTCATTCTTCGCCGTATATTCTGGGAGCCGATTCCGTAATTCCAGCCATGCAAGGGTTCTTTGTGAAGACGACGGATGCGGGTGCTACACTGGATTTGGTCTATAACCGAGTGGTATATGACGCTACTTATTTCAAGACGTCCACCCAGCCGATGCGTGCTCCCCGTCGCGTTGCCGCGGAAGGAAACGCACCGGATGTGATGCGTCTGTTGGTAGCCGGCACGTCGTTCGGCGGCGACCAAGTGCATCTTCTGAGCCGTAGTGATTTCTCGGAGCAGTACGAGGACGGTTGGGACGGCCGCAAGATAGACGGCGACGAAGCTGCTCCCCAATTAGCGGTAGTGAAAGAAAGCGGCGAGATGGCGGTAGCGGCAGTAGGCGAGTTGGAAGGCCGGGAGTTGAGTTTCCGTGCGGGTAAGGACAGCGAGTACACCTTCTATTTCGACTATGAAGGCGAGTTAATCTATCTGTACGACCGGATGACTCATATAGCGACGGAGATACGCAGCGGCAATACCTATACATTCGAGGCAAGCAACCAGACGTCTGTCAACCGCTTTCTGATAACCGCCACTCCTCCGCACGTGCCGACCGATACCCGTTCGGTAGTGTTTGAGGGTAGTGACGACAAGCCTGTCAAATACATCGACCAAGACCGCATCTATATTCTGTACCGCGGCAGGATTTATGACGTGACGGGAAAAAGTGTAATCCCTGAGCCGAGAAAGGAGGTTGCGCCATGAATGTCTGCAAACAAACCCGCATCCGTTTGGTTCTTGCCGGATTAGTGTTGATTTGCGGCGTGTCGCTTATGGCGCTGGTTTATCTGCTAATCAACAAGCCTGTGGTGGAAATCAGTCCGAATATAGTTGTGTCCACTCCTTCTCCGGTTGCTGTTCCTGTGGTTAATCATCAAAATATACTGCTCCGTGGCCGCATCATATCTCATCCGACGCCTTACCGCTCGGAAAGCCGTCCGGTTTGGTCGGATAATCCTTCTTCTCCGTCCTCGTTCAAGATTTATACGACGAGCAGCGCCACGACTCATTCCGTAGGCGGCGGCACGGGATCGGGCTTTCTCCTTGCGACGACGTCTCATGCTTCTCAACGAGGCATACAAGCGCAGCCCAACTTGGCGGTCAACACGTTTGTAGTGCTGGCTTCTTCCCGTCAGTTATCCGCTCCTGAAGCGGGCGAGGCTCCCCAGATGGCCCATCTTGCATCGTATGACCCTCGCCATGCACCCGGTCCGCCGGACACCGGAGGTGGCTGCGTTCCCGGAGACCATCAGTTAGTGGAACATCCGATAGGGGACGGTCTATGGATGATGGTTGTGATGGCAATGCTTTATTTCTTCTGCAAATATGCTACCAAAAAATCCGCTGCAAAGTGACAGCGGATTTGTTTTTTGCAAGTGTATTGATTGCCCAGAGGTATATCCGGGTGCGCTAAATAACCTAGGTATAACCTAGGTATAACCTAGGTATCACCTAGGTGTGTCCGGTACGTGTGCGGTCTGCGTGTGGTACGTGTGCGGTACGAGTGCGGGTTCCGTTCGGTTAGAACCTGAAGGTTAGTCCGACGAGGCAGTTGATACCCTGTGAGCGGTAGCCGTAGTAGAACTCGTTCTTTCTGTGCAACCAGTTGTTGAGCTGGAAGAAGAGAGTCATATTGGGTTTGGGATCGGGTCGTAGTATCGTGCCGGCCGTATTACCGTGATTTGCGAACTTCTTCCCCACCCACGCGTCGTACTGTAGTCCGAGATTGAGGTCCACTGTTGTTTGCAGCATGTGTTCGCCGTCTTTCGCGAGTGCGCGCCGAGGTCCGACAAAGCGGTTGTCGGAGTACATGGACCAGTGTTTATTGAAGCGCGTATCGATGCGCAGTCCGAGTTCCCAGTCAGCCCGGTCATAGACGGTTTTGTTTGTTCCCGCATTGATGTCGTTGATTGCCGTACAAGGCGAGTCAAATGTATAGCCGAGCTTTTCGTGCTCCAAGGCCTGCCAGAAGAAATAGTCTCCGTAGAGGTTAATCCGTATGACGTCACGGTGGTGGAAGTTAATCTGTCCGCCGACCTTCCCGCGCGCGTAGTCACTATAAGTATAAGCGAAATCGCCTGTTTTCATAGCGACAGGTGCCTGGCCTTTGACCCCTCCGTACGTTGTGAGCGAGTCGGTATTGGCAATGAGCGTCATCTGGTCGAACTGCAGCGCGTATCCACCGTGGAGTTCAATCAGGAGTGCATGATGCGGTCTTATATGGAAACCGAGTTCGGCATCAACCGGCGTATAAGGGCAGAGATGATGGGAAACGATTCCCGCATGAATGAGCCTGTATCGGTTCGACTCCATGTAGCTTTGCAGGGTCCCCATACCGAAGCTTCCCATTACGTCGGCATAGAGCGTGAGCCACTCTTTGGCTATCTGCGCTTCCATCATAACATGCGGCGAAGGAGCAAAGCTGAGGTTCCCGACGCCGGAGAGTTTATTCTGCCCGCGTCCTATATTGAGGTCGAGATTCACACCGAGGTGCATTCTGAAGCGCTTGCCTTCATAGGCGTAGTATGGTTCGATGCGGATATTGTGCCGGCTGTCGTAGAGCGAGTCCGGAATAGCGGCACTCAACGAGCGGAGTTGCATGAAGTTGTTCTGCACATAGAGTATTGTTCCTATGTGGTTCGCCTCGCTATGCCAGTCGAAGGAGAGATGCGTGCGTATCTGATGCTCGCTAACTGCGCCTGGCTTAGAGAAAAGTTTGTATCCGGTCTGTATTTTGTACTGGAAGTCCTGCTTAGCGTTCGCTTTGACACCAAAGAAAGCCTCCGCAGTCCACAGCGAAGTTTTGTCTATATCCTTGAATGTTACGGGCTGGGGATAGAGGATTTTGTTTCGTTCCCAAGCGCTTGGCTGCGCCAACTGATAGTCATAGAAATGCCCGTACTTATGGTAGAATACATTACCTCCGTTGAGTCCGAAATAGAGGTCGCAGGTGGAATACGTGTGTTTGAAGTCCAAACCGAGGAGTGTTTTGCTGAGCGTAGCGAGTCCCCATTCCGCCTTATGGTGCGCATAGACATCGAGAACGGAGTTCTTTCCGTCGTTGAGGTGGTATCGGAAGTCGAATAGCGTGTTCGGATGTCCGAGCGCCGCTTTGATGTATCCGTTGTACGGAGCGCGTGGTTCAAAGCGTGTGGGTTGCGAGAGGAGCGGACTGATGGTTGTCCCCGGCGTCACTTGCGCCATGTAATCTGAATACTCAATGGGGACGGGTTCGAGTTTCGTCTCCAGCACGGCAGGCTTTGTGGACACTTTTCCCGCGGCCTGAATCACGGGTTGGAAATCCCGTTCGACGGTCACACTACGGTGCAACGCGGAGTCAGATTGCGCGAAAGTGCCGCAGCTCACGAGTAGCGCGATTGCTCCCATGAGGCCTCTATATAAGGACATATCGAAAGTATTAATCTTCATCATTCACCTCCATTTCAATCGGTTCTTCAAGATGGTCGAGGATGTCGAGTCTCTCCTCAATGAGGGAGGCTATGTCATCCTTCTTTCCGTTGTAGTTCTGCTGCAGTACCAACAGGTATTGGCGTGCCTGGAAGTACTCCCCTCTCTGTCGGTTGATGTCGCTCAACAAGATGAGCGCCCTTGCCAACCAGTACTGGTGCGAGGTATTCATTTGTGTGAACTCCATCACCTGTTTCTCTGCGTTCTCCAAGTCCTTTTCGTTGAAGTAGCTCTGGGCGAGGAGGTACTTGGCTTCGGCACCCTGTGCGGTACGAACTTCATTCGAAACGGCCTTGAGGTCGGGTTGCGCCTTTTTCCACTGGTTAAGTGCAACGTAAGCTTTAGCCCTGCCGTACAGTGCCTCTTTCTTGGAGTCTTCCGCGACGGGCGAGTCGGTGAGGATCTGTTCCGCTATGTCGATAGCCGCCTGATGCTTTCCGAGCGCCTGGCTACAGCGGAGGATACCCAGCCGTGCGGCGATTGTATTCTCGCGCGTCGAGGCGAGTGAGTGCATCCGATAGAAGGCGTCGAGGGCACAGGAATAGTCGTGTTTGTCGTAACAGATTTCCGCGACCCGCATGGCTGCCTCTTCCTGATAAGGATTGGCCGCCATTTCCGCGAGCACGGCAAAGTGCGTCAAGGCATCGGAGGTCATTCCGAGGCGGTAGTACGAGTCTGCGAGGTAATACCGCGCGGTGGTACAATACCGTCCGCCCGCACAGAAGCGGGTGATATAATTATTGAGCGAGACGATAGCCTTCTGGTATGCCGCCTGCATGTACTGCATCTCGGCGGCAGCGTAGATCAGGCTGTCCTCCTGTGTGGAAACATTCATATTCATCTTCGACAGGTTCTTGGTATAAGCGAGATAGTCGTTGACGTTCCCCTGCTCGACGTACAGAGCCTGCAAGGCATCCAAGGCCGTATAGGCTTCATCGGTAGCCGGATATTTCTCGATAGTCTGCTTGTACGCGGCGATAGCCATGTCGTTCTGCGCCAGATTGCGGTATAACATTGCGCGTTCGAGGGACGCTTTTCGTGCCAGAGACGAGTGCGGATAGGTGCTCAAAAGTGTCTCGTACGTTATAATAGCGCCCCTTTCGTCATCCTTTTGGAGTTGTGCTCGTGCCGTTTCATAGACGCCATCGTCGGCGTAATCCGACTTGGGATATCTCTTGACAAGTTCGCGGAGGACACTGATTTTCTCATCGTACTTATGCTGCAAACCGAGTGCATAACCGCGCTGGAAGAGCGCATAGTCGGCTCCCGCCGCCTGCAGTTTGCTGACCTGGTTATAGTAACTGATGGCCTGCGGGAACTGGCGGTTGTTGAAATAGCAGTCACCGATACGGTTGAGCGCATCGGCATAAGTGGGTTCGGTAGCCATGGACTCATCGATATACGTGAGGAAGGCATTTCGCGCCTGGTCATAACGGTTCTGCGAGAAATAGCTATACCCCTGCAAATAGCGAGCGATGCTGTAATTATCCGACTTTTTTGCATCGCGTTGAGCGAAGAAGCGGTCGAGGTCTTTCTCGCAAGCTATATAATTGCGCAGGCGGTAATATGCTTCCGCTCGCACGTAGTAGGCTTCGGTTGTGTATTTGCCGGACTCGCGTGTATGATTTATTACTTCGGTCATCCATTCCGCCGACTGCTGCATTTTTCCCTGCAGGAAATTGTCGGCTCCGAGCTGGTATCTCAGGTATTGCTTCGTTTCCACCATTTTCGGCGTCGGGTTCGGAATTGAATCCAGAGTCTGAATGGCGGCAGCGTAGTTCTTGCTCCGCATGAGTGCATCGCTGAGGAGCTGGTAGATACGTCCTTCGTACTTGGAGTCAGGGAACTGATGGAGGAAGTCATTAAAGGCCTTGACGGACTCTCCCAAAGCGCTGGAAGACTGATAAGTACAGAGCGTGTAGTTATAACTGGCCTCCTCTGTAATAGCGGGTGTCAGTTGGAATCCCGCGGCGGCCTGGTAAGACAGTTTGGCCTGCTCCGGCTGGTTGAGTTTGACGTACGCGTTCCCCATCGTGAGACATGCCGTTTCGGAGATCGTGTCTTTCTCCTGCTTGAGTTGCTTGAGGTACTTGACCGCGGAGTCATAGTCGCCCAACTGGTACGCCGCAGCCCCCAACATATAGATGTCGCTCCGGATCGGCTCCAGTTTCTGCTCAGCCATCGACGCCTGATACACGCTCAAGTGTTCAGCCGCTTTTGTATAATCCTTTTTGAGATAACACATCTCTCCGAGGATACGATGCAGTTCGCTGTTATTCAGGCTCTCAGGATACTCTTTCAACAGCTTGTTAGCGCGTTGCTCCGCTTCCTCGTACTGACCCAAGGAGTAGTAAATCTGGACCAGGAAATACGGCACTGTCTTGGCGTATTCAGGTTCGTTCTCCAGTTTTTGTAGCGCAGGTAACGCCTTGCTGTATTTCTCCTGTTTGTACATACAATAGGCGTAGTAATAGGTAGCGCGAGTGGTATAACGGTTGTCGCTTTTGCTCAGTTGTCCGAAATAGATAGACGCGCGCTCGTACTCCTGCATCATGAGATAGGCATATCCGCGGTAGAAGGAATAATCCGTCTGGTGTGGTCGCGTGAGGGCCTTAATGTTAATAGGCTCCAGTTGCTTGAGTCCCTGTTTGTAATGGCCTTTTTCGACCTGCAAGACGGCTTGCATGAACTTAACCTCGTCAGCGAAGGTTGTATAGGGGAAAGCGTCAAGATATTCCTTGAGGTCTTTCTGCAACAACTTGTCGCGTCCGTCAAAACGCGCCGCTAACTTGTTGTAGCGAATCTCCATCTCCGTGGTCTGGGCCAATGCTCCAAGGCTAAAAAGACAGAAAAGAAATAGAATCAGTTTTCGCATCAAACTACAAACTTTCGATTATTGAGTGATATTATTGACTATTTTAACGGGCGAGTTTAATCTCGTTCCACATTTCGAGAAGCATTTCCTGGCTGCTTCCGGCATCGTGCATGAGCGCACAGCGGTCGATAATACTCTTGTCGGCATAGTAAACGGGATTGAGGTGAAGTGCATGCGGGTCCAACATCTCGCCATCCACCTCAATAGGTTCGTCGCCGAAGAAATAGGAAGCATCCACGGTCTCCGGCCACTCTTCTTCGTCATTCTGCTCAGCAAGGATTTCGGCAGCTGCTTTCTCTCCGCCAGCACAAGACACATACCCGATTTCTTCCATGTTAGCGAGCGCGTTGTCCGCCCGGCACATGTAGTCGATGAAATAGGTAGCTGCTTTGACGTTCTTGGCGAACTTAGGTATCACCCATCCGTCGAACCAGACGTTGGAGCCCTCCTGCGGCACAATGTAGTCCAGCATTACACCCATCTCGGCAGCTTCTTCGATAGCGAATTGCGCGTCACCCGACCAACTCAAGTTCAGCCAAGCTTTGCCTTTGGTCATTTCTTCCTTACCGAAATCGACCTCCCATCCGCAGATTTGCTTTTTAGCTTGCAGGAGCACGTCTTTTACTGCATCCACGCGCGCCTTTGTGATGTTCCGTACCAACTCGTCGCGATTAAGCGTCCCTGCTTCCAGTTCGTTGCGGAAAGCATAGAGCACGAGCACGGAATACACGTCACGGAAGGCGTCTTTCATGAGGATACGGTTTTCGAATTTCGGGTCAAGTACAGCACCCCAACTCTGCAAATCCTCGCGGTTGACGAACTGCGGGTTGAAGATGAATCCGGTCGTTCCCCACATGTATCCAGCCGTATAGTCGCTTACCTGTACTTCGGGACGGGGAGCCATCTGCTGGAACTTATTGAGCACAAACGGCGAAATATTGTCAAAATAGAAGATTGAGTCCGGAATCAATTGCTTCTGAATCGGCTGCACCAAGTCTTTTTTCAGCATGCGCTCGATGATGTACTCGGACGGGCAGAACACATCGTAGTCCTCGTGTCCCACTTCAATCTTAGTCAGAGCCGTTTCGTTGATATCAAAAGTCTCGTAAACGATTTGGACTTTTTCTCCAGTCTGGTCGAAATACCACTGTTCAAAATTAGCCTTTACATTTTCATCAATGTAATCCGCCCAGTTAAGCACTTTCAGTTGGTGCGCACGGTCCACACGATTGCACGCACAAAACACAACGGCTGCAACAGCCAAGAACAAAAGATTAATCTTTTTCATTTCTAACAATATTTTGAGGGTTAATTATTTTCAATTATCATTTTCCTTCTTCTGCCGCACATTGATAACAATCAACGCAACCAGCATGACCACCAGAATGATGGTGAACAAGGGTCTCAGTTCGGGCGTCAAGCCGCCTTTCCGTGCGTCGGAGTAGATAAATGTACTGAGTGTTTCCAAGCCGCCGCTTCCTTTGGTAAAGAAGGTCACGCCGAAGTCATCGACGGAGAGTGTCAGAGCAAGTATGAAACCGCTCAACATTCCCGGCCATAATTCCGGCAGCATGACCATTCGGAGAGCCTGTGCAGGTGTTGCACCGAGGTCTAATGCCGCTTCGTACGTATTAGGGTTCATCCGGCTAAGACGAGGCAATACGCTCAGCACGACATAGGGTGTGCAGAACACGACATGCGCAATACAAACCGTTGCCAGCCCCTGGCTCATGCCCAATGCCACGAACAGAAGGAACAACGAAATACCGGTTATTATATCCGGGTTAATCATCGGCACCGAGTTGAGGAAGCCGAGTATTTTCCGCTGCCGCGCGCGCATATTGTAGATGCCTATAGCAGCCAGCGTTCCCAAGACTGTCGAACATACCGCAGCAATCAATGCGATTACTACCGTGTACCATATTGCGCTATTCAGTCCGGCGTCCGCCTGTCCGGTAAACAGATTGACATACAGGTCCATTGAGAATCCCGTCCAGTTACCGAGTATTTTGCTTTTGGTAAACGAAAAGACCGCAATCAGCGCAATAGGTGCATAAAGAACGAGCAGCAACAGCCACAAGTACAACTGTGAGCCGTAGTGTCGTCTCATTCCCATGCGTTTGCGCCGTAGCGTTTCCTGCTCGACGCTCGTCAGATTTTTCTCTTTGCGGCGTTGTACAAACACAAAGGTGCCGTAACAGCCCACTCCGACAAACAGCAGTCCTGCGAACAGCCACCATATCCACCCGGTACGAAGCACGCGGGTCGTATATGTCCGCACATACTCCTCAAATGCCTTGTACGCATTGCCGACCAAGACACGCTGTGCGCGGTTCTTAATATCTTTTTTATTCCGCCATACGGTCCAATGCACGCCATTCTCATCCGCAAAACTATACACACTATCGCCCCAAGCCACCAATTCGCCCGCCGGCTCATGCACAAAGACGAAATCCAAGGAGTCTGTTTGTCCGGGATTCCAGATGGTACTCTGCACCGTAATATTCACTTTCTCCCCCTCGTAACTATCCGGAAAGTCCTGCAATACTTTCACTTCCCCTGTTGTCCCCACATGCAATTTATACGTCAGGTTCGATTGCGCAAGGGCACACATTCCCCAAGCCAACAGTCCCACACCAATAGCAAGCAAGCGTTTCATACCAGCCCTCCTTTCTCGCCCCCAGCGCTATCATGATCACCGAAGAAAGAAGTCAAGCCGATGATTATCAGCAGCACTAACGACAGAACCGCGCCGTAGTTCAGCAGGTCGGTTGTCGTGATATAATCCTGAATCAGGCTACCGAACAGTTTGATATTATTATGCGTCAGAAGCTCCGCAATAGCAAACGTAGAAACCGTCGGCATGAATACCATCACAATACCGCTATAGACACCCGGCATGGAGAGAGGCACAATGACCTTCCAGAAACTCTGCCATTTACTTGCACCCAAGTCCTGTGCCGCCTCGACGAGTGAATTGTCCATCTTCTGCAAGGTGTTGTAAATCGGATAAATCATAAACGGCAAGTAGTCGTAACAGAGGCCGAAGAGGAGCGCTCCTTCTCCCAACGGCAGCCCGCACATGTTGAACAACTCAACCGTTGCCACGGTACGAAGCAGGAAGTTAATCCACATAGGCAGGATAAAGAGCATTGCCATCACTTTGGGCGTTTTGAAATCCTCCTGCGCCATGATATACGCAGCCGGGTAACCAATAAGCAGACAGATGGCTGTATTGAAGACCGCTATCATGACCGAGTAGAGGAAAGTCTGAATGGCTTCGCTATGCGAGAAGAACTTTGCAAAATTATGCAGTGTGAAGTTTCCTTCTATGTCCGTGAAAGCATACACGCCGACCAAAACCAAGGGTAGCACAACAAACATAGCCATAAACAGCACGTACGGCCACGCCCAAGTCCTGCGGGAGGAAGCTATTTGCACCAGTTTATTCATTATTTTGGTCCAATAAAATATCATTTTTCGGGATTACGATACCGACTCTGTCTCCGTCGTCCCATACTTCGTTGGTGTTCACATAGAAATCGTACCCCGTGTCCGTGCGGATAGTCAAATGGTAGTGGTTTCCTTTGTACAGAATGAAATGCACCTCACCTGAAAGCGTGCCTTCCTCTTCGTAGTCCTGCAAGTCGATTGAGCGGAAGGGGACCCGCACCTGAACCTTGTCTCCGGCAGCGAAACGCTCCACTTGTTTCTCGTTCACTTCCCATTCTGCGCCGAGGAAACGGACCTTGCCATTCTTGAGCACTTCCCCCTCCAAATAATTGTAGATAAAATGCTCTTTTTTCATGATTTGGATATCTTCCGGTCGAACGAGCATACCCACTTCGGTACCGGGCAGGAACTCATGGTAATCCTGGATGAGGAATTCATATCCGTCCGGCGTCAAGACCCGCATCTCATAGTGCACCCCTTTGAAAATACAGGTTTGCACCTCTCCATACCATTTTGTAAACTTCCCTTTAGGCACGCGGTCATCTTCATCCAAATCCGCCTGTGAAGCCGCATCCGGGCCTTTGTCGCTTTGTACTTTATCCCCCTGCACTTTCCATATGTATATATCTTCCGGCCGAATTACCACATCCACCGGATTATTCTCGCCGAAACCGACGTCAATACAATCGAACTGCTTGCCGCAGAATTCCACTTTTTTGTCCCTAATCATAGTGCCGGACAAGATGTTGCTCTCGCCGATAAAGTCCGCCACGAAGCAGTTCTGCGGCTCGTTGTAGATATCCGTCGGAGTGCCTATCTGCTGAATTCGTCCCTCATTCATTACCACCACGCGGTCGCTTAAAGTCAGCGCTTCCTCTTGGTCGTGCGTCACGTAGATGAATGTAATACCTAATTTCTCGTGCAGTTCTTTCAACTCAATCTGCATGTCGTGGCGCATCTTGAGGTCGAGCGCGGACAGCGGTTCGTCCAACAGCAACACCTCCGGCTTGTTCACGATTGCTCTTGCAATGGCCACACGCTGCTGCTGTCCACCGCTCAATGTATCCACCTTACGCTCCTCATACCCGGTCAGGTTGGCCATTTTGAGCGCCTGACGTACTTTCTTTTTAATCGTGGCCGGATCTTCTTTCTTGAGTTTCAAACCGAACGCCACATTGTTGAACACATTCAAGTGCGGGAACAAGGCATATTTCTGGAACACCGTATTCACGGGACGCTGATACGGAGGCGTTTTCGTTACGTCCTCCCCCTTGAGCAAAATATCACCAGAAGAAGCCACTTGGAAGCCTGCAATACAACGCAGTAAGGTCGTCTTGCCGCAACCGGATGGTCCTAAAATAGTAACAAACTCGCCTTTCCTTACTTGCAGACTCACATCGTCCAATGCAAACTTTCCATCCTCGAACTGCTTCGAGACATGATTTACCTCAATAATATACTCCGTTTTAGCCATTCTGATTTATTTCAGTAGTGGATACCATAATTTAGCGCGCCTTATACGCCCGAACGCGCGTATTACGCAATTTGGCTGCAAAGTTAGTAAAAAACTCTGATATACGCAAGATTTTTTTCTGAAAATAATAGTTTTTCGCAATATTTGAGTTATTTACATTAAAAAAGTTCATATCTGAAACTTTTTCTTGCACATTTAATTATTTTTTTGTAATTTTGCAGGCAAAATAGAAGGAAAGGTTTTCTACAGACAAAATAGAATGAAAAAGACTTTATGTTTGGCGGCCGGATTGCTAATGGTTTGCAGTTTGCATGCAGCATCCGGAATCAATTATGACGGCAACAAGTTGGACTTGAACAATGATTTCACGCGCACGGAGTGTGGCACGATGGCAAAAAAAGTCATGAAGGAGGTAAGCGGTTTGGCATGTTCACGTCAGACGCCCGGATTCCTTTGGGCGCATGGAGACGAGAACTTGGGTAGCGACCGGAAGATTATCGCAGTCAAACCAAGCGGCGAGTTGGCAATGACCGTCTCGGTCAATACCGGAAGTGCCGACAGAGACGACTGGGAGGACATAGCCACAGGCTCGTTTGACGGAAAAAACTATGTTTTTATCGGTGCTATAGGCGACAATGACCTCCAATATGCCGATGCCTACTATATTTTCTATTTTGAAGAACCGTCCATCACTTCCGGCAGCCAAACCATCAATGCCAACTACATTCGTTTCGGTTATCCGGATAATGCAGCCCATAATACAGAAACGCTTATGTATGACAATATAGAACAAGCGTTTTACATTGCCGACAAAGCGGACGGCGTGTGCTCTCTTTACCGTTTGCCTTTCCAGACTAACTATGGCACTTCCATTCAAAAACTAACCAAGGTTTGCGAGTTAGGAAACGGCGACAAGTTCAAAGCCGCGACAGGTGGTGACATATCTCCCGACGGACAATGGATGGCAATCAAAAACGAGAAGTATATTTTGTTATGGTCACGTCAGGGCGACGAGAGTTTAAGTACAACGGCTCAACGCCGTCCCGTTCAGATTGCGGCATATGAAGCAGAGGCACAAGGCGAATCGCTGGCATGGGCAGACGGATATACGTTCTACACGACGAGTGACCAGAAGAAAGACACTCCTATTTACCGTTACACGCGCGCCGGAGGAGTGATTCCTCCTGACGACCCCGAAACACCGGAAACTCCGGAACAACCCGCAGAGCCGCAAAGTCCGAAACTATATGAAGTAATGATGAGTAATCATTATAGTGCCTTCATTCCGGCTGACGACAACACGAAGCTGCAGGCATATTTTCTTTCCGGCGAGTCCGAACCAACTATTGAGAGTTACAAAGTGAACAGCGGAACGACATGGGAGCAAGACGGCAATAGTATCACGCTTACCGGTTCCGACGAATCGACCTTGAGTTACACACTTGTGACAGAAGCTGTTGAGCCATGCTCTTTTACCACTCATGAGATGGAACTGAACGGGACAGAGACATGGATAAAAGGAGCCTATGGATTCGACGCTACCAAGAAATGGCGTTTTTCCAAGACCGATGACGACTACAGCCGCGAAATAGCAGGAAGGACACATATTGAGTTTTTCCTCCCGGCATGCGATACGGTGGTACTTAAATCCATGGAAAGCAAAGAGCGCGATGCACGCGTATATGTGAACGGCGAGGCAGTCGGAGGAGTATTCAAACTGCTCATTTCAGGCAGCACATTTGCGGTAAACCAGAACGCTCCATTCATGCTGTCCATTGTTTCAGCCCAAAGCAGCGGAGACGGCGGAGTGCGGGCTATCCGCTTGGCACGAAGAATAAAAACCGCAGTAGAGACGACTGCAACTGATGATTGCAGTAGTCATTCTGTTCATAAAATTATAACAAACGGACAATTATTCATTCTGCGCGACGGACAAACATTTACCATTACCGGCGCACAAGTGAAATAAGAATACAGAATATAAACATTATGAAAAAAATTATTTTTACCCTGGCAGCTCTCATTATGATGACAACAGCTTGCACCCACAAAGAACAGACGACGGGTATCGACCTCTCCAATTTGGACACGACAGCGATACCTCAAAATGATTTTTACCAGTACGCTTGCGGCGGCTGGATGGCCAACAACCCACTTACTCCGGAGTACAGCCGTTTCGGTTCGTTTGACAAACTCGGTCTGAATAACCTTGAACAAGTCAACGGACTTATTCAGGATTTGGCTTCCAAGAAGCACCCGCAAGGTTCTGTGGCACAGAAAATCGGCGACATGTACAATCTTTCAATGGACACGGCACGCCGAGACCGCGAAGGCATCGAAGCCGTAAGAGAGACATTAGCAGAGGTTGCGTCGATTAACAGCCGCGAGCAATTATCCGAAGCGCTTGGAAAGGCTATGGATTTCCAACTTTGGGCTATGTACGTGGACGCCGACGCCAAGAACTCTACGATGAACATTCTCAACGAGTATCAGGCCGGATTCTCGCTTGGAGAGAAAGAGTATTATTTAGACGATGACGAGCACACGCGCAGTATTCGCGAGGCATATCAAGCCTATGTGGAAAAACTTTTCGGTTTGTTCGGTTTTGCCGATGGAGCAGAACGCGCCAAGACCGTATTGCGTTTGGAGACACGTCTTGCCAAAGCGGCTTACTCGAATGTTGAGCTCCGTGACCCTCAGCGCAATTACAACAAGATGTCTATTGCCGAATTGCAACAATTAGTCCCGCAAATCGACTGGAAAGTGTATTTTGCAGCGATGGATATTGCGCCGGACAGTCTTTCTGTCGGTCAGATTCCGCATATACAGGAAGCCGGAAAGATGTTGGCAGACGAACCTTTGGAGGATCTAAAGACATTGTTTACATGGCAAGTGATTGATGGAGCCGCTTCGTTCCTGACAACAGAAATCTATCAGGCTTCGTTCGATTTTTACGGCAAAGTTCTGTCCGGTCGCGAGGAGCCGAGTCCTCTGTGGAAACGCGCAGTCGGTATCGTCAACGGTACGCTCGGCGAAGCAGTCGGACAAATGTACGTAAAGAAATACTTCCCAGAGGAGAACAAAGAACGTATGTTAGCGCTGGTACACAACCTGCAGAAAGCATTAGGTCTCCGTATTGAGGGCCTCGAATGGATGAGTGAGGAAACAAAGGCAAAAGCTTTGGAGAAATTAGCGGCGTTTACCATCAAAATCGGTTACCCCGATAAATGGCGCGACTACTCGGCTCTTGACATCAATGCCAATGACACGTATTATGCCAACTTGCAGCGTGCCGCCAAGTTCGAGCAGAACTACAGTCTGAGTTTCCTTGGAAAACCTGTGGACAAACAGAAATGGTACATGACGCCACAGACGGTTAACGCCTATTACAATCCTTCGAGTAACGAGATCTGCTTCCCGGCCGGAATACTGCAGTATCCGTTCTTTGACATGAGCGCAGACGATGCCTTCAACTATGGCGCCATCGGTGTTGTTATCGGGCACGAGATGACGCATGGTTTTGACGATCAGGGATGCCAATTTGACAAAGACGGCAATATGTCCAATTGGTGGACGGCCGAGGACAAAGCGGCTTTTGATGCGCGCACTAAAGTGATGGAAGAAGCATTCAACCGCATTGAGGTAGCTCCGGGTGTTCATGCAAACGGTGCTTTCACCTTGGGAGAGAACATCGCCGACCACGGCGGTCTGCAGGTTGCATTCCTTGCTTTCTGTCTCAACGAAGCATCGAAGCCCGAATCCGAGCGTTTACAGGAGCGTGACGGTTTTACACCGGCCCAACGTTTCTTCCTCGCCTATGCCAATGTATGGGCAGGCAACATCCGTCCTGAGGAAATACTCAACCGCACGAAGAGTGATCCACACTCACTTGGCCGTTGGCGCGTGAACGGTGCGCTACCTCACATAAGCGCATGGTACGATGCTTGGAACGTGACTCCCGAATCACCGATGTATATTGCTCCTGAAAACAGAGTAAGTATCTGGTAATCGGTATATGGACAAAAAAAATGGAGACTTCCGGGTCTCCATTTTTAGTATTACTGCTTTTCCACCGCCTCTGCAATCGAGTTGGCGATAAAAGCCATTTCCTCGGCAGGGAGAGATAGTTTCGGGTTGGAGAAGAGCATGTCTTTTTCTGAATTCATCGGTATTAAATGTACATGCACATGGTTCACTTCCATTCCCAAGACAGCCACACCGACCCGCTTGCAACCGGTTGCCGCTTTGATGCCTTTTGCCACTTTTTGCGCAAAGACCATAAGTGACTGAAGTTGCTCTTCCGAAAGGTCGAATATATAATCCGCCTCCGGTTCTGCCAACTTGGGTACTACCAGTGTATGTCCCTTAACAATCGGATTGATATCCAAAAAGGCATAGTTCTTATCGTCCTCTGCCACTTTATAACTGGGAATCTCACCCTTAATGATTCTCGTGAAAATTGTCATAACAATTCAGCATTTAAGCATTTATGGTATTCGGGCATTTTAGAGAGAAATCTCAAGGATTTCGAGTTCCAACAGTCCTGCAGGAACCTGCACTTGTGCCACTTCGCCCACTTTTTTACCCATCAAACCTTTTGCAATAGGAGTTGTAACGGAGATTTTTCCTTCAAGGGAGTTTGCCTCTCCTTCAGTGACGAGCTGGTATGTTTTCTCCATACCGTTACTTTTCATGCGCACGCGCACTTTGGTTAAAATCTGTACTTCATCCGTTTTAATGTCCGTAGCATCCAAAACGCGTGCATCCATGAGCCGTGCTTTGATTTGCGCGATTTTACTCTCCAGCACACCTTGCGCCTCTTTAGCGGCATCATACTCTGCATTTTCACTCAAATCGCCTTTCTCACGCGCCTCAGCTATTGCAGCAATGATGCGCGGGCGCTCAATCGTCTCCAATTCCTGGAGTTCGTCTTTCAGTTTTTTCAGACCTTCTTCGGTCATGTACGTTACTGCCATGTATATAATTATTTAATATTTACGTTTTAAAATCTCACTCGCAATAATGGCTTTGCGAACTTCTTCCATGTCCGTCATATCGGGAACAGGCGTGATATTTTGTGTTTCTTCAGTCATAAAAAAATAAGGCTTATGCCTCTTTTTTGTTTAAAAGTAATAGGAAACTTCACAGCCTCCTATTACCATTAAACCTAAACCTTAACTATGAAAATTTTTGTTTTCGGTGCAAAAGTACTGCTTTTATTTGAAATGACCAAATATTTTCGCAACAAAATGAAAAAAAAATGTATTTTTACTGTATTTATGGGTAGTTTTGAGCATTTTGGCTTCATTTTACGTGTTATTTCCACGCTTCATTAGTGACCATTCCGTCTTGGAGCATATCATACCATGTCGTCACAATGTCTTATACTGAAATAGGTTTACTCATAAAACGAATAAAAAGTGTCAAATTTTAAGATTTTAGTTTTATGAAGCGAACACTAAATCATTATTCTCAATCGTTCAAACAACAAGTTTTGGATGACTA
>Ga0310694_10002725_pt1 | contig 17828 bp, 18 predicted proteins | sample 174DNAGHGhighgp2_FD_203884 | JGI IMG/M metagenome (GOLD analysis project Ga0310694, IMG submission 203884) | Sheep rumen microbial communities from Palmerston North, Manawatu-Wanganui, New Zealand - 1742 DNA GHGhigh gp2 (v2) (version 2) | ecosystem: Host-associated > Mammals > Digestive system... | reverse complement strand
ATTATTATACCCGACCGGAAATACAAGAAATAGCCGATTTCATCGGTGATTCGTTGGCGTTGGCGCAACAGGCTACGCGCGTACACGCGGATATATTAGTAATGTGTGGTGTTCATTTTATGGGAGAGACGATGAAAATCCTTTGTCCGGATAAGAAAGTGCTAATCCCTGATATGAATGCCGGTTGTTCGTTAGCGGACAGTTGTAAGGCGTCTGACCTAGCGGCGTTCAAGGCGCAACATCCCGATCATATGGTGGTGAGTTACGTGAATACGAGTGCCGAGGTGAAAGCACTGACGGACGTAGTGGTTACTTCCTCGAACGCCAAGAAGATAGTGGACCAGTTGCCGAAGGACGCTAAAATTATCTTCGGTCCCGATCATAACTTAGGATCGTATATAAATTCTGTTACCGGTAGAAATATGCTTCTTTGGAACGGTGCCTGCCATGTACACAGCCGTTTTTCCTTAGAGGCCTTATTAAAACTGAGAGCAGAGAACCCCGGAGTGGAAGTACTCGCGCATCCGGAATGCAAAGCGCCTATTCTCGCGCAGAGCGACGTGATTGGTTCGACGAAGGCCTTGCTCGAGCATACGATTCAATCACACGCTAAACGCTTTATAATAGCTACAGAATCGGGTATTCTCTTTGAGATGCAGCGTGCTTGTCCGGATAAGGAGTTTATTCCTGTTCCGCCTGAAGTGACGGAAGGCGTAGGTTGCTCTTGTAACGAATGCGAGTACATGCGGATGAATACTTTGGAGAAAGTATATAATTGTCTTAAAAAAGAGGCACCGGAGATGATAGTACCCCAAGAGACCGCCGAAAAAGCTGTCTCTTCGATACAAAGAATGCTACAAATGAGTTAAAAATAGCCTGTAAATTTGCATAATTCAAAAAATTGTAGTAATTTTGCAGCCGATTTGAGAAAAAGATACGAATATGTTGAGAGAAATTCTGGCAATTACCGGTAAACCGGGTTTGTATAAATTGGTAAGTCGCGGCAATAACATGCTGATTGTAGAAAGTCTGGTAGACGGCAAACGTATGCCTACTTATGCGCGCGATAAGATTGTAGCGCTGAGCGACGTATCGATGTTCACGGACGCGGACGACATCGCCTTGAGCGAAGTGCTGACCAATGCAGGTAAGAAAGAAAAACTCCAACCGGTTGCTTTTGATCCTAAAAAGGCCTCGAACGCCGAGTTACAAGTATGGTTTGACGAAGTGCTGCCTAACTGGGACCGCGACCGCGTTTATCCGTCGGACATCCGCAAACTCATCCAATGGTATAATATCCTCATCAATGCCGGTATCAAAGATTTTACCGTCAAGGACGAGGAAAAAGCATAAGTGCTCCTCAGGGAGATTATCAATAGCATAGAATCTGTAGCGCCACGGAGTGCCCAGGAAGCATGGGATAACTCGGGAATGCAGGTAGGTGACACAGGACGCGATATACAGTCCGTTCTCTTGACCACAGACATCACGGAAGATGTGGTCAATGAAGCCGTGTTAAACGGATGTCAGTTGATAATCTCTCATCATCCCCTACTCTTTCACGGACTCAAACAGGTTTGCGGTCAGACGCCGCAAGCGCGTATCGTAGAGATGGCGATAAAAAACAATATCGCTATCTATTCCGCGCATACGAACCTGGATAGCGTGCAAGGAGGAATTAATACGAGGTTGGCTGAACGGTTAGGGATGAAGGGTTATAGGATTCTTATACCGGCATCCCGGGAGACCGGTATCCCGACCGGACTAGGAGTTATAGGAAAACTAGGTAGTCCTATGAAATACGAGGCTTTCATCGCGCATGTACGCGAGATATTACAATGTACGTACGTGCGTTACACACGCGCGAGCAAGGAGATGATAAAGACCATAGCCCTTTGCGGCGGAAGTGGAGCAGAGTTCATAGAAGAAGCGATTAACCAAGGGGCAGACGTCTATCTGACCGCTGACTGCAAATACCATGAGTTTCAAGATGCAGACGGAAGGATCGGATTAATCGATATCGATCATTGGTACTCCGAGCGGCATGCACGGGAGATATTCAAGGATATTTTAGCACCATTAGGTGTATCATGTATAATCAGTCAAACAGATAAAACACCAATACAAGTATGGCAAGAACAAAAGAATTGACCGTAGAGGAAAAACTTCGTGCCCTCTACGAATTGCAGCAAGTAGATTCGAAAATCGACAGTTTGCGTACCCTGGCCGGTGAGTTACCGCAGGAAGTGAAGGATGTGGCAGACGAAGTGGAAGGTCTGAAGACCCGTCTGACCAATATCGAGAATGATATCAAGGAATGCGAGACGCAGATCTCTGATCATCGTGTTCGTACCGAGAATGCAAGCGCATCTATCTCGCGCTACAAAGAGCAACAGAACACGGTACGTAACAACCGCGAGTTTGATAACCTGAATAAGGAGATCGAATATCAGGAGTTGGAGATAGAGGCTTCGCAGCGTAAGATCAAACATTTCACCGCTGAACTTGAGGCGCGTATCGCTGAGAAAGCAACGACCACCAAAACCATCGAGGAGCGTACGGTAGATCTGAATCAGAAGCGTTCGGAATTGGACCAGATCCTTGCTGAGACCAAGGCAGAGACTGAGGCTCTGATGCTGAAAGCCAACGAATTATCGAAAAAGATTGACGAGCGTCTGTTGACCGCTTTCAACCGTATTCGTAAGAATGCACGGAATGGTTTGGCAGTGGTGAAAGTAGAGCGTGACTCGTGCGGCGGTTGCCACGCAAAAATACCTGCACAGCGTCAGTTGGATATCCGCACCCGTAAGAAAATTATCGTGTGTGAGTTCTGCGGTAGAATATTAGTAGACCCAGAGATGTAATCATCAGGCTGATTACGCCTAACCACCATGTAGCGCCGGTACCGATGGTATCGGCGTTACTATTTTGTCCCCATATATAAAAGGCCAGTACCGCGAGACTATTGTTGATAAAATGCATCAATACAGGTACCCATAGACAACCGGTCCAAACGAAGATATAACCGAACATAGCACCCATCAGCATACGCGGGATAAAACCATAAAACTGCATATGGATGGCAGAGAAAATGAAGGCAGTCACCCATATAGCCGTATGTCTATTACCCAAGAGTTGCTGGAGCGTTCCGCGGAAAGAGAGTTCTTCGGCGAGCGCCGGAAGGAGCGCCATGAGGGCGATGTTAATCAGCAATATACCGACGTTATCGGCCTGCAGAAAGCGTTCGGTGAGTGCAGTAGCCGCTTCTTCCATCTGTTTCATTTTTTGCTCGATGGATGCGAGACTTTCCGGTAGTTCAATACGGCTGTTGAGGTCCGCCAGCAGGTTGATAGCAGGGATAGCGCACACCATGATACCGATAGCCAACGCAGCGGTTGTTCCGCTCATCGATGTATCCATCTTCAGCCATGCAAAAGGATGGCGGTTATTATCCCAAAGCCATGCGCAGAAGATAGGAGGAAGGAGGAAAGTAGCGACGGTTTGCATGAACTGCAACCATTTGAGACTTTCCGTACTCTGACTGCCACCGCAAGCGACATACCATATGCCCATCGCGAGTAGGGTTAGTACCGCCATGATAGCCAGCCAGGTCAGTATGCGTTGGAAAATCTTCACTTTTTAGCAATCAGTTTTTCGACTAATTCAGGTACACCTTCGGTGGCTTTTTTCTTGATATGGGTGATATGGTCTGCCCACATGCCGAACTCGGGTTGACCCGGATCCACGAAATAGATAGGTATTCCGGGGCGGGTATAATGGAGTAAGGACGCAGCAGGATAGACATTGAGACTCGTACCCACCACGATCATGATATCGGCGGTAGAGGCAATGCGGCATGCCTCATCGAAGTACGGTACTCCTTCTCCGAAGAAGACGATATAGGGTCGCAACAATGACCCGTCCGGATGCTTGTCGCCGTAATGTTGTTCCCATCCTTCGAGGGGTACAGTAGCTGTCTCGTTGATGGACGAACGCAGTTTGGTGATCTCGCCATGCAGATGGACTACGTTCTTTGCTCCCGCTCTCTCATGCAAATCATCGATATTCTGCGTGATGATCTCTGTATCGGGGAAGACCTGCTGCAGTTTGGCAATCGCTATATGTGCCGCATTCGGTTGGGCCGCCAGTGTATCACGCCGACGGTCGTTATAGAACTTAACGCACAATTGCGGATTCGTCAACCATGCATCATGGGTACATACATCTTCTACGCGGTAATGTTCCCAAAGTCCATCACTGTCGCGGAAGGTACCTAAACCACTCTCGGCACTTACACCTGCGCCGGTAAAGACAACGATCTTAGCCATTATTCTCCTTTCTTTCGCTATTATAATTGCGTCCGTACGAACGATAACTGTCTTTTTCTATCTCGATAGTCGGTTCCTCCCATTGGGTAAGCGGACTTAATTGCCAAGCTATATACTTGATACTCAGTCCTCTATCGAGCCATTGTTTCTCATAATGGGTCTTGAGCGTCTGTGCATCCGGATATTGGTCGCAGGCATAGAGGTCATTCGTATTGGCCAGTACCGGATAGGGGTTGAGCCGCAGCATTTCCGTCGTATAGGTATAGAGGAAAGGACTGTCTGTTTTCAGATGAATAATACCTTCCGGCTTAACGATTTGTTGGTATCGCTGCATGAAATAAGTGGAAGTGAGACGCTTGGTGGCTTTCTTCATCTGCGGGTCGCAGAAAGTGATCCATATCTCATCCACTTCATCTTTGGCAAAGAACTGGGTGATGAACTCTATGTTCGTTCTCAGAAAGGCAGCATTCTTCAGTCCACTCAGTTCCGCCTCTTTTGCCCCTGCCCACATACGCGCTCCTTTGATATCTACGCCGATGAAGTTCTTCTCCGGATACTTGCGCGCCAAACCGACCGTATATTCACCGCGACCGCAACCGAGTTCCAACACGATGGGGTTATCATTATGGAAGAATCGCTCCCTCCATTGACCCGCCATGGGTTCATAGGGCGGTTGGAAGACATTGCTGAATGTCTCCATCTCCGCAAACTTTTTTAGTTTATTTTTGCCCATTTTTCACTATTTCGAAACCTATATCCGTGATACCGCGCAGGACGCTATCCCGCATGCCGTGCTGAATGGACATATGGTAGGTACCGGTATCTGAAAAATGATAGTTTTCTTCGAGCAGTACCGGCATCTCGATGAAGCCGTGATGTTTGTTTCCTAACCATTGTCCGCGGTCGTCAGCTAAGTAGAACTCAATCGTATCGCGATGCAGGCTATCTCCCACGAAGAGCCACATGTTCTGGTACGGATAGCGTTCGGTATGACGCACATAAACGAGCATGCGGTAGTCAGGAACCGTATCAGTGATGGCATACTCAAAATGCGCCACACTGTCTATCGCCCATTTCTCCGATGGAATCGAGGAAAAGCGACTATAAACGATATCGTTTTTACACGCAGTGAGGGAGAGCGCTAATACTGCCAACAAAACTGTGAAATGTCTCATTTCCTATCCCTCCTGTCTCTGCGATTACGGTGATCATGATGATGTTTTTTCTTATCGAAACGCGTTACGTCTCCATGTCCGGTTTGGTAACCTATCTCGGACGAGACAGCGCGTGTACCTTCGAGTGTATCGGGTTTCTCGCCGTTTCGGTTCATAGCAATAATCTCATGTGCGCGGGCTGCAGAGAGAGTGGTCAGATTGCCTGCTGTATGTGGATCTGAAGAATAAGTGACCGTTCCTGCTAATGGATCAGAAGCAAAGAAATACCAGGTAGCATCTTTGGTTTCCAGTTCCGTATGACGGGAAGGCAGTAATTTCGCAGCATCCTCATAAACAGGCACTTCGTAGTTGAGACAGCATTTGAGTTTCGCGCACATACCGGCTAGCTTTTGCGGATTCGGCGATATATTCTGCAGTCGTGCTGCACCGGTACCGACGGACGAGAAATTGATCATCCAGGTCGAGCAACACAGCTCGCGACCGCACGGACCTGTTCCTCCGATACGACCTGCCTCTTGCCGTGCACCGATCTGCTTCATCTCTACGCGGATACGGAAGGTCTCTGCATATACTTTGATGAGTTGACGGAAGTCCACACGCCCGTCAGCGATGTAAAAGAAGATGGCTTTGGAGCCGTCTCCCTGGTACTCCACATCTCCCACTTTCATCTCCAAGCCGAGTGATTTGGCAATCTGACGTGCTTTGATCATGGTCTCCTGTTCACGCGCATGCGCTTGCTTGGCGCGTTCCAGATCTTCTTCTGTAGCGATACGAAGCACTTGACGAATCTCATAGCGGGACGCATCGATCTTATTCTTCTTGATCTGCAGTTCCACCAGTTTACCGGTCAGTACCACTTCACCCAGGTCGTATCCTGGGTTGGCTTCTACCACTACCTTTACTCCTTTTTCTAACGGAAGTCCCTGAGTATTATGGTAATAGCCCTTACGGGTGTTTTTGAATTGCACTTCTATAAGGTCTGTTAGTTGCGTATTTTCCGGCAGGTCAGACAACCAGTCGCTCACAGGTAACATATGCGCTGAGTTACGCTTGGTAGCTGCGGCTTCCAGTTCGCTATGACCGTTTCCGGTGGTGTATTTTTTCATATCTTTGGTTTTTTAATTAACACTATCATTTGCAGGCAAAGGTCAAAGAAAATGATTTTTGCATTGCCGTTTTGTTCTATTTGTCGTTCCGCCAGGTCGAGTTGGTCCATGATAGCCTCTACATTCCCGTCATGAATGAAAGGCGCGAATTTAACGGAGAAATCCCGCTCGTCTTCCATCTGGTAATTGAGGTCGGCTTGACCGATATTCCGGATGTAGTTTTCCCGTACCTGTTGCTGCGCATATTGCAGGAAATGTTTCTGTTTCTCCCGTCCCACTTTACTATCCGCCATATCGAGGCTCCATTGTTTGAGTCGTTTGAGAGACTCGAATTTTTTGACAGGATCTTTGAGTACACCAACGGTATAGGCGTCTCGAAAGAGCGCTATGAAATCATGCAGTTCTTGCTGATTCTCTTCGGATTCATCGGACTTTTTGAGGGCTGCTAAATAACTGCCGTTGGCAATACGCGCTATATCATTCGCTTTGGTAGGATCGATGCCTTTTTGCATGAGTGCATCAGCAATAGTCGCGGCCTCCAAACGCGGGATACGAATCGTCTGTACGCGCGATTGGATGGTGGTCAGCAGTTGTTCCGGATGTTCGCTGACCAATAGAAAGACCGTTTGAGCAGGTGGTTCTTCCAGTATCTTAAGCAACTTATTAGCAGTCGTCGTATTCATCTTCTCCGGCTGCCAGATGATCATCACTTTATACCCTTCACCGTACGGTTTGAGCGAGAGTTTGCGGAGGATCTCTCCACTCTCTTTCTCATAGATCATGCTTTGTTTGCTCTCTACGCCTAAGGCTTTATGCCAGTCCTCGAGGTCGAAATAATGCTGGTCAAGAATAATCTCTCGCCATTGCTCCAGAAAGTTATCGCATGTCTCATCCGAACCCACAATCGGGAAGACGAAATGCAGATCCGGATGCTGCAGTTTCTCAAACTGAAGACACGTAGGACAAACACCGCAACTATCTTCCTCTGTACGATGCGGGCAGTTGAGGTATTGTGCGTACGCCAATGCTAATTGCAGTTTGCCGATACCGGATATACCGGCAAACAACTGCGCATGAGGAATCCGTCCCTCACGCACCGACTCGCGCAAGTGACGCTTCGTTTCTTCTTGTCCTATGATGTCTTTGAATAGCATTCTGTATTCAATATTCAGCCTTCAGTTCTTTTCTAAGCGCTTCTACCATCTCGTTATATTCGGCATCGGTCAGATAGACCTTACCCGGGTTCATTTGGAAGGTACCTCCGTAGTCGGGTCCGTCCACATATTTGGGAGCCAGATGGAAATGCAGGTGACTCAGTTTATCGGAGTACGCACCATAGTTGATTTTCTCCGGGTTGAAGAGTTTCTGCATCGCGCGAGTCACATCGGCTACATCTGCCATGAAGAGATTACGTTCTTCATCCGATAGTTCATTGAGGTCATTGACATGCTTGTCATACGCTACCAAACAACGGCCGTGATAGGTCTGCTCTTTAAAAAGGAAGGCGCGCGAAACACGCAGATGGCAAATCTCAATCATGAGATTATGCAGGGTCTCATTATTAGTGCAATAGAGACAATCTTTAGGATCGGAATACATGATATAAAGTTGAATGTTTAATGTTTAAAGTTGAAAGATTATTTTATACGACCATCGATGACGGCATTACGAACGGCTTCGATCGCTTCGTTGGAATCGGCATATTGCTTGAGGTCGATGGGTTCACCGATATGCATATGCACGGGATGCCAATGCACATACGGTTTACCTTTCGGCAGCACTTCATAGCATCCGTCCAAGGACAGCGGGATAACCGGCAAACCGAGGTCCCATGCTATCTGGAAAGCACCGCGTTTGAATCGTCCCACCTCGCCATTCAGCGAACGGGTCCCTTCCGGGAAGATCACGGTGCAGACACCGTTGGTCAGTTGTTTTTCCACATTTTTGAGGCTCTCCAGTGCAGCTTTGGCGTTGCGGCGGTCCACGAAGATATGACCGGCAGCTTTACAACCCGATCCGATAAACGGCACTTTGCGTAACTCTGCTTTCATCAGCCATTTGAAGATGACCGGTAACCAACCATACACGAGCCATACATCGAACATCGATTGATGGTTCGCTACGAAGACATAACTCTGTCCGGGTTGGATATGTTCCTCGCCATCTACAGTAACGGGGATGAACATCAGCCGGAAGAAAGCTTTGGACCAGAACTGCTGCTCTTTATGCACAAACTCCGCATTGCGCCAACGCACGGTGCAGATGGTGAAAAAAGCGGTGAAGGCCGTCAGTAATACCAATATCGGCCATGCGATCAGATACTGGTAGATAATATAAAACGGATAAATGATGTATTTCATAACTTACTCCTTATCATATTTCTGCATGAATCCGCGGTAAAGTGCGCATATACGGCGGATCTCTTCCCAGGTATCTTCATTCAGTTTGGTACCCACCACTTCGACTACACGTCCGGCTGCGATCGTACCTATCTCGGCACAACGGCGGATATCGAAACCGTCACTGAGGGCATGCAGGAATCCGCCTGCGAAATAGTCTCCGGCGCCTGTGGAGTCCGTACAGCTGGTGGTGATGGCCCCTATATGATGCCGCTTGCTACCCTGCTGTACATAGGAGCCGTTCTTACCTACTTTGACTACGGCGATATCGCATTGCTCGGCAATCATCTGTACCGATTCTTCGGGATTAAGATGCGTGTAGGCAAACGACTCATCTTCGTTGGCAAAGACGATATCGACGTATTGCTTCACCAGATCTTTGAGGAAAGCATGGTTCTCATTGATCACATTGTAGGAGGCCAGATCAAGCGATACCATACATCCTGCTTCTTTGGCCAGGCGGATCGCTTTCTCCAGCAACTCATGGTTCTGCACCAGATAACCCTCGATATGGAAGATGTCGTAGCCGTTGAAGGCATCTTTCTGGATATCATCAGCGTATAACTCTGCCGCAGCACCCAGGTACGTAGCAAACGTGCGTTCTCCATCCGGGGTCACCAGCACGATCGAGAAGCCCGACATCGCTGTCTGCGACAGCAGCAGAATCGGTTTGACACCGTTCTTAAGCATGTCCTCGCGGTAAAAATCGCCTACTTCATCATTTCCGATCTTACCGATGAAGGCGGCTTTACCACCCAGCGAAGCAATACAGTTGATCGTGTTGGAGGCAGATCCACCCGCTACCATACGTTTGCGCACCGACAGAAAACGGTACTGGATTTGCTCTGCTTGTTCGCGCGAAATAAGATTCATACTTCCTTTCGGGAAACCCAACTCACGCAAATCGTCTTCGCTAACCTGCAGAAGGATGTCCGTCAAAGCGTTACCTAAACCTAAAATTTTCTTCATTTTTTCGCATTTTTTACTAAAAATCGACCTAAAAATCAAAAAACTTTGCAAAGATACGCATTTTTTTTCAAAAAAACTTGCACAATTAAAAAAAAAGCAGTACTTTTGCACCCGCTTTTGAAAATGAAAGCAAAGAGAGAGTAGAATTTTTTCATGCTTCCTTAGCTCAGTCGGTTAGAGCATCTGACTGTTAATCAGGGGGTCCTAGGTTCAAGTCCTAGAGGGAGCGCGAGAGTGATGACGTAAAAGTTGTCACTCTTTTTTCTTTATAAAAAAATAAAAAAAATTCGCGCGTGCTTGCATATGTAAAAAAAAAGTTGTAACTTTGCGCAATTTTCCGGATTGTGGACTAAAAACAATACAAATATGGGACTTTTTTCTTTTACTCAAGAGATCGCTATTGACCTCGGAACGGCGAACACCATCATCATGTGTGATGACAAGATCGTGGTGGACGAGCCTTCTGTAGTAGCTATTTCTATGGCGGACAACAAGATGGTTGCCGTAGGCCGTAAGGCGCAACAGATGATTGGTAAGGGAGGATCGATGATTCGTACCGTTCGCCCGTTGCGTGATGGTGTGATCGCCGATTTCTATGCGTGCGAGATGATGATTCGCGGTATGATCAAGATGATTCCTAAGCAGGCGCGTCTCTTCTCTCCGTCTATCCGTATGGTGGTTTGTATTCCTTCGGGTTCAACCGAAGTGGAGATCCGTGCCGTGCGTGACAGTTCGGAGCATGCAGGCGGACGGGATATTTATATGATCTATGAGCCGATGGCAGCGGCGATCGGTATCGGTCTGGACGTGGAGAGTCCGGAGGGTTGTATGATCGTCGATATCGGTGGTGGTACAACGGAGATTGCCGTGATCTCGTTGGGTGGTATTGTCAGCAACAAGTCCATTAAGATCGCCGGTGACGATTTCAACCAGGATATCATCGAGTATATGGGTCGCATGCATAATATCCGTATCGATGAACCGACGGCAGAGCGCATTAAGATTCAGGTAGGTTCCGCCCTGCCGGAATTGGATGATGCACCGGAAGATTTCGTGGTAGTGGGTCCGAATAAAGTGACGGCCCTGCCGATGTCCGTGCCGGTAAGTTATCAGGAGATCGCACATTGTCTGGAGAAGAGTGTATCGAAGATTGAGGGTGCTATTCTGCAGGCGCTGGAGGCTACGCCGCCTGAGTTGTACTCCGATATCGTGAAACGCGGTATCTACCTGACTGGTGGTGGTGCGCTGCTGCATGGCTTGGCTCGTCGTCTGACAGATAAGATCACGATTCAGTTCCATGTGGCGGAAGATCCGTTGCACTCCGTAGCACGCGGAACGGGTGTGGCGCTGAAGAATGTGAATAACTTCGGCTTCCTGCTTCGTTAAACTTTCTTAGCGGTATGCAGAATTTGCTAAAAATACTGCTCCGTTATAGCAACTTCCTGGTGTTTATCGCCTTGGAAGTTGCTGCATTTATGCTTATCACCTTCAATAATGCGTATCCGCGCAGCAGTATCTTCAGTACGGCAAACAGGGTAGTGGCATGGCAGCATGAGGTGGTGAGCGATGTATGCGGCTATTTCAGTCTGCGCAGCCAGAATGAGTTGTTGTCCGAAGAGAATGTAGCGCTGCGCAATCGGATCAGCGTCTTGGATTCAGCGGCAGAAACAAGCATGATGCATTATGCTGCGGCTAAGGTCGTGCAGATGACGACGGATGAGTTGAACAACTATATCACCATCAACCGCGGTAGTAAGGACGGTATCCGTCGCGGGCAGGGTGTGCGTAACAGCGAAGGAGTGGTAGGTATTGTGCGTACGGTGGGCCAGAACTACAGCGTGGTGCTCCCGATCATCAATACGCGTTCCAATATCAGTTGCCGGTTTGCAAAGAATGATTATTTGGGAACGCTCAAATGGGATGGAAAAGACAGCCGTTTTGCGCAATTGGCCGATATAGCGGCGCATATGGTGGTCAATCCGGGCGATACGATTGTAACGAGTGGACTGAGTCCTGTTTTTCCCGAAGGAATTCCCGTTGGAATCGTGGAAAATAGCGTGTTAAAAGAGGGCGATTCGTATTATACGATCCGTATTCGCTTGCAGACGAATTTCAAGCGATTGAAATATGTGGAAGTGGTGCAGAATGCGCATCAGCAGGAATTGGAGGAATTGACCGATGGATTGGACTAAACAAATTGGGCGTTATGTGCTGGTGATGCTGCTGCAAGTATTGCTGTTCAACCAGCTGCAACTATGGGGTGTATGCCATCCCTATATCTATGTGCTATGTCTGCTGATGATGCCCATCACCTTGCCGCATAGTATGGATATGCTGCTTGGCGCTGCGGCCGGTCTGATGATGGATATATGTTGCAATTCGCTCGGTATCCATACTGCCGCATGTATATTACTGATGTTCATTCGCCCCTATCTGTTGGGACTAATCGTGAACGACAAAGACCGTCTGAATGAGCAGATCAGTCTGCGCGCAGTCGGTATGGAAGCGTTTGCCAAATATGTGGTCATTCTGGTGCTTGTGCATCATATAACGGTGTTTCTGCTGGCTGCATGGAGTTGGGAGCATATCGGTTTTGTGCTGCTGGAGACGCTGGTGAGCAGTATCATCACTATTTTACTTATCATAGGATATAACATGCTCAGATACAGATGATTAACGATCCTCATTATAGACGCCGGTATGTGATCAGCGGCATTGCCGTTGTGGTGGTATTGGTGTATATAATACGGTTGTTTTATCTGCAGATCATTGACCAGTCCACAAAGGACCAGGCGGACAATAATGCCCTTGTCAAGCAGATTATCTACCCGTCCCGAGGCTTGATTTATGACCGTAACGGGGAGTTGCTCGTGTTCAATCAGCCTATCTATGAAATCACGATGACCATGCGTGATATGGGCACAGATTGGGATACGACGGCTTTCTGTCGTTGCTTGCAGATCAGTCGTGCCGAGTTTGACGAGCGAATAGCGGAGATCAAGGACCGCCGTAAGAACCGTGGTTATTCGCGGTGGACGCCGCAGGTTTTCATGAGCCAGTTGAAGAAAGAGGATATCGCTACTTTGCAAGAAGAGTTGTTTCTCTTTCCCGGAATCCAGATACAGAAGCGTACCCTCCGCGATTATACTTATAATGCGGCGGAGCATGTGTTGGGTAGCGTAGGAGAGGTGAATCAGAGCGATATCGACCGCGATGCCTATTATAAGCGTGGCGATTACTCGGGTCGTGACGGTCTGGAGCGTACCTATGAGAAGCAGTTACGGGGTGAAAAGGGTGTAGAAGTACTCATGCGCGATGTGCGCGGTCGCATTCAAGGCAGTTATCAAGACGGTGAACTGGACCGAATGGCAGTAGCAGGAACGGATCTGTATGTGACTTTGGATATCCGTTTGCAACTCTTGGCGGAGGAGCTTCTGGCCGGTAAGATCGGTAGTGCGGTAGCTATTGAGCCAAAGACGGGCGAGATACTGGCCTTAGCTTCCAATCCCGGTTGGAATCCGAAGAAGTTGGTGGGCAAAGAGCGGAGTAAGAACTATACTGCCTTGCTGAACGATCCCACTAAACCGCTCATGAACCGCGCCACGCAGGCGATGTATCCTCCCGGATCAACATTCAAGACCATTCAGTCGCTCGTTTGTTTGGAGCAAGGTGCTATTACGCCTAACACGCTTTACCCCTGTTCAGGGCCCAACAGTACACCTATCAAATGTACCCACCATCATGGTTCTCCCGTAACGCTGGATCGGGCTATTGAGCAGAGTTGTAATCCCTATTTCTGGTGCGCCTTTCGCGATTTGCTGAATAAAGACGGCAAAGATCGTGATATTCATAAACCCTACGAGAAATGGAGGGACGCTGTAATGAGTTTTGGTCTGGGGCATCGTTTTGAGGATACGGATCTGAGCGAACAGGCGCCCGGCAGTATTCCGAGTACCAAGTTGTACGATAAATTTTATGGTAAGACGGGTTGGAAAGCGATCACGATCCGTTCGCTCAGTATAGGTCAGGGAGAGATACTCGTTACACCGCTTCAGCTGGCGAACCAGGCGGTAGTCATTGCCAATGAAGGTTATTATATTTCTCCCCACCTCAATAAGCACGATTCCATGCGAATTCATCGGCATAATCTGGCTATTGAGAAGCGTCATTTTGAGGTGGTCAAAGAGGGTATGAATAGGGTGATGATCTATGGAACGGGTCGCCATTATGCCGTGGATAGTCTCCATATGGCGGGTAAGACTGGTACGGTGCAAAACCCGCACGGTCGCGATCATGCGATTTTTATCGGTTTTGCACCTGTGGAGGATCCGCAGATAGCAGTAGCAGTCGTGGTGGAGAATGCCGGATTCGGTGCTACCTGGGCTTGCCCGATCGCGACGATGATGATCGAGCAATATCTCACGGGAGAAGTGAAACGCAGAGATTTACGAAATCGAATAGGAAGTACTATACTCAATGAGGGCGTCAAGAACTGGTAATATCTGGCAGCATGTCGATTGGATGACGATAGGTATGTTTGCGTTGCTGGCCTTTTTCGGTTGGCTCAATATCTATGGCGCCAGCTATACCTTTGACCAAACCAGTATCTTTGATTTCTCCAATCGTGCCGGTAAACAGTTCACATGGATGATGGGTTCGTTATTGATGGGATTGGTGCTGCTGCTGATTGATTACAAGACCTATGATATATTGGCCTATATCGCGTACGGTGCGATGCTGTTGTTGCTGTTGGCTACACCCTTCCTGGCGCATGATATCAAAGGATCTATGTCCTGGATATCGCTGGGTCCTGTCAGTTTGCAGCCCGCAGAGTTCGCGAAGTGTATCGTGGCCTTGGCGGTTGCCAAATACATGGGTCGATACGATTATAAAATACGAACTTGGCGCGATCTCATCGTACCTTTTGCGCTCATTGGCGTACCGGCATTGATCATTATGATATTGCAGAAAGAGACCGGTTCTGCCCTTGTCTTTGCTGCCTTCCTGTTGGTTTTCTATCGCCAGGGAATGAGCGGGTACATCCTATGGATGGGAGTGGCTGCTGTGGCGCTATTTATCATCAGTATCCGTTTTGGCGCCGTAGCGCTACCTTTGGGAACCGGCAGCGTGGGTATTTTAACCTGTATGCTCCTCCTTACGGCAGTGGAGATCTATTTTATTTGCAATGAGCATAGGATGCGTTATCAAGCGTTGATATTGACGGGAAGTGTGGCGCTGTTGTATGCTATTTTCCTCATCATTAATATATGGATACAGATGCCGTTTGATTGGATATCGATGGGTATTGTGGTGGCATTGGTTATTTACTCCGTTGTTATCGGCATTTATTGGCGTAAGTATATGCTGCTGCTCGTGGCGCTGTTCACGCTGTTTTGTATCGGCTATACGCATGCCTGCGATTTTGTATTCCAGAAAGTACTCCAACCTCACCAGCGTATCCGTATCGAAGTACTTTTAGGAATGAAGGAAGACCCTGCCGGAGCTGGTTATAATGTCAATCAGGCGCGTATTGCTATCGGTTCCGGACGATTCTTCGGAAAAGGGTACCTGAAAGGAACGCAAACGAAGTTGCAATTTGTGCCGGAGCAGGATACGGACTTTATATTCTGTACGGTTGGCGAAGAATGGGGTTTTGTCGGTTCCATCGGCGTTTTATTGCTCTATCTGTGCTTTATCTTACGGCTCATCTTTATCGCAGAGCGGCAGCGAAATGTGTCCACGCGTATCTATGCCTATGCGGTAGCCAGTATCTTCCTCTTCCATCTCACAATCAATGTGGGCATGGTATTGGGATTACTGCCGGTGATTGGTATTCCCCTTCCGTTCTTCAGTTATGGCGGTAGTTCGTTATGGGGATTTACGATGTTGTTGTTTATCCTTTTGCGGTTGGATGCCGCCCGTATGGAACAATTGAATTAGTATGGCATTTGTAACCAACCCGATAGGAATTAAAGGCGAGGAAGAAGCCGCCAAGATGCTCGAGAAAAAGGGGTTTAAAGTCATTGAACATAACTGGCATCTGGGGCATTGGGAGATCGACCTGATAGCTGAGAGTAAAGACGAAGTGGTCTTTGCGGAAGTGAAGGCCAGAACGACGATGTACGGTGATCTCCGGCCTGAGGAATATGTGGATGAAGCTAAGAAAAAAAGGATGATCCTGTCCGGGAATGCGTTCATGCGTCGTTGCCGGTCTATCAAATCGCTGCGTTTCGATATCATCGGTATTGTGGTCGATCCGGATACGATGGAGGTGGTGTATCGCGAGCACCTGGAAGACGCTTTTCAACCTATCACCCGCTCCATAACGCATGGCAGTCACAGTCCTTCATGGCAATGGAGTCATAAGAAAATACGAAGAAAAAAATAACATGGATTTTAAATACGATGTCATAGTAGTTGGCGCCGGACATGCCGGATGTGAGGCTGCGAGTGCTGCTGCCCGTATGGGTAGCAAGACGATGCTCATCACGATGGATATGAATAAGATTGCGCAGATGAGTTGCAATCCGGCTGTTGGCGGTATAGCTAAAGGACAGATCGTGCGGGAGATAGATGCGCTTGGCGGACAGATGGGTATCGTCACGGATCGCAGTGCTATCCAGTTCCGTCTGCTGAACCAAAGCAAAGGTCCGGCTATGTGGAGTCCGCGTAGCCAGAGCGATAGAAAACGCTTCATAGAAGAATGGGTGAAAGTACTGTCTCATACCGATAATCTGTATCTATGGCAGGATATCGTCACGAGTCTTATTATCAAAGATAATAAGGTATGTGGTGTACGCACGATGTTAGGTATCGAAATGGAGGCGCAAGCTGTCGTATTGACGAATGGAACCTTCCTTAACGGACTCATGCATTGCGGTAAGACACAGATACCCGGCGGACGTACGTCTGAACCCGCTTCCCACGGTCTGACAGAGCAGTTGGTGCAATTGGGTTTCCGTGCCGATCGTATGAAAACCGGTACACCGGCGCGTATTGATGCCCGCTCTATTCATTTTGACCGCTTGGTGCGTCAAGATGGCGATAATGATTGGCATCAGTTCAGTTATCTGGATACGGTGCGTCGGGAACTCAAACAGATGCCCTGTTGGATCACCTATACCAATCCGCAAACACATGAAGCCTTGCGTGCCGGATTAGCAGATTCTCCCCTTTTCAACGGACAAATCAAGAGTATCGGACCGCGTTACTGTCCGAGTATTGAAACGAAGATTGTAACCTTTGCCGATAAAGAGGCCCACCAGATCTTTCTGGAACCCGAAGGCGTGGATAGCAATGAGTATTATATCAACGGATTCTCTTCCAGTCTTCCCTGGCAGGTACAATTGGCCGGCTTGCGTACTGTAGAAGGATTAGAGGATGTGGTGCTCTATCGTCCCGGATATGCGATTGAATATGATTTCTTTGATCCGACGCAACTCCATCATACCTTGGAGACTAAACATATTAAAAATCTGTTTTTTGCCGGACAAATTAACGGAACTACAGGTTATGAAGAGGCAGCAGGTCAAGGATTGGTGGCGGGCGTGAACGCGCACATGAATGTGCATGGTGGAGCACCGTTCACTATGGGACGGGATGAAAGTTATATTGGTGTGCTGATCGATGATTTGGTGAATAAAGGAGTCGATGAACCCTATCGTATGTTCACCTCCCGGGCGGAATATCGAATCCTTCTGCGCCAGGATAATGCAGACGAACGGCTTACCAAACGCAGTTACGAGATGGGCCTGGCGGATCGGTATCGGTACGATCTATTCACTAAAAAGCAATCCATCTGTGCCGATTTCATCGCGTTTATGCAGACGAATACAGTACGAAAAGGTACGA
>Ga0310694_10002724_pt1 | contig 17828 bp, 14 predicted proteins | sample 174DNAGHGhighgp2_FD_203884 | JGI IMG/M metagenome (GOLD analysis project Ga0310694, IMG submission 203884) | Sheep rumen microbial communities from Palmerston North, Manawatu-Wanganui, New Zealand - 1742 DNA GHGhigh gp2 (v2) (version 2) | ecosystem: Host-associated > Mammals > Digestive system... | reverse complement strand
CTACGGTTTTCCTTTTAAGTATGCCCAAAAATGGGTTTTTTTACTATTTATAACTTTAGGCAAAAAAGAAAAGAGCTGTAAGCTCTAAATCTCATTGCTGAAATTTATTTCTTTACAGCCCCTTTTTCTTTTAAAATGGTTATGTCTAAAATAACATGCGGTAAAAATAGCTATTTTATTGACAAAATGTCTAAAATGACATATAATAAAAATAGCTAGAAAGGATGATAAACTATGCAAACAGTAAAAGCAACAGAACTACAAAATAATTTCGGAAAATATTTGCAAGCTGTTATCGATGGTAATGAGATTATAATTATAAAAAACGGTAAAGAAGTTGCAAGATTAATATCTAAAGACAAGACTGTATCATATTTGTCAGATTCTTTATTGGGAATTCTTAAAAATGATATTTCAGAAAAAGATATCACAAAAGAAAGGGTATTAAAGCATGAAGGTCTTGATTGATACTAATGTTATTTTAGATGTTTTATACAAAAGAGAGGGATTTTATGAAGATTCTTTGAAAATATGGAAACTTTGTGAAACAAGGAAGATTGATGGATATATTTCTGCACTTTCGATTCCTAATATTGTATACATTTTAAGAAGAGAATTAGATCCTGAAAAAACTTTAGAAGTAATTAATAATATTAACTTGGTTTTTAAAATTTATGATTTGAAATCCGAGATAATTATGCAAGCGGCAGAGAAAAAAACGAAAGATTACGAAGATGCTTTACAAATGGTTACTGCTCAAAAACTAAAAGCTAGTTTTATTGTTACAAGAAACATTAAGGATTTTACAGGTAGTAAAATAATTGCTGTAAAGCCATCTGAATTATTAGAAAGATTAGATTTTTAAAATGTTAGAAAAAAGTATATCATTATCGTCTATAACTAAAGAGGATGCCCATAAGCTATTTATTGTTTTTAAAAATGATAAGTCTTTGTTTGAAAGAGAAGAGGATTATAAAGAGCATAAATATAATTCTGATGAAGTGGATAATTATGTGTCAAGGCAAACGAATAAAGGCTACATACTTTTATCCATTAGCTATAATGGCGATGTATTTGGAGAAATTAGATTTAAAGGTGCTTATAATTACATGAATAGTCGTGTTAATTTGCACGTACTCTCTAATATATGTGTCTATTAATTAATATAATAGATTGAATAAAATCGGTGGAGGTGCACCAGCTACACTACACCATTATTTAACTAAACACTTTTAAGAAACTCGTGAAGAGTTCCTTTTTTCTATCACCACAAGCTTATTTGTATCATTAGATACTAAGATCTTTTAAACTTCTATATAACATTTGGTATATAGAACATTTTAATTTGCTGATATTATTTGCAAACATATAATAAGTGAATTATAGTTTATTCGTTCAAAATATTGCTTTTTAGGAAAAAAATGTTATAATTAAGATAACTAATAAGTTATCAAAAAAGAGGCGAATATATTAAATAAGATAATTAAATATATAACTGAGGATGGCGAATGTCCACTTGACGAATTTATTAAAGAATTAATTGCAAGTGGATGTAAAAATGATGTTCAAAAAATCAATGCATATATTCAATTATTAGAAACAAATGGTAAAGAAATCATAAAAAATAGCAATTGGGTCAAAAAATTGAATTCTACAATATATGAATTAAGGCCAAGGACAAATAGAGTTTTATTCTTTATTTTTTCGAATGATGAATTTATATTATTACATGGATTCAAAAAGAAAACACAAAAAACACCTATTAATGAAATAAATAAGGCACTTAACGAGGCTCATGATTTTGAAAGGAGAAATTGTTATGGAAACAAAAAAATTTAATTTATTTGAAAATATCGAATTATCTGAAGAAGATAAAGAATATTTTAAATTTTCAAATATGGTAAATGAAGTAATTATACAATTAATTACGAGAAGAATTGAATTAAATATGTCACAAAGAGATTTAGCAAAAATTAGTGGTATTAAACAGCCTATGATTGCTAGAATTGAAAAATTTGATTCGATTCCAAGATTGGATACTATTGTTAAAATTGCATATGCTTTGGGCTTGAAACTGACATTTAATGATAATACTGATGGTTTTCATAATATGCCGATTGGTATCATTCCACTAACATATAGTAACATTTCAAACGAAACAAATAACGAAAATATTTTATGCGAAGAACCAACGAAATATAATAAAAATAAATAATAAATATTTTTTCTATAATCTTGTAAAATGAGGCTTTTTTCAATCTTGTAAAACATATAATAAATAGTTTATAATTAAAATAATAGTGAGTTTTAAAAAATGAAATAAATGGAGAATAATATGTACGATCCCAAAACAAATAAATTTCCATATCCAGAAGATACTTCTAGTCATTATATAAAATTTAAAAAGCAAGTAGATATTACATTTGATGATAAATATTTATATATTGATAAAAGTAAAGGAATGCTATTTAAGCAATCTCTAATTAGAATTGTATTAAGATTAATTGTTTTTCCTATGACAAGAATTAGATTAGGCTTAAAAATAAATGGCAAAGATAATATTAAAAAGTATAAGGATGTAATTAATAACGGAATAATATCTTGCTGTAATCATATACACTTTTGGGATTATTTAGGTATATTAGTTGGAATTAAGCCATATAAGCCATATTATTTGGTATGGGATAAAAATATAAGGGGAGAATCAGGTAAGCTTATTAGGCTTACTAAAGGCGTTCCTATCCCTAATACAGTTAGTGGTACTAGAAAATATTATGAGGATTTAGGCAATCACCTAAATGGTGGTGGTTGGATTCATATATATCCTGAGGGCTCCATGTGGGAATTTTATAGACCAATTAGACCTTTTAAAAGAGGATTATCATATCTTGCAATAAAATATAATAAGCCAATACTTCCAATGGTATTTACATATAGAAAGCCTGGATTTATAAGAAGTAAGATATTCCACCAAATTGCTACACTAACCCTAAATATAGGTGAGCCAATTTATGCTAATTACACGATAGATAAAAAAATACAAGAGGATGATTTAACCATAAGATGTCATGAAGCAATGTGTAAGCTTGCTGGTATTGAAAATAATATCTACGATGAAATATATGATAATTCTAAAAAAATTGATTATTAGGAGTAATTAAAAATGATTGAAGTATTTAAAAATGATAAATTAGAAATGAAATATCTTAAATTTGGTAAAGGTAATAAAAATATGATTATTATACCAGGAGTAAGTATATCAAGTGTAATGAATTACAAGGATGCAGTTATTAGTGCATATAAAAAATTTGAAAATGATTTTAGTGTATATTTATTTGATAGAAAAAGAAATATGACTGAAGGCTATAGCATATTTGATATGGCAGATGATATGATTGAAGTATTAGATGGCTTAAATTTAAAGGATTTATATATTTTGGGTACTTCACAAGGTGGTATGATTTCATTAATTATTAGCATTAAAAGACCTGATTTAGTAAAAAAATTAAATGTTAATTCAACCACATTTAAGGTTACAAAGGAATATTATTCATTATTTGATAAATTAATAAAATATGCTAATGATAATAAAATTGATGAACTATTAGATATATTATTTAAAGCCTTATATTCAAAGGAATTATATGATTCAATTAAAGATTCTATTCCTGTAATCGCAAAATCATTAACAAAAGAAGATATAGAAAGATTTATAATTCAATCTAAAGCCTTAGAAAGCTTTGATATATCAAATGATATTAAAAAAATTAAAGCTGATACATTTATTGTTGCAGCTAAGCCAGATCAAATATTTGATTATAACGATTCAATTATTCTAAATAAGAAAATAAAAAATTCAGAACTATATATTTATGAAAACTATGGTCATGTTGTGTACGATGAAGCATTAGATTTTAAAGATAAATTATATAATTTTTATATGAAATAATTATATTTTGCAACTATTTAATATGCATAGTTGGATAAGTAAGGAGAAAAATTATTCTCCTTATTTTTTTTCTCTTTTTATTACTTTTTTACATACTATAATGAAGCCACAGAGGTCGATAGAAATGAAAAATGTTATGATTATTGAAATGGGCAAAATTGGTAGCAAATATGCCTAATGAAGCATTTAAAAAGGCATCAAACTGATGCCTTTTTAGATTATCTTTTCAGGTGTTCAATACCTTTTAGATATAATTTATTTTTATACATATCACTATCAGCTCTATTAAATACCTGAGCTATAGTTTTATCCTTTTTATCATTGAATTCTGAAATACCACAGGCAACTACTACACCATTTATATCATTAACATTCAAATTAGCAATCTCTCTAAATTGATTTATTAAATATTCTCTAGCATAATAATTATCACCATCTAGGATTAATAAAAATTCATCTCCACCAATTCTAAATATTGTAGTTTCCTTAAATACGCACGATATTAGTGTTTTAGCATCCTTTATAAGCTTATCTCCTGCTTCATGACCTAGTGTATCATTAGTAATTTTTAAATTATTAATATCAAATACTACTACTGCGAAAGGCTCCATATTATTTCTTTCAATTTGGTCATTTATTTCTTTTTCAAATTCAGAATATGAGAATTTATTTAATGCACCTGTAAGAACATCTGTTCTTGCAAGAAGCTTTTCATTTGCTAATTGCATCATAAAATCATTTTCTTTTTTCTTTTGAGCGTCAATATTACTTATGGCAATAATAACAAAAGAAGAATCATTATTAAGCTTTACACCTTTTAAAGATACATATTCTTGATTATGATTAATTATTTGCCTATATGTTAATCTTAGTGTTTTACCTGCATTGATTTCAGACATAAAGTAGTCTTTATTAATTAGTTTAAGAAATTTTTCTTGGTCCTCTGGAATAATATATCTTCTAGCATTCATTTTTGAATCAGAGAAGAAATCTTTACCCTTACCCTCAATATTTAATATTTGTTTTTTATTATTTAGGCTATATTGAATATATTCAGTAGTTTTTAAATTAACATAATATATCGCAAAATAATCACGAGCTAGGGCTAATGCGATATTAGCATAGGTTATGTTATCCTCCATTTTTTGTTTATATTCAATTTCACGTCTTGCCATTGTATCAACATTACTAACACCTATAATAAGGTTATTCATATCGTTCGAAGGTCTTATTGCATCTAATCTAACATAACATGGTTTATTATTTAATAATAATCTATATGTAAATGAGTATGCGTCACCTTTATTTGTTTCTTTAATTATCTTTTCTTTATTTAGCTTTGTTATAATAATCTCTAAATCATCTTTATAAATAACTTTTTCAGCATTTTTTAATGCTGCTTTAAAAAAATCAGTTCCTGAGTCTTCAATTTTTAAAGAATCATAATCATTATCATTAGAATAACTTATATAATCATCAGAAGTTAAATTAACATAATAAATAACAAAATAATTATGAATTAATGCTCTAGATATTTTTAAATCCATTTCCTTTTTATGATCAAATGATTCGGATCTTTCAATAATTTCTAAGTTTAATGCGTCAAATACTTCGCATACATCATTTAATGAATTTAAAAAAGAAGGATTATTTATTTTATCTAATAATTCTTTATCATCTTTTACCTTTGACTTTAATCTTTCGTAAAAAAAAGCAATGTCATTCATAATAATCCCCCCTCCTTTATATTAACTGAAAATCCAATTATATATTTAATTATAATACATTATCGATAAAATATACAACTTATTTAAAAAATCTATCTCATAATGTGAAAAAATTGAATTATAATTTTATTATTTAAATATATAAAACTGGATATTTATGCATAAAAAGAGACTTTTTTTTCATATTTGCCCTTAAAATAAATGAATAATGTTGAAAAAATTCAAAAAAAATCATATCATAATAGAAAGATGTTCGATTTTTATAATTTTAAAAAAGGTTTGGGCAATTGTATGGATAATAAGAAAATGATAAGTCAATACATGCAATTTAATAAATTGTTATTATCAACGCTTAATGTAAATAAAAAGAGCGTTGATGTCTTTGATGGATATGGCATAAAGAATTTTAGTTATAGAGGCTTTTTCGAATATTTAGCTTCATTTTTTAATTTGATTCCAGATTTTATTGATAAGGCTATAATAGCTTTAGAATCTGTTAATCCTGAAAATGAAATGCTTGAGATAGAGTCTGAATATAAAACTAAAAATGGTGAACCAGCCAATTTTGTTTACAATTTTATTAAACAATCACAAACCGAATTCTTATTATCTATTAGAAAGCTAGACACAAAAGATGAAGCTTATCTAGATCAAATGACTAAGGCAAATCCTAAATCCTATATCGACAATATGGCTATGACTAATAAGCTTACTAAAACGCCATACCTTTTAATGTATGTTGATATTGATAATTTTAAGCATATAAATGATGAATATGGTCAATTAGTAGGAGATATGATTTTAATTGAAATGGTATCAGTAGCTAAAAGTATTTTAGGTATCAAAGGAGCTATTTCGAGAATTGGTGGAGATAGATTCTTGGTTATTTACGAAATTGAAGATGATTACGATTATGTTCATGATTTCATATTTAATTTTAAGCAGTCTATGCAGCATATATCAGCAAGTGATAGTAGAGGAATATCAATAACTGTAACTATAGGTTCTGCAAGATTCCCTTCTGATGGAGATTATGAGCTTTTATTAAAAAAATGCATGAAGGCACTTATTAGAGGAAAGAATAAGGGTAGAGATTGCTTCATCATGTATTTAGAAGAAAAATGTGGTAAGGTCACATTAGATGATGAAATAACTGATAAGGTTGTTAAAAATGATGATAAATCTACAAAAAATGATGTATATTCATTAATTAGTAATATTAATCAAGCATTATCTACCGATAAGGATTTTGATGAGGCTGTCGATAGAACAATTAGCTTAGTAGGTAATTATTTCTATATTGATAGAGTGTCGGTAGCTAGATTAGATATTAAAACTCATACGATTATGAAGCATCATACCTACTATAATCCTAAGATTAGTGATTTTTATAAAGTATATTGTGTAAATGAGGTAATGCCTTTGTGGGCAAAGGCATTAGGTGTAAAAAATTATATTAATATAGATAATACAAAATCTTTACCTGATGATTATCCACTAAAAAAAGCATTTGAGGTTGATCATACGATGGCTTCAATGTCATTTGAGCTTGTCGTTAATAATGTATCATTTGGATTAATTAGACTTGATATGACAACAGGTGTTAGACATTGGCAGCCTGAGGATTTACAGGTATTTATGCTAATATCTCAGCTATTCGCTTCATTCTTCCAAAAGAATTATTTAAGAGAAAAAAATTATAAAACATTCTATACTGATCCTGTATATAATTGTAATAATTTTACTAAAATGTTTAGTGATGCTGGTGATTTAATTATTACAGGAACAATTAAGAAATATACAATCATTGAAATGGATATTAGAAATATTATTTCATATAAATCAATTATTGGTAAGAAGAAGATGGTTGAATTTGTACATTGTATTATAGATATTTTAGAAAAAGCTAAAGATATTATTTATGGTAAATATCATGATGGCCCATTTGTAATATTTATTAATGGTGATGATAAATTCAAAGTAGAGAAGCTACTTACTGAAGTATCAAATTCTATAAACAAATTCTCACGAGAAAATGGTATTCATGAATTTTCAATTCAAGCTGGTGTATATTTTGCAGATTCTAGAGTTGATACTCTTACAGATTCTTTATCAAATGCGAATTTAACTAGAATAATTAATAAAAATGAAATGGTTTTATATTATTCAGATGATGTAAAGAAAGCATCTCTATTTAAAAATGAAATGATTTTAAGAGTTGATGAAGCGATTGAAAATGATGAATTCTTATTATATCTTCAGCCAAAGATTTCAACTACAACAGGCAAATTAATTGGAGCTGAAGCATTAACTCGTTGGAATTATAAAAATGAAAAATTATTATTCCCAGATCAATTTATTCCTGTCTTTGAAGAACAAGGAGTAATTGAGAAATTAGATTTTAGTGTATTTGAAAATGTATGTAAATATCAAAGAATGCTAATTGATAAGAGCTTATCTCCAGTACCAATTTCGGTTAATGTATCAAGATATGTAGCTAATTTTAATGCATATATTGATACTATTGAAAAAATAAGAAATAAATATAATATTGATTCAAAATTAATTGAAATTGAAATTACCGAGGGTATGTTCTATGAAAATTCGTTTATAATTTCCGAATTTATCAATAAACTACATAAGATTGGCTATAAAGTATCTATGGATGACTTTGGTGCTGGCTATTCTAATTTAGTATCTATGGCTAAGCTTAATTTTGATATTATAAAATTTGATAGAAGCTTCTGTTTAGATTTAGATAATAGCAATGTTAAGATAATGCTAAATAAGCTAATAGAATTAATTAAAACTTTACGTATGCATACTATTTGTGAGGGTGTAGAGACTAAGGAGAATGTCGAATACCTTACAAAGATAGGCTGTGATTCAATTCAGGGCTATTTCTATAGTAAACCAATCCCTTGGAAGGATTTCATCAACAAGTATTATAATTAGTACTAAAAGGATTCGTTGATGAATCCTTCCTTTCTTAATTAATGTATGGAGGTGTCATACATGAAGAATAAATTAAAGCTATCATTTGAGGATAAAAGAGAACTTGAATTAATTAATAAATATTATAATGTTGACACTGAAAATAAAATAGTAACAATGCCACTTCATTATGATAAGGCATCAGACTTAGTTGATAATACAGTAGTTAGTAAGGATAATTTCTTATTTGACTATGAACAATTAACAATGATTAATAATCGTATTTCAAGAATACCAATTATGTATAATGTAAACATAGAAATTCAAATAGATGATTATGAGGATTATGATGCATCTAAGCTTATATCTGGTTTTAATGATGCATTAGAATTAAATAGCTATAATTATGCTAGAGAAAAGAGAAGAAAATGGCTATTTGCAACAATAACACTAATTGTTGGCTTATCATTATTATTCTTTATGGCCTATGGTAAGATTAATAATTGGTTTGGTGAAGGAAATAGAGGAATAGTCTTTGGTGAAGTATTTGATATTATTGGCTGGGTATTTATTTGGGAAACAGTAACTGTTGCCTTCTTAACTCCATCTGAGCTTGGAGTTAATAGTAAAATGTTTAAAAGAAGAGTTAAAAATATATCATTCCATGATATAGAAAATACATGTATTGTAAAAGAAGATACAACTAAGATTTATAATGAATGGCAAGAGGAAAAGAAACTTGCAGTATTTACTAGGTGGTCCTTATTAATATCAGCAATTGCAGTTATTGTCTTTGCAATAATGGATATTATGGATAGCGCAAGTATTATATCATCATATATAGCTAGTGGAGAAATTGCATTGGAAAAAAGCATATATATGATAACATTTTCAGTATTTACAGGAATTGAAGCATTTATTTTAATAACTGCAGGAATTTTAAATTTACTTCTATATATAAGAAAAATTAAATTTAGAAGGGTATCTCTTATTTTTACTATTTTAATTATAATTTATATTATAATTGATATTATTAGCTTTGCCTTTATAGAAGTTAGAGTAGAAAGAATTTTTACTCTTGTTATTGAAATATTATATGTATTTGGTTCTTTATTTACATTAATAAATACAAGAAGGATAGAAAAAGTAAAATAATCAGATTCATTTAAAAAGGAGAGTATTATGAAGGAAATTAAACTTATTTTTAGTTTTATAGCAATTGCTACATTAACTATAATATTAGCATCATGTAGTGCTAGTGTAACTGATTTTTCATTTTATGGAGATTATTTAACACTAGAAGTTGGTGAAAGTAAAAAATCTACTGATGTTAATAACGAATCTAATTTAATAACTTTTTTTAGCATAGATGAAACTGTAGCAACTATAAATAATCAAGGAATAATAAAGGGAGAAAATAGGGGAGAAACTGAGGTATATGCAATTTATAAAAATAGCTATTATAAATGTCATATTAGAGTAACTGCCTCTACAAAGGATCCTGATGTTTATGAAAAGGAGGTCAATGCTCAAACGATATTTAGCGTTCCATCACTTAATCTTGATTTTAGTTTTAAAGCGAATGGACGTGCTAGATATAATGGTAAGAATTCATTAATAGAATTTAATGAGAATTCAAAATTCCAATATGAATTAGATTTATTAAACGCACCAGAAACTAAAGGTGATAAGCCAGTATCTTCTTCATTACAGGCTAAATATAATGTATTATTCTTTAATCTAGTTTTAACATTTATGACTATTGATTCTAAATTTGAGGATTTAAATAGCTTCCAAAAGGTTATTTCTGATTATTCAGCTCAAATTGTCGATTTAGAAGGAGAAGAATTAGATAATAAGCTAAAGGAAATTGGAGATATAACATTCTATTTTTATTTATCTAATAATTATTTAGCCTTTGCGATAATGTCAAAAAAGGAATTAAAGGCATATGCATATTCTAATTCTGAAAATGGTATTATTTCGAAGCTTCCTGGTATAATTAGAACAATTAAGCAATTAATTACTGCAGGAGTAGATGTTCAAAAAATTGATTTTATTGATACATTTAAGGATTTAACTGGTGATTTACTATCTACATCAACTAGAGATGAATTAAAGAAATTCCAAAAGGCTTTAAGTATTCTAGCTTATATAATTCTTGGTGATTTACAAATAAATAAAACATCATTAGAAGGTAAAATACCTACTGAAAGATTAACCTTTACTGTTCTAGATGGTGGTATAGAAAGAATTAATGAGGAATTTAAAAAGCAAGATGCTGAAAATCCTCTACATATATCAAGCATTTCCTTAGTAATGGATGTTACAAAGAATGTTAATACAAATTATAATTATATAAAAATGGTTTCATTAAATGTTTCAGATAATGATTTAAATATTGTTGGTAAATTAAATTTAGATATTACAGATGCTATATTAATCGATGATAAAAATCCTTATGAATATGAATCGATGCATTCTGAATTTGAGAATTTTATAACAAAGGAGAGTGCATAGTATGGATGTTATGTTACATGGTATTGATGTAGTAAAGGAATATGATAATGGCGAATTAAAGGTAGTTGCCGTTAAGGGTATGAATTTTACTATAAATAAAGGTGAATTAGTAGTAATATTAGGCCAATCAGGCGCAGGCAAATCAACACTTTTAAATCTAATTGGTGGTATGGATTATGTTACCTCTGGATCTTTAATTGTTGATGGTAATGATATTTCTAAATATACGACAAAGCAGCTAATTGATTATAGAAGAAATAATATCGGCTTTGTTTTCCAATTTTATAATTTAATGCCTAATTTAACTGCGAAGGAGAATGTAGAGCTAGCAACTGAATTAAAAAAGGATGCCCTAGATCCAGTTGAGGTTTTAACATCAGTAGGCTTAAAATATAAAATTGATAATTTTCCAGCTCAGCTATCTGGTGGAGAACAGCAAAGAGTATCTATCGCTAGAGCGATTGCTAAAAACGCAGATATCATTTTATGTGATGAACCAACAGGAGCCCTTGATTATGAGACAGGAAAAGAAATATTAGCTCTTTTAGCTAAACAAGCTAGAGAGTTTAATAAAACAGTAATTATAGTTACTCACAATTCTGCCTTATCAGATATGGCTGATCATTTAATTAGAGTAAAAAATGGACAAATTGCAGTAGACCAGTATAATGACAATCCAAAGGATATTAAGGATATCGAATGGTAATTAATAAAATATATGGAAAAACTGTTTATAAAACAATAGCTTCTAAGTTTGTCCGTTTCTTAGTTAATGTCTTAATTGTCACTCTTGCGATAGCTATCGCATCAGCGCTTGGAATGCTACCCTTTTCCTTTAAGGATAGCTATATCAAAAATTTTACTAATTACACTACACCAGATGTAATTATGAAGTGTACAAATGAAAATGGTTTTTCAAAGGAAGATGAAAAAAAACTTCATGAAATAAATAATGTTAATGAAACATATTCATTTTTTAGTATTGATTTATTAAATAATGGTAAATATGAAAGATTATATTTTATGGATTTTTATTCTAATACAATTGCAGATCCTAAAATAGTTCATGGAAGAATGCCTAAAAATTATAATGAGATTATCATTAATAAAAATGTTGATGGTACATCAAATTATAAAATAGGAGATAAAATTGTATTTGAGGAATATTTATTTGATTTAAATAAAAAGAATAAGGAATTCATTGTAGTAGGAATAGTAGATAGTCCGCTTTATTCAACAATGCACCCAGAGCGTGCAATGATTCCTGATAAGGAAGAATATGTTGATTCTATATTCTATATAAGCTTAGATACAGTTCCTACAATAATATCGGATAGATTACCTAAAACTGATATTTATGTAACAATGAAAGAAAAATCAGGATATATGACTGATGAATATGATAGGGAAAGTAAAGCCTTTGCTGAAGCAATTAAAGAAAAATTTCCTAATGATGTAGTATTATTAACATTAAATGAAAATACAAGCTACGCTCTATTCAATAATTACAATAAGAAGATTAATATTATTTCTATTATCTTCCCAGTTTTATTCATTGTTGTTTGTGGATTAGTAGTTTATCTAATTACAACTAGATTAATTGCTGATGAAAGACAGCAAATAGCTTGTTATTTCTCCATTGGTGGAAGCAAGCTAAGTATTGTATTTAAATATTTAATATTTAGTGTAACATCAACTATTATAGGTGCAGTTAGTGGCTATTTCTTAGGATTAAAGCTAGTACCAGTAGTATTTTATAAATCATATCAGGCAGTTTATGATATGAATGGTATTCCTAATGAATATAGCTCTCCAATGGGAATTATAATGGGTATAGTAATGATAGTAGTATCTATTGTTATTACATTAATATCTATTTTAATAGCATTAAGAGAAACTCCTGCAAGTCAAATGCTTGCTAAAGCACCAAAGCCAGGAAAAAAGATTTTATTAGAAAAGGTTTCATTTATATGGAAAAGATTATCCTTTTCAATGAAGAGTAGTCTAAGAAATATATTTAGAAATAAAAAGAATTTAATATTAACTACTCTATCTGTAATTGGTTCAGTAGTTTTAGTATTAATTGGATTTGGGTTAAATGATGCAGCTAATAGTATGGTAAATGTTCCAATGTATAAAAACCTAGCTAAAAATATGGGAACATTATCAACTATAGTAGTATTATTTGGATTAGCAATGAGTGTATTAGTTATTTACGCTCTAGCAAGTATGAATATTGATGAAAGAGTAAGAGAAATAGCAGTATTAAAGGTATTAGGATACCATGATAAGGAATCTGCAATGTATGCATGTAGAGAATTATTTATGATTACATTAGTTGCAGCACTTATTGGTCTTCCAATTGCTATATTAATCATTTATGGTATTTTTGAAACTCTTCAATTTGCAAACCTTTCTGCAATTAAATGGTATTCTTATATACTATCTTATATAATAGTTGTATCATCATCTATTATTTCAAGCTTCCTATTATATCCAAAGATTAAGAAGATTGATTTTAATATTTCATTAAAAAGTGTAGAATAACGAATCATATTTCGTTATTTAGTTAAAACTAATTTCACTTTAAAGTGTGGTGATTTTTATGAGTAAAAAGCTCAAGGTAAAGGGAATTCGATCTGTATATATCTTTATACCGACAATCATAATTATTGGTGCTCTTTATATTTTTATTATTGTAGCTACGGTATTTATTGATAGTTATAGTATTAGTATTTCTACAAATATGCAAGAAACTAATGATTGTACAGATGTAATAAGTGATCTACAGGGTAACTCAAGTAAATTGAATGCTACAGCTACTTCATTTCTTCATGATCCTGTAGTTGGTCCACCAACTAATAAGGTTTTAAATGAAGGAGCATTAAATACTTATTATTATGAATATATTATAGAACCTAGAAAACCTTCAAATATAGAAGAGAGATTAAAACAATATAATTTGAATTTTAGCTTAATGACTCCAGAAAATGTTGAAGTAAATGCTAAAGAGCTTGTTGATGCTTCAATACAAGCAGCTAAAAGTATGCTTATAGATCAAAGCCACGCCTTTAGTTTGGTTAATAGTGTATCTACTATAGATTTTCCAGAGAAATATAGTGTTATTATGCAATATGAGCTAACAAATGAAGAAAAGGCATTATCTGATGAAGAAAAGCTAGATAGAGCATTTGAATTATTATTAACTACGGATTATTCTGAATACCAAAGAGTAATTTCAGCTAATTTAGCTTCAGTTACAAGTGAATTAAAAAGTAGAATGCTAAATAACCAAAATGAAATTACTGCTAAACTAAAATTCGCTAGAGGCTTCCTATGGGCTTCAATATTATTAATATTAATAGTAAACGCAATGTTTTTCTTTGTGTTATTTAGAAGATTGGTATTCCCAATTATTCGTTTCGGTAAGAATATTGATGAAAATAATAGATTAAAAATGACAGGTAGCTTATATGAAGCCAATTATTTAGCTACAGCCTATAATTCATTATTAGATAGACATAAGGAATTTGAAAATGAATTAAGAGTTGTTGCAGAATTTGATTCATTAACTGGATTACCTAATAGATATTGCTATAACGAATTTTTAAAAAAGCCTAATTTATCAGAAAAAAGCTCATGTGTATTCTTATTTGATATTAATAATTTAAAATATACAAATGATACATATGGCCATGGTAAGGGTGATGAATTAATTAAAAATGCATCATGCTGTATTAAGGAATGCTTTTTAGATGTAAAAGGAAAAAACTGTTATCGTATCGGTGGCGATGAATTTGTCGCAATATTAGAAGATATAAATGAAGAAGATATTACTAAATACATTGATAAGTTTAATGATAAGCAAAAGGAATACAATGTAGTTATTGCGGTAGGATATGAATATACAGATAATATCCAAAATGTAGGCTATGAAAAGCTAATTATTGCTGCTGATAAGAAAATGTATAATAATAAGGAAATGCTTAAAAAAGAAAATCAATTATAATTAACCACATATATAAACAAATAAAAGGACTGTGAAAAACTGACTTAAAAAGTAGGGTTTTACAGACTTTTTTTCATATAAACGCTCTAATAGCTTATGTGTATCATCATAATCTGTAATGTTAGGACACTAAAGCGAGAATCCTCGGTTATTCACTTTCCTCCAATAGTAATTTGTTGTTTTTATGATACGCTATTAAAAATTTTTGTCATATTAGGGCAGATTTATCTTTCCAATAAATTCTCAACTAATGGTTTGTTAAAGTAAAATATGCTAACTCAACCATCGGTTTGTAGACTTATTATAAACAATAATTTACACTTAAGTTGTAAGGGAGGAAATTGAAATGAAAACAATAATAAAAGAAAATTGGAAGTTTTTATTAGTGGTTTTAATTGGAGGATTAATTGGTGGATATTGTACAGGAGTATATAGTTATGATTCTTTATCTCCTGAAATGTTAAAACAATTACAGGATCAAAAAGTATCTAAGGAGATATTGGGATTGGTATATATGGTAGAATATGGAATAGTTTTTGGTGTGATATTAGCCGCTTTTGCTATATTTTTCTCTAAAAAGATTAATTTATGGCATAATTTTATAATTAATAAAAAAGCAATTATTACTACAATAATTATTACTATCATAAGTGCATTAATTTTATTTCCATTAGATAAATTGATATTTGGATCATTAAACACTTGGGTAGCGAATCAATATACAGCTAAACCTACAATATATAAAATGTTAGGTGGATTGTTAGTAGGTGGTATTGTTGAAGAAGTAATAGTTAGATTATTTGTTATGTCGTTAATTGTATTTATTATATCTAAGATATCAAAAAAGAAAGAAATACCATATATAGCTTATATTATAGCCAATGTATTAGCTGCGTTGGCATTTGCAGCACTACATCTTCCTGCCACTGCAACAATGACTAATTTAACACCAATAATAATTATTAGATGCTTCCTAATTAATGGAGGACTCGGTCTAGCATTTGGATATCTTTACAGAAAATATGATATTAGATATGCGATGATATCTCATGGATTATGTCATTTAATTGCAGATATTCTTATGTTAATAGTAATTTAAACATGGTGTTTAATTTTGTAATATAAAAAAATCATCCTCTAGTGGGGATGATTTTACTTTTAAATGGTGTTCCCGACTTAATTCGAACAGCCGGCTTTCGCATTAGGATTTTGAAAATTTGATAAAAATATCTTTTATAGCATCAAATGTCTTTGATTTCTTATACAATATCTTGTAAATTGTCCATTATCTGCGATATCTTGTATATCTTTTATAGCATTTTGGTGGCAAAACGTTTGGTGGCAATTTTTGAATAGAGTAGGAGACTTGTGGTGGAAGAAATATTTAAATGCTTTTGTATTTTAATGACCTTTTAAATATAGTAATCGCTTTATAACTGAAAATATGTTAAAATCAAGATGATGATAAAATCGTTATACTTGGTATCATATAATAATATTATATTTATTGGAGTGCAAAAATGTTTTTAGTTGATAAGAAGCATGTATATCATTTAGATTTATTAATAGCATTATCTACAATATTTGTAAGTGTTACTGGTATATTCATATATTGTTATTTGATTGAGGGAATGACAGGAAGAACTATATTCTTTTTGATTCTATTCATAGTGTTTTTAATTGGTACATTCCATCATCTTATTAATTATTTATATGATAATCATATTAGAAAATGTGGGAATAAATTAATAGGAAGAATAAAACGAGTTGAGTATATTCTTGGTAGACGAGGAATTGTAGATGTTACATATCAGTATGAAATAAAAAGTACATCTTATTTTTGTAAAGTAAATGTTAGAAACTTTAGATGGTGTGTGTTTAGCAAAAATGATAGAATATATTTGATTTCTAACGATAAAAAAGCTGTTTTAGATTTTAAATATTATTTTAATGAAAATAGGAAAAATAGAGAAAAATATCTTAATTTTAAAAAAAAGAAAAAAGAAGAAAAACATAATGAGATTTCGTTAAAGAAAGAGTATTCTGAATTAAGACATGAATTATTAAAAGTGGGAGTAAAAATTGGATTAAAACCCTATTTACATCACGAAACATTCTTAAAGCATGGTGATAAAGTAATACCATATGTTATAGAAGCAATAAAAAAGTCTAACAATCAATGGTTTATTGATGAGTGTATTTGCTCTTTAGGTGTCAAAGGGTTTGATAAAGCTTTAGAATTTTTAATGTTTTATCACGATGAACTATATAAAGTTGATTGTCATAATAGAACAATTAAAACAATAGGTGAAGCAATTTGTAGAATTAATGATATTAGAGTTCTAGAATGGTGTTATGAGAAAATGAATGATGATAAAGTAGTGTATGAAGATGTTCCATTATTTGAATTCATTTGTCGTAAGGATAAAAATATAGATAGATTAGTTGATTTTTTAAAAACTATGATAACTAAAAATGTTGAACTAGCAAGCAATTATTATGGTAATCCATTAGAAGAATGTAAATACTATATGTCTGAGTATGCATTGAAGAATTTGATAAAATATGATTTTGCTGATAAAGATAAATATCTGAACTTATTAAGTATTGATTTTTTTAATGATTTCATTGTTTTCAAAGAATCAAAGTATAAGAAAGGGTTAATAAAGAGTACTAAAAATCGATATAT
>Ga0310694_10002723_pt1 | contig 17832 bp, 13 predicted proteins | sample 174DNAGHGhighgp2_FD_203884 | JGI IMG/M metagenome (GOLD analysis project Ga0310694, IMG submission 203884) | Sheep rumen microbial communities from Palmerston North, Manawatu-Wanganui, New Zealand - 1742 DNA GHGhigh gp2 (v2) (version 2) | ecosystem: Host-associated > Mammals > Digestive system... | reverse complement strand
AGCACCTGGGAGATTTCCTCCAGGGAGAAGCCTTCCAGATAATGCAGGACCAAAGGAACCCGCTGCTTTTCCGGGAGGCTTTCCAGCATCAGCCGCATCTCAAGATCATGATCCTCCGGAGCAGCCTGATCCGGCAGTGTTTCCGTAACGATCATTCTCCTGCTTTTCCTGCAGATTATCCTGCACTCATTGACCATGATCCTTGTGATCCAGGTTCTGAAATACTGCTCTTCCCGCAGCCGGTCCCGATACTGCCATGCTTTCAGGGCTGTTTCCTGCATGGCGTCCCGGCGGTCCGCTTCAGAGCGCAGGAAGGCGCAGGCGATCCGGTACAGCATCTGCTCGCTTTCCAGAAGCTTCAGTGTGAAGCGTCTTTCTTCCATAACGACGTTTACCTCTTCGAAGGGGATTTCAATGTCATGACATATATTAGATGCACGGAAAAGGGAAAAAGTTAGTGTTTTGATAAAACATTTTCAGAAAACAAACAAAAGAGCTGCCTCTTCCGAAGCAGCTCCTGTGCCGGTTATTGCCGTTATCAGAAATCAGTCTCAACGACCTCGCCGGTTATGGCATTGATCTGTGCAGAACTGGCAGGATAGGAGTTATCATTTGCTTCCTTATCCAGATACCGGATCTGCCATACAGGAGCGAATACCATTCCGTCCTGCTTGTTTTCCGCCCGGACAGCGGCATAAGTCAACGCCACCCGTTCGATGATGGCAACTCGGATTTCATTCCACGCCTCGCCGGTCGCTTCGGAGAACCGCTCCAATGCCTGCCGGGGCGAAATCAGAGCCTTCGGCGTTTCAATGACGTCACCCATTGTAAAGTCGCTCCGGATGCTGGCAAAAACGATACCCCGGCGGTTGATGAAGAAACTGATCTCGTGACGGGTATCACTGATCTTTGTGATTCCCAGGGGAGTGTAATACAGGTAATACCCTTCGTCATCCGCTGTTGCGGCGTCATAGTCCTGCATGGGCGAATTGGTGAATCCGGGGCCTTCAAACCAGAATTCATTGTACTGTTTTCCCAGTTCCTTGATCCGGTCCAGATCCATATCCAGCGCCCATGCCAGTTCATATCCCTCCAGATTCAGACGGTTCATCAATTCTTCCGCCTGGGCCTTTGCGCTTTCCAGGGACACATAGGTCAGTTCCTGTTTTTCCAGCGCAATTCCTTTGGTGTAATCGCCCGTCTGCCAGTAGACGTTCGCCGCGATATCCTTGATCCCGCAGGAAAGCGCCGGCTTGGGCAGCATCGCCGGTTCAAGATCCGGTTCGTCCATCTCACGCGCTCTCTGGTTATAATCGAACAATTCATCCGTATACTCGCTGTACCAGAGGAGCTCTGGGCTGATCTGCAGCACGGCGTGATCATTGAAGGTCAGGTTTCCATCGCCTTTATCCTTCAGGATCCCGCTCTGGTTGAACCATTCCGGCTGGACCAGCTTTGTGAAATCCGTCCCGACTGCCTTGCGGACCGGAAGCGTACCGGTTTCCTGGTAAACAGCAGGGGTCAGGACTTCATAGTTATCCTGCGGGATATCCTCCTTACCGGCTGCCGTATTCTCCGGTTTCCCTGTCTTTTCTGCCATGATAACAGGCCTGAAGGATACGGTTCCGGATTGGATTTTTAAGCTTCCTTCCACCTGCTTTCCTTCCGGGCTCAGTTCAGCTGTTTCATAGTCGAGCGCCATCTGATAAGACGTTCCGTCCTCCAGGGCATATCCGGATGTTTCAAAAGAGTAGGTGATCGATCCGTCTTCATTCCGGACATTATAGACGCCGGCGTTCACCGTGAGCATGGTCCCTTCATCCACACCAACCTTATCCGGGATGCAGTTGACAGTCAGCAGCCTGCCGCCGGTGACTGTGGCCAGGAAGATCAGATCCTTCCCTTCTTTTTTCTGAGACCAGGTACCCCAATCGTCCGCCATGTCCATCGGCACCAGGACATCCTTCGCGTTTACGGGCTTAGCCGTGCCCACCCCATAGATCCCGCGGTTCCGGTAGACGACTTCATCCAGTGTGAAAACGACATCGCCGACCGTGACGGATTCCCCGACCTGCGCGATTTTTCCATCCTGAAGCCAGTCGCCCATATCCTTATTCCAATGCTTCCCGAAGAACTCAGCCACCTGGGAGGAAAAGAGCGCATAAGCTCCGCCGATCAAAGCCAGACATAAGACAATTACAAGTACCAGCGAGCTGGTCATTTTCTTTTTCATTTCCGGTTCTCCTTTCGCTTGCGCTATTACGCGCTGAGCCAGGAACGGGTCTTCCTTCAGACCGGAAAGAGAATGATTCAGTTTTTCCTGAATCCTGCGTTTTTCATCCATTCCGTCCACCCCTTTCTTCATTACCCAGCGCCTTGCGGAGTTTTGCCCGTGCCCTCATCAGCCTGCCGGAAACAGCCTGCTGTGAGATCCGGAGCGTTTCCGCGATTTCATTCGTGTTCATATCCTCGAAATAATAAAGCAAAACGACTTCCCTCAGACGGATCGGCAGATTCATCACCTCAACGGAGACAGCGTCGTCTTCGGGATTGGCTTCTTCTGAACGCATCGGCAGCTGATCTATCGAAATCGACCGGTCTATATGCCGGAACCAGCTTCCCCGGCTCATATCCCTGCAGCAATTGATTGCAATCGCTGAGAGCCAGGTTTTGACGTTTGCTTTTCCCTGAAACTGATCCAGCTTCCGGTATGCCTTCAGGAACGTTTCCTGAACAGCGTCTTCCGCCAGTGACCGGTCATGCAGATAGGCAAAACACAGACGAAGCAGTGCGAGCTGATGCGTTTCAACCAGACGCGTGATTTCTTCCTCAGCCGAACGGCAAGGGCCCTTTACCGTTTCCATGGCACCGCATACCCCCTTTCACCTATTTAGACGCAAGCATGATTCGATTATACAACGCTGTTTCAACAGAAAATGGTCCTGCTTATTGTTCATCTTGAATTCTGCTTTGGCGGTTGAAGTAATTCAATCTTTTCTGTATATACATTGATGATTATAATTGTCTACAATATTGGTAATCAGTTCGTTTCCTTCAGCCTTCAACCGAATAATACAGAAAAACGATATCAGAAAACTGCGTGTGGTAATGCTGTTTTGTTTGTTGTGCATCGGGCGGATGAATGGTATGATTATACTGCAATAGTATCGACTTTTACTCTGTTTTCGGAGGATTGATATGCTGGTATTAAAGAACATCACCAAAGACTACGCTTCCGGTGATACCAAGGTTGAGGCGCTCCGCGGGGTGGACCTGGTCTTCGGAGAGAGCGAATTCGCCGCGGTGCTGGGCCCGTCCGGCTGCGGCAAGACCACGCTGCTGAACATTATCGGCGGTCTGGACCGCTATACCTCCGGCGATCTGATCATCCGGGGCAAATCGACCAAGCAGTTTACGGAGCGGGATTGGGATACCTACCGGAACCATTCCGTGGGCTTTGTGTTCCAGAGCTATAACCTGATCCCGCACCAGACCGTGCTGGCCAATGTGGAACTGGCCCTGACCCTGTCCGGCGTCAGCCGGGAGGAACGGCGCCGCCGGGCCACGGAGGCGCTGGAGAAGGTGGGCCTCGGGGACCAGCTGAAGAAGAAGCCGAACCAGCTCAGCGGCGGCCAGATGCAGCGCGTGGCCATTGCCCGGGCCCTGGTTAACGATCCGGAAGTGCTCCTGGCGGACGAACCCACCGGCGCCCTGGACAGCGAGACCAGCATCCAGGTCATGGAGATCCTGCAGCAGGTCGCCCGGGACCGGCTGGTGATCATGGTGACCCATAACCCGGACCTGGCGGACCAGTACGCCACCCGGATCATCCGCCTGCTGGACGGAAAGATCGTCAGCGACAGCGCCGGGTCGGGAGACCGGGCTTCGGACACGCAGGCCGAGGCGGGGAAGACGGACCGGAAGACTTCCATGAGCTTCCTTACCGCGCTGAACCTGAGCCTGAACAACCTGATGACCAAGAAGGGCCGCACGATCCTGACGGCCTTTGCCGGGTCCATCGGCATCATCGGTATCGCGCTGATCCTGAGCCTTTCCAACGGTGTGAACCGGTATATCGAGCGGGTGCAGCGGGACACGCTGTCCTCCTATCCTCTGGAGATTGACGAGCGCACCGTGGACATGACGGACACGGTGGCGGGACTCATGGATATCGACACGGAAGGAAAGGAAAGGGAGGACGGCAAGGTTTATTCCGGCAGCCGTATGACCAAGCTGATGAGCTCCTGGATGGGCGGCGTGACGGAGAACAACCTGACCGCCTTCAAGGCTTGGCTGGAGGATCCCGCCAACGGGATCGATGCGCTGGTCTCCGGCATCCGGTATGAATACAATACGCCCCTGCTGATCTGGCGGACGGACCTGGAGAAGCCGGTTCAGGTGAACCCGTCCACCGTCATGGAATCGACGGGCATGGGCGATATGATGAGCCTGATGGGTTCGTCCTCCGGCATCCAGGAAACCGTGATGAGCACCACTGCCCGCCGGCTGGACGTCTTCACACCCATGCTGGACAACGACGAGCTGCTCCGCTCCCAGTACGCCGTCCTTTCCGGACGCATGCCGAAGGAGAAGGACGAGGTCGTCATTATCCTCAACGACCGGAACGAACTGAGCGACTATACGCTTTATTCCCTGGGCATCCGGGATCAGAGCGAGCTGAAGGAACAGTTCGACCAGCTGATGCACGGCGTTCCCTTGGAGACCGAGGACTTGGAATTCACCTATGAAGACCTCCTGAACATGCGTTTTAAGCTGCTGCTGAACACGGAGGTGTTCGACCGCTACGGCGCGCTGTGGACGGACCGGTCAGGAGACGCGGACTTCATCGCGCAGAAGCTGGAGAACGCCCTGGAACTGAAGGTCGTGGGTATTCTGAAGCCCACCAAGAGCGGTTTCGGTTCCGAATCTGGCGGCATCGGCTACCGGAGCGAATTGGTGGACTGGCTGCTGGAAGAGCTGAAGAACAGTGAGATCGTGAAGGAACAGATGGCCACTCCGGATACGGATGTGTTCACCGGCCAGGCTTTCTCCGCCGTGGAGCAGGACGCCCTGTCCCTGCTGGATTCCATGGAAGTGGAAGAATTCATGGAGATGCTGGAGGACAAGGGCCTCATTCCCAAGGGAATGATCCCGGAGGAGTACCGCATGTTCCTGACCAAGGACCTGCTCAAGGAATTCGTGGGCGAGGGCGTTATGATGATCAGCGGGAACTCGCTCCAGGCGAACCTGGAGAAGATGGGCCTCAGCGATCCGGACAAGCCCGCCGCCGTGCTGATCTATCCGAAGGACTTTGAAGCCAAGGGCACGATTACCAAAAAGATCGAAGCCTACAACGCCAGCGTCGGCGAGGACCGCGCCGTCAGCTATACGGACCTGGTGGGTCTGCTGATGGATTCCGTGACGACCATCGTCAACGCGATCTCCTATGTGCTGGTGGCCTTCGTGGCGATCTCCCTGGTGGTCTCGTCGATCATGATCGGGATCATTACCTACATCAGCGTGCTGGAGCGCACCAAGGAGATCGGTATCCTGCGCTCCATCGGCGCGAGCCGCCGGGACGTTTCCCGGGTCTTCAATGCGGAGACCCTCATCGTGGGCTTTGCCGCCGGCGTCATTGGCATCCTGGTGACCCTGGGACTGACGGTGATTGCCAACATCATCCTCGGCAACCTGACCGGCATTCCGGATATTGCCGCGCTGCCGCCGCTGGCCGGGGTTGCGCTGATCATCATTTCCATGCTGCTGACCCTGATCGCGGGCATCATCCCGTCCCGGATCGCCAGCCGCAAGGATCCGGTGGTTGCGCTCAGAACAGAGTAATCAATGCATAATGAGTGATGGAGGGATATCGATGATCTGTGACGCCAAAGGCGATTCCGTACAGATTGCCAGGATGTATATGGACTCCCTGCTCGTGGAGAGCCGGATCGTCGGGGCGGTTTATCCGGACACAGCCTTCCGCTTCCTGGGCGAAACCTTTGCGATGCCCGTTATGACCGCCGCGCTCAGCCATCTGGACCTGGTTTCCATGGCGGAGGGCGCGAAGCAGGCCGGAGCGCCGGTCAGCATCGGAATGGGCGTTAACGAGGAGATGGGAAAGGTTCTCGCCACCGGGGCGAAGGTGATGAAGATCATCAAGCCCTATGCGGACGAGAAGGAGATTATGAGCCGTCTTGAGTTCGCGGAGGCGAACGGCGCCGCCGCGGTGGGCATGGATGTGGAGCACGCCGTGAACGTGGACGACGCGGAGAATTCCATTGTCGTCGGGCGGCAGATGAAGCAGCCGACCCTGGCGGAACTGGAGAAGTATATCAGGGCGACCAGACTGCCTTTCTTTATCAAGGGTGCGCTCAGCGCGCAGGACGCGCTCCGCTGCCGGGACCTGGGCGCCGCGGGCCTGGTGCTCAGCCATCATAACGGGCTGATGCGCTACGCCGTGCCGCCGGTGATGATCCTGCCGGAGATCCGCAAGGCTGTCGGGCATGACCTGATCCTGATCGCGGACGGCGGCATCGAATCCGGTTTTGACGCCTTCAAGGCGCTGGCCCGGGGCGCGGACGCCGTGACCGTCGGCAAGGCGCTCATAGGCCCCCTGAAAGAAAAAGGCGCGGAAGGCGTCCGGGATACGCTGAAAAAGATCGCCGGCCAGCTGCAGGCGATGATGATCCGCACCGGCACAAAGGATCTGAAGCACATGGATCCCTCCGTGATCCATGAGACCCTGCGCTTCTGAACATTTCGATACAAGAGGACGCGATGATCCAGACAGAGAACACAGCGATTGTGCTGCGGCACGTCAATTACCGGGACAACGACCGGATGGTCACCCTGCTGTCCCCCTCCCGGGGACGGATTGACGCGATCATCCGGAACTGCCGGAAACCCAAGTCTCACAACCTGAACGCAGGCGAGCTTTTCGCCCTGGGTGACTATATGCTGCATGAGAACGGAGGACACGTGACCGTGACCTCCGTCCGTCTGATTGAAACCTTTTACCCGCTGCGCAGCGACTATGACCGGCTCACCTGCGGCATCTGGCTGTTGAACCTGGCGGAGGCGGTAGCTGAACCGGAACAGGAGCAGCAGGAGCTGTTCATGCTTCTTTTGCATACCCTGTCCCGGCTCACCTTTTCCGACCAGGAATGGAAGCCGCTGCTGGCGGGTTTCCTGCTGCACTTCTCTGCCTGCCAGGGCTTCAAGCCCCGGCTGAACCACTGCGTGTTCTGCGGGGAGAAGCTGAAAGAGGAAGGCCCCTTTTTCTTTGACGCGGAGGAGGGCGGAATCTGCTGCGGCGCCTGTCAGAGCCGCCGGGACCAGACGCCGATGACGCCGGGCCAGGTCCGCTGGATGCGGAACGCGCTGACCACCGGCTCGGCTGCGTGGATCAATACACCGGAGATGACGGCGCCCTTTACCGCACTGAAAGATTACGTGGAACGGCGGCTCGGCCGGCGGATCAAAAGCTCCGCCATGCTGCCGAAGGATTAGAAGGGAGGAAACGGCTTGGACGAACTGCTGCTGCGCCGGGCGCAAAGCGGCGATCCCGAAGCGTTTGAGCGGCTGATGGAACCGCTTGAGCAGATGGTCTGGCGCGTTTGCTGGCACCACACTGGCAACTGGGAAGCCGCCGAGGACTGCGGCCAGGAGGCGATGATCCGGATCTGGCGGAACCTGGCGAATTACCGGGGTGAGTGCGCGCTGGAAAGCTGGGTTTACCGGATTGCGGCCAACTGCTGCATGGACTGGCTGAGGAAGAAGAAACGGGATCAGAGCGTTTCCATGGAACCCATGGTGGAACAGGGTTTTGATCCCGCGGACGATGCTCCCGGAACCGAGGCGCAGGTGGTCGCGAAGGATGAGCGGCAGCGCCTGCGGGAGGCCATTGCCCTCCTGCCGGACGACCAGCGGGAAGCGCTGATCCTGACCCAATTGGAAAAGGTTTCCTATGAGGAGGCCGCGCAGGCCCTCGGTGTATCGGAGGGCACGGTCAAAAGCCGGGTGAACCGGGCCAAGGCCCGGTTGAAAGAGATTCTTTCGGCGGAGAGGGAACTTTCCCCGCCGGGAAACGTCAAAAAAGATGAAAGGAGGCCGCGGTCATGAAGAAGACAGAAGCTGAACAGATGCCGGTAACGGATGCGGAACTGGACGCAGCGCTTGCGCAGATGGCTGAAGAAGTCCCGCCCATGCCCGCGGATTTCCATGACCGGTGGATGAACGCCGTACGTGCGGAAGCGGGCAGTACCGCTCCCGCCGAAGAACCTGCCCCGAAACACACCCTTTCCATTGTCCGCTGGACAAGGATCCTCAGCGTGGCCGCGATCTTTGTGTTCCTGATCGGTGGTACGCTGCTCTACCGGAATTCAAAAAAGTCCCTGTCATCCCCCGTTTCCTTTGAAGCGGAAAAACAGGACACCGTGGAAACCGCCGTTGAACCGGCCACGGAACTTGCTGCGGGCGCGGTGATGGAAACCGCTGAAGAAGCGGAAGAAGCCGCCGCGGAAGAACCGCTGATGATGGAATCCTATATGCAGGCCGCTGCTGTTGACGGAGCGGCCGGAGTCCCTGCGGACGCGGAAGCGGAAGACAGGGAAGCCCTGAAGGCGGCCGGCGCCGTGCAGAATGCCTTTACCATCGCCCCAAAAGAGGCGGCTGAAACCGATGCGGAAGAAGCGGATTACGCCATGGAAGCCGCATATGAGGAGGAGTCCGCCATGGAGGCGGCTGCTTACGAAGCGGCGGAAGAAGCTGCGATGCCTGCACCGACGAAAGCGCTGACGCCTGCACCGACGGCCGCGCCTACAGCCTCGCCGACCGTGGAGCCGACAGCCGTGCCTACAGTCGAACCTGAACCGGAACAGACCGGTTTCCTGCCGGCGGCCGGCGCGTTCTTCACGGATATGGGGGATTTCCTGCTGGCCGCCCTGCCTTATCTGCTGGTGCTGGCAGTGCCGGCCGTGACTGCCCTGGTCATCCGCCGGCGGAAAAACAAAAAGGAGAACTGAAACAGATGCGGACAAGGACAGCCGGACCGTATCGGACCGGCGCGCCTTTTCACGGGGCGGCGCTGCGTGTTTGCTGTGTCCTGGCGGCGCTGCTGCTGATCCTTTCATCCGCAATGGCGGAGACCGCCCCTGCCTGGGAGGACCGCCTGGCGGCGGCGCGGGAAAAGTATAACGAAAAAACGGTGCACGTCTATATTCGCGGGCAGGGAAGGGACCAGAAGGGAAAGATCAACGTCAGCTTCTACCGGGCGGGGAAAAAATATATCGCTATCTGTATCCGGGAATCCCTGCAGATAAACGACGAGGCGGAGATGGAAGCGGTACTGGAGATTGTGGCAAAGCATAAATACTTCAGTGAAGAAGTGTACGGTTCGCTTTCCTTTCTGAAAGCCCAGTGGATCGCCCACAATCTCGCCTATGGTATGGCGACCGGCAGCGAGGAACAGCAGGCGCTGGCCGGGATGATCGTCGGGCAGGGAAGCAGGGAGATCATCCGCCACGCAAAGGAGCTGGACCTGACCCCGACCACGGAGATTTCGGAAGATCAGCTGGCGGTGTATGAGCTTGTGGAATACCTGTATTGCGAAAATGAATGATGATACGGAACGATCCGCGATTGCGGATCGTCTGTTTTATGAAAGAACCTGAAGGAGAAATATCCCGATGAAAAAGATCATTGTCTGGGCATTGTGCCTGGTGATGCTGGCGGCAGCCCTGCCGGCGGGATGCGCTGAGAGCGCCGTGACCGAGGATGATGCACATGGTCTGTGGGCCGAACAGTATGGCGACAGCCGCCTGTGGGACTGGCAGGTGAACGCGGCCTTTGCCCGTGAATATCCGCAGTTCTGGTCTGATCCGTCCGCCGCGCCCGTCCTGCCCCCGGAGGACGGAAAAACGATCAGCGCGGAGAAGGCGAAGAAGCTGGCTTTCCGGCTGATTCCCGAATTCGGGACGGAGATTACCTCCGGCGTCCTGTTTGACCTGACCTGCGTCGTTTCCAGCTACCGGAAGCCGGACTTCCAGGGCAGCTTTTATTCGCCGAAAGGTACCTGGGACGTGGAATTCTGGGATACCCGGGGAGAAGAGCCGGTCTTCGTCTGCGCCCTTTACCTGGAGGCGGAGAGTGAAGATCCGCAGGTGCTCCTGCTTGCGGACGGGGTCCGGTACGAGTCCCTGTACGAAAACCCGGAGAACGCCCTCCGGATCGATCCGAACGGGGAGAACAGCGCCGAAGTCCGGGACCGGATCAAAGCCCGGGATCTCGTAACAGACCGGTTCAGCGTGGACTACGGGATCAATCAGTATTACGCGGACCTGGTCAACGAGCTGGGACCCTTCCGTTACTGGACGTCGGCGCAGAAGTATGAGCACTGCGGGGTGCTGATGGAGCTTCTGTACTGGGAAAGCCAGCGGCTCTCGCTGTATCACGAAGGCGAACCCCGGCCTTCCGGCCTGCTGGAAGCGCCGGTCCTGGAGTGGCGTTACGGCGATCCGGCGTCCGCTGCGGTGCCGGAGGAAGAAGCCCGGCAGAAGGCGCTGGCTTTCCTGGATGAACGGTACGGCATGGACTGTTCCGCCTGCCGGGTATCCACCGCCCTGTATACCGGTCACAGCAACTGGCTGGAGGCGTTCGCCGATCCCTGCTGGGTCTTCGGTTTCTATAACGTAACGGAAGACCGGGAGGCGGAGGTATGGGTCAACGCGATGACCGGGGAGACGCCGAAACACCGGACAGACGACGCCGAAGCCGTCGTCCGGGAGGAGTTTGCCCGCTATATCAAAGAGGAAGACTATGAGATCGGCGGCCGGAAGGTCACCGAGGACATGGTAGACGGGATTTCGCTCCTGTATCTGGAAGCGGAAGGACAGTGGTACGGGATCGTTGCGATCGGGGATTCCTACTGGGAGATCGCCCTGGACGCGGATACACTGGAACCGCTGGATGTGGTGAGATCCAACGGATGACCATCCCGCGCAAAAACTCCGGAGCCTGGTATGGCTCCGGGTTTTGATATTCTGAGGGATGATTCAGGAGATCAGTTCGGAGAAACCTTCCGGATTTGTCGTAAAACCGATCCTGCAGCCGCGGGCCTCGTTGTCTTTGACCTTGGCGTACACTTCGATCCCGCTGATCTTCAGCAGCAGGTTCTGCAGCGGCTGCAGCGCGTCTTCCGTGACCAGCAGGCCGAATCTCCGATCTGTGGAGACTTCGGTCAGGGTGCCCGTATGGGGTTCCGGATCCACGGTCTTTCCGTCCAGCAGGTAATAGGTCAGTTCCTTCGCTTCGGAGAGCGGTCGCCATTTGATTCCCCGGGTGAAACTGCTCAAGGTGTAGCTTTCCCCGTACCCGCCGATGTTGTAGAACTTCATCAGGGTGCTGCCGCCCTTGGGCATGAAGGAGTTCTCCTCGATGACCATGAGCTTTTGCGGTAGCAGCCTGCGGGTGGCATCAGAAACACAGACTTCGCCGCCCAGGCTGAAGGCTTCCAGCCGGCCGGCCAGGTTGACGGTTTCGCCCATGCAGCCGTATTTCATTTTCTGTTCCGATCCGATGTTCCCCACCACGGCGGTGCCGGAATTGACGGCGATGCCCATCTCCAGGTCGGGATAGCCGTGCTCCCGGTTCCAGGCGTTCACTTCCTCCATGGCGTTCTGCATGTCGATGGCGCAGGCGACGGCGGCCGAGGCATGGTCCAGCAGTTCCAGCGGAGCGCCGAAGACCACAAAGATCCCGTCGCCCAGGAATTCGATCACGGTTCCACGGAAATAGCGGATCACCGCGGCCATGATCTCAAAATAGTGGTTCAGCATGGTGATCAGGTCTTCGGAGGACATCTGTGTGCTCATGGCGGTAAAGCCCCGCAGGTCGCTCATCAGGATACTGACCTCCCGGCTCGAGCCGCCCTGCTTCGCCCCTTCCGGTGTGGACAGTACGTAGTCTGCGATCTCCGGGGAGGTATACCGGGCAAAGGCAGAGTGGACCTTGGTCAGGCTGGTCAGGTCGTGGATTACAACCAGGATCATCCCGTCGTCATCCTGTCCGCTGGTCAGAGTCACATGCAGGTGAAAATGCTGTCCGTCGGGATTCACATAGCGGACGGTGGAATTCACCGACCGCTTCTGCATGACGCCGTCGATGAAAAGCTGGATCAGAGCATCATTCTCCTCCACGAAGGGGATCGCATCCCAGATCTTAACGCCGCCGTGGAGTTCAAGCCCCAGGAGATCCCGGGCAGCCGGGTTGGCGTTGAGCAGGTCGCCGTTTTTCGCGGTCAGCAGCACTGCGTCCTTCATGTTGGTCAGGATATACTCAAACCATTCGGGCCTGGATTCCAGCTGCATGCGCTCACTCTCCTTGACCAGATTTTTCTGACAGTTTCTGCAAGTACGCGATGTCTTCCAGCAGGGGTTCTCCGTGCAGGGGCGGGCGGGTGTATTCGATGACGCGCATCGCGTCCGGCGCATACTGCTCTATGCAGGGGATCAGGGCCGGAAGGCTGAGGGTTCCGTCCCGCAGCCGGTTGTGCAGATCGTGGACGCCGTCGTTATTGTGCAGGTGGAAGCCTTCGATCTGGCTGCCCAGGTCCCGGATCAGCTTCGGCAGGTCCCAGCTGTTCGCGTTGGCATGGCCTACGTCAATCAGGACCGGCAGTTTCCGGGAACGGCACAGGTCGGTAAATTCCTGCTGGTCCAGCAGCTGCGTCCTGTCCACCCGGATGCCCGTGTTCTCTGTCAGGAGCCGGACATCGGGAAACATCTCCTGCAGCTCTTCCAGGTTTTCCAGCGCGTTCCGGAGCATAATGTCCCGCATGCCGGGACGGACCGGGCTGTTGCTGAGATGGACGACCATCGTCGGGGGATGCAGGATTGCGGCGTATTTCTGCGTCAGCCGCAGGTGATACATGCCTTCCTCCCACGGGACGCTGCCCCGGGGCACGGCATGGTCCACACCCCAGACCGGTTCGTGGAAGGTCAGGGGGCCTTCCGCATACAGCTCCAGGTTCTGCTTCAGGCTGTCCTCGAAGCTTGGCAGGTCAAACATCATCAGCAGCTCAAAGCCCAGGGAGGATCCGTACCTTTCCCGGTAGATCCTTCCTGCATCCAGCCTCGAGCGGGGAAGTACGCAGGTGTCGATATAGATGTTCATGGTTCCTCCTTTGGCTCCGGCGGCTGAACAAAAAAACGGGAGCCCGGCGTTCACCAGGTCCCGGGAATCAGTTTTGTGCTGTACCCGTATATCAGGCGTCCTCGGTAGCTTTTGCGCATGCATTGACATAGTCCAGCGACAGCCTTCTGAGCCGGTTGGACAGATGGCTGAGGATCATATCCACCTTCAAGGGATTGATCTTGAAGAGCTCTTCCATATCTCCTGCCCCGATGTACTCCAGGATGGTGTCGTCTTCCTCAACCACGGCCGTCGCGCTGCGGGGATCGTTACCGACCAGCGCCATCTCACCGAAGAACGCGTTGGTATAGAGGGAGGTCAGTTTTGTCTGTTCGGGTGTGCCGTACTTGGAATAAATGCCGACGGACCCGCTATGGATCTGGTAGATATAGGTACCTTTGTCGCCTTCACGGAAGATGATCTGGCCCCTGGAGAAGGATTTGACCTGCATGGCGGCTTCCGCACCCTTGCCGGCGTTCTTCTGGCGGATCTCGTCTTCAACGGTGCAGCCGGCCAGTTTGCCGGACAGGTTGGCGATTTTCTTATACTTCAGCAGCTTGGCCAGGAAGCCTTCTTTCTTTTCGGCACCGGCAGACTGCTTTTCCTTGAGGAAGGCAATCACTTCGTCATAATCGGCGGTCACCTGGCGCAGACGGTCGCCCAGCTGGTTCATCAGCGCCATGATCTTGTCCGGCTGCTCCCGGAAATATTCGACCAGATTGCTGCCGGTCAGCTCGATGGTGTGGAGGTCTTCTTCCGCCACGACGGTCGCGCTGCGGGGCCACGCTTCAATGATGGCCATTTCGCCGAAATACTGGCCGGTTTTCATATCTGTCAGTTTCTGCTGGTCCCGCCTGGCCGTAGTGGAGATAGATGCCGGCGGTTCCTTTCGTAATCTGGTAGAAATTGGTGCCCTGGTCTCCTTCGCGGAAAACGACTTCACCCTTTTTGAATACCTTTTTGTTCATGTTATTTGTTACCCGTTATATACTCCGCACAGGGGGAGATTTTTATCTGTGCTCCGATTCCATTCGCTTTGGGCATTTTTGTCAAGGCTGAAGCGGGCCGGATCCGTTTTTCCACTATGAAAATCCCCGGTTGTGTGGTATATTGATCTTACTGAAAAAATCAGACCGAGAGGTACGTTGAATATGACCTTTGATGAAAGCAGACTGAAGGACCCCGGCTTCTTTCGCGAGAACCGGCTGGATCCGCATTCCGACCACGCGCTGCAGCCCGCGTACCGCCTGTCCCTGAACGGCCTGTGGAAGTTCGCCCATGCCGTCAATCCGGCACAGGTGATTCCCGGCTTTGAAGGGGTGGATTTCGACTGCCGCGGCTGGAACGATATCCGTGTGCCTGCCCATATCCAGATGGAAGGATACGGTGCGCCGCAGTATGCCAACACCCAGTACCCCTGGGACGGGCTGGAGGAGCTGCGCCCGGGCGATCTGCCGAAGGATTACAATCCGGTCGCCTGCTATGTGAAGTATTTCCGCCTGCCGGAGGACATGCGGGGCAAACGCCTTTTCATTTCCTTCCAGGGCGTGGAGAGCTGTGTGGCCTTGTGGCTGAACGGGACCTATATCGGCTTTTCTTCGGACAGCTTCACCCCGCATGAGTTCGAGCTGACGGATGCCCTGCGGGAAGGGGAGAACAAACTGGCCTGCCGGGTGTACCGCTGGTGTGCCGGCAGCTGGCTGGAGGACCAGGATTTCCTGCGCTTCTCCGGCATCTTCCGGGACGTGTATCTTTACGCCGTTCCCGCTGCCCATGTATGGGACCTGAAGGTCACTGCCGAACCGGATGAGGCCTTTGCCAAAGGCGTCCTGTCCTGGCAGGTGAAAACGGAAACGCCGGAAGGCACGCGCCTTACGGTTCGCCTGAAGGAAGGGAACAAGGTGCTCGCTGAGGCCGAAGGCAGGATCTCCGGCGTTCTTGAAACGTCCGGTGTGCTGAAAGTAGACCGTCCGCGCCTCTGGTCCGCGGAGGATCCGTATCTGTATGAACTGGAAGTCTGCCTGGCCGCTCCGGACGGTACGGAGGAGAAAGCCCTCCAGAAGGTTGGCTTCCGGAAGATCGAAATCAGGGACAGCGTTATCCGGATCAACGGCATCCGCGTGGTCTTCAAGGGTGTGAACCGTCATGATTTCTGCGGCGAGACCGGCCGGGCTGTGACGGAGGAGAAGATCCGCCGGGACCTGCTCCTGATGAAGCGGAACAACATCAACGCAGTCCGTACCAGCCATTACCCGAACTCCAGCGTTCTCTACCGTCTCTGCGACGAGCTGGGTCTTTATGTGATCGACGAGAATAACATGGAAAGCCACGGCATGTGGGACATGGTCTGGCAGGGATACGTGGGCAAGGACCAGATGTTCCCCGGGGCGCAGACGGCCTGGCAGCCGCTGCTCCTGGACCGGGTCCGTTCCATGGTGGGCCGGGACCGGAACCATCCCTGTGTGGTCATCTGGTCCTGCGGAAACGAGAGCCTGACCGGACCGGTGATCCTGGAAATGAGCCGGGAATTCAAACGCCTCGATCCCACCCGTCCCGTGCATTATGAAGGTGACCACCAGGTGGACGCCTTCGATCCCTCCCTGCGCCTGCGGGAGATTACCGATATTGAGACGGAAATGTATACCCCCGCGGACAGAGTCCGGGAATATCTGAAGGAACACCGGGAGAAACCTTTCATCCTCTGTGAATATACCCATTCCATGGGGAACTCCAATGGTGCCATGCACAAATATACCGAGCTGGCTTACGAGGAGGAACTGTATCAGGGTGGATTCATCTGGGACTTTATCGACCAGGCCATCGTCAGCCGGGACCGCTTTGGAAAGGAATGCCTGACCTACGGCGGCGACTGGGATGACCGGCCTACCGACGGTATTTTCTGTGGCAACGGCATTGTCTTCGCGGATGGCCGGGAGACGCCGAAACTGCAGGAAGTGAAGTACAACTATCAGAATATTGCTGTCAGGCCGGACGCGGAAAAGGTGGAAGTAGTCAACCGGCATATGTTCACGTCTACCGCAGCTTACCGCTGCGTGGCTGTTCTGGAACGGGACGGCCGGGAGATTGCCCGGAAAGAAATCGAAACGGATGTTGCTCCGCTTTCTTCCGCGGTGTATCCGCTGCCCTTCGGAAAACAGACGGAGCCGGGTGAATACGCGGTGACCGTGTCCTTCCTTCTGCGGGAGGATACCCCCTGGGCCGAAGCGGGATATGAGACCGCCTTCGGTCAGGGTGTGTGGACCGTAAAGCAGGAGCATGTCTGCCGGCGTCTGCACGGAGAGCTCTTCTCCATGGTCAGCCCCTGGAACATCACCGTGCGCGGGGAGGACTTCAGCGTCCAGTTTGCCAAAGGCGCCGGCGCCCTGACCTCCTATCGGGCCGGGGACGTCGAGTATCTGAAGACGCCGCTGCTGCCGAACTTCTGGCGCGCCCCGACCAACAACGACTGTGGCAACCGCATGCCCCAGCGCTACGCGCAGTGGAAGGCAGCCTCGCTGTACGTCATGGCCGGCTTCACCCCGGAGACGGGCAAAAAGAACGCCGCCGTGAAACCGGTGACGGAAGCGGACGGCAGCGTATCCTTCACGATGACCTATGACCTGCCGACAACGCCCGCTGCCGTCTGTGAGGTGACTTACCGGGTCCGCCCCTGCGGCCGGGTGGATGTGCGCCTGGCCATGGATCCCGTGAAGGAACTGGGAGACATGCCGGAGTTCGGCATGATCACGAAGCTCAGTGCGGATTACGACCGGGTGCGCTTCTTCGGCCTCGGGCCGCTTGAAAACTATGTCGACCGCCGGGAAGGCGCCCGGCTCGGGATTTTTGATTACCGCGCCGCGGAAAACATGACGCCCTACCTGATGCCCCAGGAGTGCGGCAACTGCACCGGCGTCCGCTGGGCGGAGGTTACGGACGCGAAGGGACGGGGCCTGAAACTCTGGCTGAACGGCGGGGAATTCTCCGCCCTGCCCTGGACGCCCCACGAAATCGAAAACGCGGCCCATGGTTATGAGCTGCCCCCGGTGAACTACACCGTGCTGAAAATGAGCGCGAGGCAGATGGGCGTCGGCGGGGATGACAGCTGGGGTGCGCGCACCCACCCGGAATATCTGCTGGATGTGTCAAAGCCGCTGGCTTTTGAGTTCTCGTTCAGATCTATTTGAATGCCCGATAAAAACGAAAAAAAAAGGCGCGGTTTTTGCGAACCGCGCCTTACGCTTTGCTATTGGACGAACCGGATTATTCAGCCGCCTGGATAGAACCTGACATCAGGGCAATGATCTCCTGGTAGGCTTCATCATTGGCCGGAGCAAAGGACAGGGTCAGCACAGTGTTGTCTGTATTGTTGTAGAGGGCGATGCAGCCGATTTTTTCGCCGTTCACGTCGAACTCGAAGCTCATCGCGGGAATGCCGTTCAAGGCGACTTCTTCCATTTCAGTGGCGCCGGCTTTGAGCTGTTCAGCAACGAAATCAGAGAGTTCCAGGGTGCCAAGGGACTGGAGCATTGCGGAAACACGATAGTTGTTTTCGTCCTTCAGCAGGAAGAAATTGCCCTGGGCAATCTGTTCTTCAGTGAGTTCAACCGCGGCGAAGGAATTCGGGACATACATGATCAGACCGGT
>Ga0310694_10002721_pt1 | contig 17835 bp, 13 predicted proteins | sample 174DNAGHGhighgp2_FD_203884 | JGI IMG/M metagenome (GOLD analysis project Ga0310694, IMG submission 203884) | Sheep rumen microbial communities from Palmerston North, Manawatu-Wanganui, New Zealand - 1742 DNA GHGhigh gp2 (v2) (version 2) | ecosystem: Host-associated > Mammals > Digestive system... | reverse complement strand
GGGCGTCGATGTCGCGCATCGTGAAGTCCACACCGGCCTCTTGTGCCACAGCCAGCAGGTGAAGCACAGTGTTGGTGCTGGCACCCATGGCAATGTCTAGTGTCATGGCATTGAGGAACGCCTGCCGCGTGGCAATGCTGCGCGGCAGCACCGACTCGTCGCCACGCTCGTAGTAAGCATATGCGTTGCGAACTATCAGGCGGGCAGCCTGACGCATCAGACGCACGCGGTTGGCGTGTGTGGCCAGGATTGTGCCGTTGCCCGGCAACGAAAGTCCGATGGCTTCCGTGAGATTGTTCATCGAGTTGGCCGTAAACATGCCGCTGCAACAGCCGCATCCGGGGCATGCGCGGTTTTCCACCTCAGCCAGTTCTTCGTCCGACACGGTGCGGTCGGCGCCTTTTACCATGGCGGCAATCAGGTCGAGATTCTCGCCTTTATATTTTCCGGCCTCCATCGGTCCGCCGCTCACGAATACCGCCGGAATGTTCAGCCGCATGGCGGCCATCAGCATACCCGGCGTAATTTTGTCGCAATTCGAGATACAAATCATGGCATCTGCCTTGTGCGCGTTTACCATGTATTCCACCGAATCTGCGATGATGTCGCGGCTCGGCAACGAATAGAGCATTCCGTCGTGACCCATGGCGATACCGTCGTCGATGGCTATGGTATTGAACTCCGCGGCGTAGCAGCCCATTTTTTCTATCTCGCGTTTCACTATCTGTCCCGCTTCGTGCAGATGAGTGTGACCGGGCACAAATTGTGTAAAGGAGTTCACAATGGCGATGATGGGCTTGCCAAACTGTTCGCGCTTCATGCCGTTTGCCACCCATAGGGCGCGGGCGCCGGCCATGCGGCGGCCTTCTGTGCAGACACTGCTTCTGAGGGGTATCATCATGGGAGTCATGTTTTTTCTGTTTGCGTTTCGGAAATAATTTATCGTGCGCAAAAGTACACATTTTTCGACCGAAAACCAACAATTCTGCTTCACGAATTGCGAAATCTCGACGAAAAACATTATTTTTGTGCTGCAGAAAACGTTAAAACGACATGAAGAAATTATTTTTGCTCCTCTCTCTCTTTTTGGCGCCACACGTCGTATCCGATACGCTGGCACAACAGACCGATGCCACCACGGGCGCCTCACAGCTAACCGACACGCGACACACTGCACTACGCCGCAAGAAACCGTCCAAGCGACTGCAGCAAGCCTTCGACGCCTACCTCCACGCCGTGGATTCTGCGCATCAGAACCTCCACAGCATCATGGTCCTGCAGCACGGACGCGTGGTGGCTGAGCGCTGGCTTAACGGCGCATCGCCGACGGAGCCGCACGTCCTGAACAGTGTGAGCAAGACTTTTACGTCCATGGCCGTCGGGCTGTGTATCCAGGAAGGCCGTTTCACGCTCGACACGCCGCTCCTCTCCTTCTTCCCCAACGTGCTGCCCGAGCCTACCGACCGTCAGCGGCGGATGACGGTGCGCCACCTGCTCACCATGACATGCGGCCACGACACAGACCCCAGCGCAAAAATCAGGAACCGCGAGGACTGGATAAAATCCTTCCTGTCTGTGCCTGTCGCCCACGAGCCGGGAGAAAGATTCTGCTACAACAGCATGGGCACGTTTATGCTCTCAGCCATCGTGCAACACTGCACAGGCGAGACGGTGCTCTCATATTTGACGCCGCGACTGCTCACACCGCTGGGAATACACGGCGCACGCTGGGAAGAGAACGCGCAAGGAATAAATTGTGGTGGCTGGGGATTATATCTGAAGACGGAAGACCTGGCGCGGCTCGGACTTTTATTGCTGCGAAAGGGAAAATGGATAGACGGACGGCAGCTGCTGCCCGCAGAGTGGGTGGAAGAAGCCAGCCGGAAGCAAGTGGATTGTCAGCCCGCAGGCGTGAAGCCCGAAGACATAGCCGGCCGCGGACTTACGACGGATAACAGCGACTGGGTGCAAGGCTACGGCTTCCAACTCTGGCGCTGCCGCCACAACGCCTTTCGTGCCGACGGAGCCGGTGGCCAATATATCATCGTTTTACCCGAGCAGGATGCCGTTATCGTAGCGACGGCGCAGCTCCGCGACATGCAGGCCGAGCTGAATCTCATTTGGGATTATCTGTTGCCCGCGCTGAAGAAATAAAGCAGCGTGCGGACGCGTCAGAAGACCACCTTCCGACCCTTCATCACATACACACCTTTCGGGCGCCGACCTGCTGAAAGCTGGCGCCCGCACAGGTCGTAAACGGCGTTGCACGTGGTTTCCGAGTCGAGACGTATGGATTCGATGCCAACGGGGTTTGCAAACGTGCCGTCCTCCATGCGAATGACGCTGAGATGCGTGTCATTGAGCACGGGATACGCGTCCTGCCCGATGGTTTGATACCAGGGGCCCGACGTCTCGCACGAGTCGTTGAGCAGCCAGGCTATCTCGCCGCTGCGGAGTTGTGCGAGAGAGACACCGTGAAAGCCGTCATCCGTCCTCTCGCCGCTGCCAGCCGAGGCACTCGATGAGAGCCAGTAATTCTGGCCCATCAGATTTGCATTATGATTGCGGAGCCAGCCCACGAGAGCGCCGCCGTAGAGTGCACGACCTTCGCCCGTGAAACGGACACGGCCCACATTCAGGCAATTATGAAGGCCCGGAAAATTTCCATTATTCACATATCCCACGACACCGCCGGCATAGCAGTCGTCTTTCGCGAAAGAGATGCTGCCATAGTTGGCACAGTCGGTGAAGCATGCGGTATTCGTGTAGGCACACACGCCGCCGAAGCAGTCGTAGTTGGCCTCGCCCACACTGACCGTGCCGCTGAAACTGCAACGGCTGACCAGCGTTTTATCCTGTGCGTAACCCACCACGCCGGCCGTATGCGTCGCATTCGCGTGCCGTGCATCCACGTTTAGCACGGAATGAACGTTCGTTATGACGGCACTCGCGCTATGTCCCACCGCAGCACAGCGTTTGTGCTGCGCAATGAGCCGGCCTTTCAGCGTGAAGTTTTCCACAGTGGCGCCGCGGATAAGTCCGAAGAGTCCGTCGCCATCCGCAGACGTGGTGCGCGAGAAGCCGGAAATCACATGGTTGCGGCCGTCGAACCGCCCGACGAATGGTTTCCCCGACGTGCCGATGGGCTGCCAGGTGGCGGAGACCGAACTCATATCCACGTCGGCCGTCAGTTCTGCCTCGGCTCCGGCATCACCCTCTCGCACGAGGTCCGAGAAACGTCGCAAGTCCGCAGCCGTGGAAAGCTGGTACACGCCACGCGAATCCTGCTGCAGCACCTCGTCCGGCTCAGCGAATCTGAAACGTACGAGCAGCGGGAAGTGGTCCGAGGGCGTGACGGCGCGGTCGTAGTCCTCGGTGATTATGTGGCGCGACAGCGGAATCATGCGCCGGAAGAACACGTAATCGAACTCCGAGCCCTTGCAGCCCTCGTCTGTGGCAGGCAGCCAGTTGGATGCCGTGTGGCTGATTTTTCCTTTTGGCAGGCAGGTGGTCGACGTACAAAGCGCTGCATCCGACAGATAGGACGCCACACCGCGCCATGCGTCGCTATGATCCACGCGTCGCATATTGAAGTCTCCGACCAAGACGACTGGCACACCACCGCAAAGTTCGTGCAGGCGCCGGCCTATGAGCCGACAACTCTCTATGCCCGACACGGTGGCACCATAGTTTACGTGCGTGACAGCGAAATAGAAATCCTTGGCCGTCGCTTTGTCGCGCAGATGCGCCCAAGCCAGCACACGCGGCAGGAGGTCGCCCGTGGTGTTCCAGCCTGCGCCCGGCGTGTCGGGGTGCTCATTCAGATAGAAGTATCCTTTTTCTATCAGTTCGTACTTCTCGGTTTTGAAGAAGAGAACGTTGTATTCGTACTGACGGCCGGAGCGTTCGACGGCCCAAGACGTGTAGCCTGGCAGCATGTCGCGTAGGTCGTCGAGCTGCGATTTTCCGGTTACCTCGTCGCGATTGTTTCCTGTCACCTCCTGCATACCCACAATGTCGAAGTCGTAATCCGTGACGATGCGGCCGACATAGGATTTGCGGTTGGCCCACAATTTGTCGCCCGTGTCTCCATTCGACGAATTGACGTATCGCACGTTGAATGTGGCAAAGCGATGCACGTCCGCCTCCTCCGAGACGGACGTTTCGCCGTATGCCGCAACGGCTGGCAGCAACCACAATGCCGCCAGCACGCTCAGAAGATTCTTCTTCATCCGACGATTCTGTTTATCAGTTTGCCGAACTGCTGTTGATGACGGGCTGCGCCGGCTCATCACCGCACAGTACCACCAGCAGGTTGCCCACCATGGCAGCCTTTCGCTCTTCGTTGAGCTCCACGACGCCCTCGGCAGAAAGTTTGTCGAGGGCCATCTTCACCATCGACACGGCTCCGTCCACTATTTTCTCGCGTGCGCTGATGATGGCTGCCGCCTGCTGGCGACGTAGCATCACGGCCGCAATCTCGGGCGCATAGGCCAGATAATTGATGCGGGCTTCCAGAACTTCCATGCCGGCCATCTCGAGCCGCTCGTTAAGTTTGCGCTCCAGCACTTCATTCACCTCGGCGCTGCCGCCACGCAACGTAACTTCCTCGTCGGCGCACTCATTGTCGTAGGCATACATGCCAGCCACCTCGCGAAGTGCGCTGTCGCTCTGGACGGCCACGAAATTCTGGAATTTATTCATGCGAGCCGTGGCGGAATTGCCGGCAGCCGCAGTGCCGGCTATCTCGGTGTCGATATCAAAGATGGCTTTGTACGTATCTTTCAAGCGCCAGACCACGACGGCTCCGATAAGCACGGGATTGCCCGTCTTGTCGTTCACTTTGATGGGCTCGGGGTTGAGGTTTCGGGCGCGGAGGCTGACATTCTTCACGCCCATGAAGGGATTCAGCCAGTAGAAGCCCGTCTTGCGGAACGTGCCGACATACTTTCCGAAGAAGGTCATCACCTTTGCCTCGTTAGGCTCCAGCATCGAGAAGCCGCAGCTGCAGATTATCGCAGTGATAAAAAGCACCGTCGTGAGCACAAACCAATACCAGCACGTGTCTCCCCTGTCGGCCGCAATGCAGCCAATGATGAGCGACGCGAGGGTCGCAGCATACAGCACGACGTCGATGGCGCACATGGCGAAGCCGTTGAGCGAACCGCCGTGAAATTCGAATTCCTTGTTTTCCATAATTTTATTATTTTTGAGTTACTTTTCCTTTACCTTATTATATATTATGTCTCTGGGCTGAGCGGGCAGATGGTCCGCACCTCGCCGTTCGTCAGCGGCGTGACGTCTCTGGGCTGACAGCCTGTAGCCGCTCCGATGAGATAGCGCGCAAAGAGGCCGTGCGTCACCAATATCGGGCGTTCCAAGCGTCGTTCCTGGAGCCACTGCAGCAGCCGTTTGGCTCGCCGAAGCATGGCATCCTCGGTTTCGACCGTCGGCGGGAAGCGCCACTGCCCGTCGATGCGAAAGCGGTCGCGCGCCTCGGCAATGGGCATGCCCGTGATATCTCCCCAATCGCGCTCGCGAAGGAGCGGTGTGGGCTCCACTTCCATCCCCAACTGCGAGGCCAGAATCTGGGCCGACACACGCGTCCGCGCCAAATCGCTGGCCAGCAATGCGTCGTACGACGTGTGGTTTTCGTCGCTGCCACGTGTAGTTTCTGAAAAACTACGTGTCGCGGCGGCCAAACGACGTGCAGTCTCCTGCATCTCTGACTGTCCCTTCTCCGTCAGCACGCCCGGCAAGTGCCCCTGCAGGATGCGCTGCAGGTTTTCCTGCGTCTGGCCGTGTCGGACTACGAAGAGTGTCATTGTGGGTTGCGGAGTGTTGTTTTGCAGTTTCTACCTCGCAAATATATGCAGTTTTCGCGAAATAGATGCGAAAACGACACAAAATTCGCAGAAAAAGGCGTAACTTCGCGCCAGAAACCACCTGCAACACATGGCCATCCACTACACGAAAAAAGAAGAACTGCTGAACGCGCTCTCGCACGGTGCGGGCATCCTGATGGGCGTGGCGGTCGGTGCGGCCATGCTGACGTGGTGTGCGCTGCATGCCGACGGGTGGGCCAGCTTCGGCGTCGGGCTGTATCTGTTCGGAATGCTGGGCTCGTACGTAGCAAGCACGCTTTACCACGCTTGGCCCGCCTCGGCAAAACGCAGCAAGGAAGCGTTGCGCAAGTGGGACCATGCGGCCATCTACTGGCACATCGCAGGCAGTTATTCGCCGCTCACGCTGATGGCGCTGTGGCACGAAGGGGCGTGGGGCGTGGGCCTCTTCTCGTTTATCTGGATTTGTGCCTTGGCAGGCACGATTGCCAGCTTTCGCCACCTCCAGGAGCACAGCAACTGGGAGACAGTTTGTTTCGTGCTAATGGGACTTAGCGTGCTTGTTGCCTTCAAGCCCCTCACGCAGCACATCAGTCCGCAGGCCGTGGGATGGATCATTGCCGAAGGCGTCTGCTACATTACGGGCGCCGTCTTCTACACACTCCACCGCCGGCCCTACATGCACAGCCTCTTTCATTTCTTTGTGCTGGCGGGCAGTGTCTGCCATATCTTGGCGGTGTGGGACGTGCTGCGGCCTTACGCGCTGTAGAAACGATGTATAAAACCGCAGGCAATGCGCCGCTACTTCATGCCGCGCGCCTTGTAGATACGGTCCTTCGCATTGTTGAGCTGCTGGAATTTGCGCTCGGCCGTGCGTCGGGTGGCCTCATCGAGCGAAGCCATGCGGTCGGGATGATAGAGCAACGCCATGTGGCGATAAGCCTGCCGCACCTCGTCGTCGGTGGCCGAAGGCTCAACGCCCAGTTCGCGATATGCGTCGGCGAGCGAATCGGACGCCGGCGTCGGCCGCTCCGTGCGGTCGTACTCGAAATGCGACGAATAGTTGAACGTGGCGCGCGTCTTGAAAATCGAATCGACAAAGCAGCCGACCAGGAAACCCAACAAAGCACCACGCGGCCCGCCCTTTATCATTCCGATAAACAGGCCAATCCACTTTCCGAAGCCAGAAGGAATAATGAAAAACATTCCGCGATTTTTCGTCTATCGGCTGCAAAGATAAAAAATATTTCCGTATCTTTGCGCACAGAACGACTAACATTTAATCAAATCTACACGATGACAAAGAAATTCTTCCTCGCTGCAGCCTTCGTGCTGAACGCTGCAACCCTGATGGCTGGAGGCGACGTCACGAAAGAGAAGTTCACTCCGTTCTTCGACCACGAGCAGGCTCCGCACCTCGAGAACGTGCTACCTACTCCTCCGTCGCTTACCGACCCGCTTTTCAGCCACGACTGGGCACAATACCGCTGGGGAATCTCCATCCGCGACACGGAGCGCGGACAAGTGGCCGTCAAGGATGCCGGAATAAACGCAGGCTATTTCCTGAAACGCTACAGCCCCGCCGTGGAACGCGAGCTGACGCCCGAAGAATACCCCGAGCTGTATCGCCTCTTCGCACGCCTGCATCTGACAGAACAGCAGGCCGGCTACTCGGCAAAGAAGTTCTTCGCCCGCGTTCGCCCCTACCAGCAATTCAAGGAACAGAGCGGCGTTCCTAAGAACGAGAACCCGCAAGATTTCACAAGCTACCCGTCGGGCCACACGCACGCCTCGTGGTTGGTGGGGTTGGCACTCGCGTCAATCGACCCGGCACACACCGAAACCATCATGAAGACAGCCTACGAGCTGGGACAGAGCCGCGTGATTGTGGGATTTCATTACCAGAGCGACGTGGATATGGGCCGTCTGGCCGCCAGCATCACCTTTGCCCGCCTGATGTCCGAGCCAGAGTTTCAGAAACAATACGAGAAGGCGCGCAAGGAGTTCACGAAGAAAAAATAACGCCACCGGCGGAAAAAGAAATGCCCTGTGCTTAAATGAACGAAGCACAGGGCATTTTTCTATTCTCTCGCGTCAGAAGAGTTCGCCAAAGAGGGAAGGTTGTTCGCCTTTCTTGGAATGTGCGGTGCCCGGCTCTCGTCGGTAGGCTTTCTGCACGGCAGCAATAGACTGGCGCAGTTCGTCGCGCAGCGTGTCGGGTGCCAGAACCTCCACTTCGGCGCCCAGTCCCAGCAGCATTGCCTTGACGGCCTGATTCTGCGGCAGCGCGAGGGTGACGGTCTCGGTGCCGTTTTGTGCATTGGCGGCACGCTGCAGCACTTCGGGCACAGCCAACAACTGGATTATGGCATCGGCGCTGCCGGCCACGCGCAGGGTCACAGGCGTGGCATCGCCCGTGCGGAAAAGCATTTCGAGTGCGGAAGCCGGAGCTGCCACACTACCCTCCTCCACTTCCGACATCAAGACACGCGCCGGACGAAGCAACGGATTCTTCCATTCGAGGTTTATGTAGCGCAGAATCCGCTTGTGGCCGCGACGGAACCGCGGCTCGAGTCGTGCGCCCTTGCGTTCGAAAAGCGCCACGTCGTTCTGCAGCATTCGCTTGCTGCAGCTGTATTCGCGGTTAAACGCGCGCAGGCGCGTATTGATGTAATGTATCAGACTGCGGGTCTTGCCCGTCTCGTTTGTTTTGGTGCGCTCGCCCATGAAGAATTCCACGTCCGGGTTTCGGAGTGCCTCGTCCAGTATTTGCCAGCGGAGCCGCTGCAGGTCATTTACTATCATAGTTAGAATATTTAAGTTGTTCGTATTAGTTTCATTGCGTAGCTACGTTTCCGGGGCTGCATTACTTGCTAAGGAATTTCCGACCCTGCGTAATATTCACGCCACGGGCCGGCGTCTGCAGCCGGCGCCCGTCGGGCGAGAAAAGCGGCTGTGACTTCTGTACATCGAGCACGCTCTCCACGGCGTCGGGCACTTCGCCCTGCTGGAAGGCAATGCTGTTGGTGGACTGAGCCAGGTTGGGAATCTCGCTGCCGGCCATCGTATCGTCGAGCGGTGCATACAGTTCCAGGCTCGACCGCATGATGTAACCGCTGTTGTGAGCCGCCACTTCCTCGGGGCACATGGCCGAGCGCCAGAAAGACAACTCGCTGTACTGACGGTGCAACGCTTGTGCGCCATCGCCCACCGTCCAGCGTGTCGGAGTGAGACGTTCGGAAATCTCGCCTACGAGCGTCTGATTGACATAGAGCAACGTGCGCTGCTGTGCATAATAATGCGTGAGCGTGATGTTGTACCACTTCGTTTCGTCCGTGACAAGGCTGGCGGCCGAAGTGATGGAGGAGCCGGTGGGCGGAACGTACTCGACGTAGCCGCCATTCTTCAGGCGGAGTCGTCCCCAGCGCGTGCCGCTCATGAAGCGCAACAGCTGGCCGTCCTCGTTGCCGCGTATGCGCAGTGTGACGGTGAACGAGTGCACCACATTCTCGCCCGTGAAGGACAGCGTGCTGCCGTTCGAGAGCGTCAGGCTGCCACTGGTTTTTCGCACGGGAAGAGGTTTCCCCTCGGCCAACGCATCGAAGAGACTGGGCGGAATGGCGTACATAAATTCGGTGTGGCCTTCGGTATTCGGGTGGAAAGCGTCGGCAATGAAGCCTTCTGCCCATCGGCCGTAGCCATCGTCGATTGCGCCCAGCGTATTGACGCTTGGCACGTCCCACCGGTGGATGTCGATATTGATTTTCTTGATGTAGCTGTAATCCTCCAACGTGTAGTCGCTGCGTGTATAATTGTTCATCACCACAGGCACACGGCCGTCGGCGCGAAGCTGACGTATGATTTTCTGCAGGTTCGTGCTGAACTGGTTCAGTACCGACTGCTTGTCCGTGGCGTCGTGCACGCCCTCGTTGCCCATGCTGAGGCCGATTATTACGTAGCGACCGTAGTCGTGAATCACTTCGTCGTATCGATTCAGCAGATTGTTGGTGGTGTTGCCGCCAATCGAAGTGCCGACGACCTTGAAAGGACGTTCCGTCAGCTTGCGGTTGAAGCGCGACGAGAGCAATGTGCCGTATTGATATGCATATCCGTGGTTGCTGTTGGCGCCCTGCCCATTGCAGACCGACGAGCCGAAGGCCGAGATTTTGAATTCGTCGATGGGCGCATCGACGGTCCACTCGTATCGATTCATGTCCAACTGCATGTGGTAGGTTCCCTGGTTGATGCGGATATTCTCGGTGCTGAAGCCCTCGGCCGGCATGGCAACGGTGGTCCGTGTGCCTGTCAGGCGTCGCACGGCCAGATTCTCGTCGTTGTTGAAGAGGAAATAGAAGTACTTGGAGTTGAAATCCTGGTTCGACATGTCGGAAAGGCTCACGTCGCCCTCGAAGATGCCACCGCCCACATACGGAATGCTGGGCGTGCCGGACACGATGTTGCCCTTCACCTGCAGCACCACGGGCGTCAGCGTGATGGTTTCGGCCTCAGAATCGATGCGGATTCGCACTACGTTTTCCTGCTCCACAAGGATGGAATCGGGATTATCGCTGGCCGTCAGCACTCCGTCCGTCAGTCCGATGTGCAGGGTGCTGCCTTGCGGCGTGGTGCCCTCGACTGCCATACGTCCGGGTCTGACACGCATATACGTCTCGAAGACGCCGTGCGAGATACCGTTCGGCAGCAGTTCGTTCAGGTCGCGGGCCTTGCCGTCCTCGCAGGCAGAGCCTACAACCCGTGCGCTGGCCAGTCGCAGCGGTTCCTTCGGCCGCACGCCGCCGGAATACTCCTCGATGCGCATTACGTTCAGATAGGAGAACGAGCTGGAGAGCTGCGAGTTGCGCTTCATGCGGAACGTGATAATGCCGTCTGCGTCGGGGAAGATGTAGTCAGACACAGCCACATTCGATGTGTTGCCGTGTACGCCCTCGCCTCCCACGTGTGCTCCGCTGTTCAACTGCACGCACTCCCACGAGTGCTGCCCGCTGATTTGATACCACGAGCTGCGGCGGTCGCCCTCGCTGGTGGCGCGATGTCCCAAAAGGTAGAAGCGATAACATTTTTCCTTGTCGAGGCGCGAGAATTCTATGCTCTTGACGTCGTCGTTGTCAGTGAAGATATAATCCTCGGTGGCCGTCTGCACTGCCAGTTTGCCAAGCAGTTTCTCGTCCGGCGAATTGAGGCCGCCAGCGTCTATGCCGTTGGTTTTTATGGCATCGAGTGTGCGCAGCATACATCCGGCACGTGAATTATCGGTGTTGTAGAGGAAGTAAGACTTGCGGCTGGCGAGGGAATGTGAGTCGGAACTGCCGGTGCTGATATTGTTCCAGCGCTGCCCGAAGGAATCCTTGCCCGTCGTCTCGTGTCCTCGCGTGTTGTTCGACGTCTCGCCGAAGTCGATAAGCATGGTCTGAACCAGCTGCAGTTCGGCGTTTGCACGTGGCAGGCCGGACAGTTCCTCCACCTTCATGCAATTGACGTGCACCATGCCGTTTTTTATCTTCTTGCTGATGGTCAGCGTGACCGTGCCGTCGCGGTCGGGAAACACGGGCTCCGACACAAGCACGTTTCGATTGTTGCCATTATAGCCGTTGGCACCCAGTCCGGCGCCCGACATTTGCAACTCGCCGCTCCACGAATTTTCTCCGCGGAACTCGAAGTAACCCGTCCGCTCGCCGTCGGTAGCCCGGCTGCCAAAGGTGTAAAACCTGTAGGCACGCTCGGCATTGAGGCCAACGAAGCGTACGATGTTGTAGTCGGCCCATGTCTCGAGGAACATGTAGTCCTGCGTGGCAGTTGCTACGGCCAAATCTCCAAGCAACGACTCGCTGGGATTCGTCAGCCCACCGCCGCCACTCATTCCGTTGGTGTTGAAGAACGAACCAATCTCGAGCCCGTAGCCGAGATTCTCGTTGCGGCTGTTCACCAAAGCAAAGCGCTGCGGATAAATATGATTGTGCGCGCCCGGACTGGTGACGTTGCTCCAGAAATTTCCGCGCGAGTCGGCCGTGGACGTTTTGCTGCCGCGGCCCGAGACATCGTTCTCGCCGAAATCGATATAGAACGTCTGCGTGATTTCCTGAGCCGTGGCCGTGAAGGCTGCCAGCAGTGCGAAAAGCACGAGCCGCAGGCGGCGTCTCTGATGCGAAGTGAGGATTCTGGATTTCATCGTGTGGTTTTGGAATTTTGTGCAGGTGAAAAAATATTTATTGGCTGACGAAAAAATATTTTCCGCTGCCGATTTCTACGATAGTGAAGCCCGCATCGTCGGCCGTGACGCTGTGCACTCCGTTTCCGAGGGGCGGCTGTATGTTAAACCTCGTGGGGATGCAGACCCGGGCCGTGGTGTTGGCCGGAATCTCTACGTGCCACTCCAGCCGGTCGCCTTGGCGCGTCCACTCGCTGCGTATCATGCCACTGGCGCTGTCGTACCACGCCCGGACATGGTGCAGGTCGGCGGGGAAGCACGGCGCCATGTTGAGCCGGCTGAAGCCGCGTTCGCCGTCGGCACAACGTATGCCAGCCAAATCCTCGTAGTACCAGAGCAGCAAATCTCCGAGCAGCATCACGTGGTTTCCGCTGTTCATGGCCGGATTTGCCGTGTCGCCGTTCCAGAGTTCCCACAACGTGGTGGCGCCGTGGGCCATCATATAGCCGTAGCTGGGGTATGTCTGCTGATTGACGATGCGCCACGCTAGGTCTGTGTGACCACGACGCGAGAGACAGCGCATGAGGTGCTGGATGCCCAGCACGCCGCACGAGACGTGGCCGTCGAACTTATCCTCGGTGACGGACACGATATTCTGCAAGACGCGCTCCTCGAATCCCTGCGGCACGAGTCCCAACTCGAGCGACAGCACGTTGGCCGTGACGGTATTGTTGCTGTATTGGGCAGTGGCAGGGTTGAAAAACTTCTTGTTATAGGCCGCCTTCATCTGTGCGGCAGTACGCGCGTAGAATTCTGCGTCGGCCGCATTGCCCAGCTGAAGCGCCATCTGCTGCATCTTGCCCAAGATATCGTAGAAGACGCAGGTGCTAAGCACGGCTCCCTCGGTCCGGCGCGACGGGTCCTCGCTGTGAATCAGATCTTCCCGCTCGGGTGGCATACACCAGTCGCCGTAGGTATCCTCGGTCATCACGCCCTCGCGCTGCGTTGTGTCGAGTGTGTACTGCACCCACCGCTTGAGGAAAGGATAATAGCGAAAGACGGCTTCCTCGTCGCCACAGCGGGTATAGAGCATATAGACGGCATAAACGGCGGCTCCGGTCCATGTGACGTTATTGTGCCGAATGCCGGGAATAAACTCCGGCGCTATGTCGGCCAGCTGTCCCGCGTCGTTCTGCGTATCCTGAAGGTCGCGAAGCCATTTGTAGTAGAGGGCGTTGTTGTCAAACAGAAAGTTCTCGCCATAGCAGCCCGTGGCACGGTCGCCAGTCCAGCCGAGACGCTCGTCGCGTTGCGGACAATCGGTGGGCATGCCGTGATAATTTCCTTTTATGCCCCACTCCGCCATGTGGTGCAGGCGGTTGAGCAACGGGTTGTCGCACTCGAAACCGCTGGTCGCGCGCATTGCATCGTACTGCACGCAACCCGTCAGGTTCTCTGCCAGCGGTGCGGCTGCCACGCCCGAGATTTCGACGTAGCGAAACCCTTGGTAAACGGTGGAAGGCTGATAGGTGAAAATGCCCGTGCGGGCTGGAATATAAGTATTGGTGCAGAGCGCACTCCGCAGGTTGTCGGTATAGAGCGCAGAACTGTCGGGCGTCAGCCGCTCGGCGAAGCGCATTTTCACCTCCTGCCCCACATTGGCCTGCAGCGTGGCACGCAACTGGCCCACCATATTCTGGCCCATATCCACAATCCATCGGCCGTCGGCCACCTGTCGGACGCTCTGCGGATGGAGTTCAGCCTGCGTGCGGATACCGGGGCACGGCTGAGCCTCCAACATGCCACGCGGCGCAGGCAAGATGTCGGCCGGACGCCAGCGTGAAGCGTCGTATCCCGGCTCGGTCCACGCACCCAGTTCCTGACGTGCGTCGTATAGTTCGCCGTCATAGAGGTTGTTGCGACGGATGGGACCGCGGTTCGTGGCCTGCCATTCGGCGTCGGAAACCACCAGAAGTGTGTCCGTCGACGTCTCCACCCACAGCTGGGCGCGCAGGCGCGGCCCGCCAAAAGTGGCATGGCTGGTGCGCAGGCCCAGCGTGTAACCGTTGCCCAGTTCCACGCCAAGTGCATTGTCGCCACGTTGCACGAGCGGCGTCACGTCGTACGTATTGTAGTATACGGTCTTGTCCCAGTTAGAAAGTACGGTGCCGAACACGTCATCCGAAACGCGACGGCCGTTGATGTACGCCGTGGTGTGCCCCATGCCGCTTATATAAAGGAGCGCGCGCGAAACCTTACCTTGCACGCGGAACTCTCGCCGCAGGTAGCGAGCCGGCAAGTCGCGGCGACCGTCGGCCACCACCATGTGTTCCATGTCGTTGAAGCCAATCCACTTGCCTTTCCAGTCCATCATGCGAAGTCCGGTGCGGAAATGCTGCACGGGGCTCACGATGTACTCGCCGTCCGACAGCCAGACTTCCAGACGCCAAAAGATGTCGCGCTGATTCGGCAGTCGGCGGCCCTGATACGGCACTTGCAAAGTGGCATTCCCCTCCATGCGCCCGCTCTGCCACAGGCAGTCGCGACCGCCCTTCAGCCCATCGCGCGAGGTGGCAGCCGTGATGGCATAGGCCACCTGCGTGACGTCCTGCTTGTCGGACACAATCTGCCAACTGAAACGTGCCGTACGCTGGACGCCTGTGGCCTCGGCCAGACGGTTCACACGCAGATTCACAACATCCGAAGGCCACACCGACGACAGGGAGCCAAGAATAAAGCATACTGCCAATAAAAAGCGCTTCTGCATGAGGACGGAAATTTACTATTGTCTGTACAAATTTATGCTTTTTTCGCGACACGTGCAATAATTACACGTTTTTTTCTTACCTTTGCCCTGCAAACACTGAAACTCTCAGATTATGAAACGACACATCCTACAGCTGGCCGTGCTGCTGATGACAGGCACCGCCATGGCTCAAGAAGCCATTTTCGAGAAACGCGACACGGGCTCGCCCGTAAAGAACGACGACGGAACCGTCACGCTGCGGCTCAAAGCGCCCGAAGCACAGAAGGTAACGGTGGTTGGCGACTGCATCGAGAAAATGCACGCCGAGATGAAAAACACCGACGGCACGTGGACGTACACCACGCCACAGCTGGCACCCGAACTTTACAACTATCGTTTCTATGTAGACGGCGTGGAAGCACTCGACCCGGCAAACCTCGAACGCAGCCGTGACGTGCGTTCTTTTATGTCCACCTTCATTATAAGTCGCGAGAAAGGAGACCAGGGATATCTGTATGCGAACCATGATATTCCGCACGGCGACGTGCAGCAGGTCTGGTACGACTCGCCGTCGCTCGGCATACAACGCCGCATGAGCATCTACACGCCAGCCGGTTACGACAAAGGCAAGAAGTACCCCGTGCTGTACCTGCTGCACGGCGCAGGCGGCGACGAGGAGGCATGGCTGACGCTGGGCCGCACGCAACAGATTCTGGACAATCTTATCGCGCTTGGCAAAGCCGTTCCCATGATTGTTGTCATGCCAAATGGCAACGCAACGGACGACGCATCTCCACTTATGACGGGTCGCGAACATAAAAACCACCCTGCGACAACCTATCAAGAGGGCTTTGGCGACATCATAAACTACGTGCAGAAACACTACAAAGTGAAGCGCGGAGCTGCCAATACGGCGCTTGCCGGCCTGAGCATGGGCGGCTTCCACACTTTTTCCATCAGCCTGCTCCGCCCCGGACAATTCGGCTATCTGGGACTTTTCTCGGCTGCCGTGCGCATGGACAGACGGAGCCAGAAACCCATTGACGTGCAGTTGGAGGAGAGCGCAGAGGTCAGCGCTCAGATAGAGGCTGTCTTCCGTGCCAAGCCGAGCCTCTATTGGATAGCCATCGGCAAGGACGATTTTCTCTATCAGCAGAACGCAGGATTGCGGCGATACCTCGACAAGAAAGGTTACGCCTACGAATATCACGAAAGTGAAGGCGGCCACACGTGGCGCAACTGGCGCGTCTATCTTAGCATCTTTGCCCAACGCCTTTTCAAGTGAAGAAATGACGCGAGAGGAGTTCGAAAATTGTGTGGCTGCGTGTGGGCCGCAAATTGAGGCCATTCGGCAGGCGGCACACCACCTGCACGAAAGCGTGAATCAGCACTACGACGGCACGAAACCATACGGCTTCCACTTGGATATGGTGGCCGAGGCCATGCTTCGCCACGCGCACGCTGTGTGTCAGCGTCGCGAGGATGTGCCGGCCTTGTGCTTCGGCGCCTGGTTTCACGACAGCATAGAAGATGCGCGCCTGACGTACAACGACGTCCGACGCGAGGCGACTCGGCTGGGACTGGACGCCGCACAGGCAGAGATGGCGGCCGAAATCGTGTATGCGCTCACCAACGAGAAAGGTCGCACACGCGAGGAGCGAGCCAACGACCGCTACTACGCAGGAATCCGCACGACGCCCTACGCGCCGCTGCTGAAGCTGGCCGACCGTCTGGCCAATCTCAGCTACTCTTGCCGCGGCTCAAATGCCGACAACCGGCACATGAAAGAGGTGTATCTGCGCGAGCTTCCGCACTTTCTGCACGCCATCGACGCACATGCCACCGACCCGCGGCTGGCACTGCCACGCGAGATGCTGGAGGAAATCAACGCGCTGCTGACGACGTAACGCCTCACCAACCAACAAACTAAAAGCAAAAATGGGACTGACAAACTACAGAACACTGAAACCGCTGCTCGACGTACATACTCACACAGTGGCGTCGGGCCACGCCTACAGCAGCCTTCAGGAAATGGTACACGCCGCAGCCGAGAAGGGACTGCAGGTGCTGGGCATTACCGAGCATGGGCCCAGCATTCCGGGCACGTGTTCGCTGCTTTACTTCAAGAACATGCACATCATTCCGCGCCAGATGTACGGCGTGCGACTGCTGCTGGGCAGCGAAATAAACATCCTGGACACGAAAGGCACGCTCGACATGAGCGAAAAGTACATGGACTATCTGGATCTCTGCATCGCGGGAATCCACTCTATCTGCTGGCAGGGCGGCACGCGCACACAGAATACCGAAGGTATGATGGCTGCCATCCGGCATCCCAAAGTGCACATCATCAGCCACCCGGCCGACGGAGTGGCAGAACTGGACTTCGAAGCGCTGGTGCTGGCAGCCCGCGACGCGCACACCCTGCTGGAGGTAAATAATCACTCGCTGGCACCATGCCGCAAGATGACACGTGCCACGGAGAACAACCGCACGCTGCTGCGTCTGTGCCGCAAGCACGACGTGCCAGTGATACTGGGCAGCGACGCACACATCTCGTTCCAAATTGCAGATTACGAACGTGTCCTGACACTTGTGGAGGAGACGGAATTCCCGCCCGAAATGATAATGAACTACCACCCGGAGGCATTTTTCGAATATCTGGGCATCAAAACGCAATGAACCGACTGACACTTCTACTGATGCTGGCCCTGCTGCCATGGGCGGCCAGCGCCGAGCAAACCGACGAGACGCACGGCGGACTGCGTTTCGACGTTGAATGGATGCATCCGATGCGTGGCGCATCGAGCAGCGTGCCGTGGGGATATTATGTCGAACTGAATCTCGACTCGGCGTGGGTGTATCTGCCCTATCGCGGCGAGGCGCACGAGCCGACGACGGACGACGACGGACTGAACTTCGGGCGTCCCGTGGCCGTCAAAGACCTGCGGATTTCTATGAAAGACACGAAGAAAGGACTCCACTACAGGGAGCTGACGTTCCGCTGCCGGCGCAACATGGCGTGGTACGCGTTCCGCATCCGGCTCTTCCCCGAGGGGCAGGCTCGCATTGACGTGCGG
>Ga0310694_10002720_pt1 | contig 17836 bp, 14 predicted proteins | sample 174DNAGHGhighgp2_FD_203884 | JGI IMG/M metagenome (GOLD analysis project Ga0310694, IMG submission 203884) | Sheep rumen microbial communities from Palmerston North, Manawatu-Wanganui, New Zealand - 1742 DNA GHGhigh gp2 (v2) (version 2) | ecosystem: Host-associated > Mammals > Digestive system... | reverse complement strand
TCCAGTTTTTCTCTCAGTCCCTCCTGACTCAGCCCGCTGAAAAGTTCCCCTCCGAACGCCACGCTGACCTTTCCGTTTTCCTCGGACACGATGACGGTCAGCGAATCCGTCGCCTCGGAGATACCGACACCCGCGCGGTGTCTGGTACCAAGCGCTTTACTTAAGGATCGGTTGTCCGACAGCGGAAGATAACAGGTCGCGGAAACGATACGGTCCCCGCGGAAGATCACCGCCCCGTCATGCAGCGGTGTATTATGTTCAAAAATATTGATCAGAAGCTGGCTGGAGACCACCGCATCGATCCCGATCCCGGTCTTCTCATACTCGGAAAGCGTCTCGTTCCGCTCGAGCACCATCAACGCTCCGGTCTTGACGCGCCCCATGGCGAACGCGGCTTTTACGATCTCATCGATGGTGCGGTCGGAATAGCGGCTGCCGTCCCGGCTGCCCTCCGCCCCGAGGAGCGGGAAAAAGACCGTCTTCTGCCCCAACTGCTCCAATGCGCGGCGCAGTTCCGGCTGCAGTACCACGACGATCGCTATGACCATGATGGAAAGACTCTTTTCGGCGATCCACAGGATCGTCGTCATATTAAATACGGCTGCGATCAGAAGAAACGCCAGGATGACCAGAAGGCCCTTCAGCAGCGACCAGGCTTTGGTGCGCCGCACCCAGACCATGATATAATAGATGACAAAGGAAAGCAGGCAGATCTCTACGATATCCGTGATGCCGATCTTCGGGACATGGATCCCGAGAATATACTCTTGTACAAACGCGATAATCTGATCTAACATCTCATACTACTGCCGTTTATCCTTCTCTGCCAATACAATGCGTTTGGTACGGTTTTTATTGCGTGCGACCGAGGATGCATCCTCCTCTTTGGTCGCGGAGCGCCGCATCCGGTACTCCTGCGCATCCCTGCCGGAATCGCTTTCCGCCGAGCGCCTTCTGTGCCGGTGCAGGATCTCGTCCTTCTCCTGGCCTTTGATCTTCTTTACACTGCGTTCGGTCGGCGGCACGACATTCTTCGGCACCGCTTTTACATAGTAGTAATACTCGTCGTCCTCAAACTGCACTTTTTCCGTACGGCTGTAGTCGACGTTAAATACAAAGAACTGCAATACCCAGGCGGCTCCGAACGCCACGATGCTGCCGAGGATCAGTCCCGGCACCGAGATATAGGTATTGTACTTCAGATCGCCGATCAGAATGACTACGATATCCACGAGCAGGCCGGAAACGATCGCGATCGTCCAGGCATAATCCACGGGAAGCCGCCGGATCAGGTATACGACCAGGATCGTCACCGCAAAGGCAGCCACCATCACCTGCATTTCCCGGTTCCCCGCAAGTCCGCCGAGAAGGAAACGGAACTTCTCCAAAAGGCTCTCCTCACTCATGGAAAGCAGCGTGCTCCGGTTCGTAGCAATGAAGGACAGCATATAATAGGTCACAACACCGCATCCGGTAGATACCACCGCGGTCGGCGCAGCCACCAGTCCCGCACAGATCGGCACCACATAGGGAACCTTCAGCACGAAGCAGAGCGGCGTGAGCAGCAAAAGGATCGTGTCCTTTGACGAGAAACGGAAATACAGAAGGAACATCACGAGGAACATCACGCCCACGGCGATCACGCATTCCAGTGACGTCGCATAGAGATGGAGCAGGATCACCATTGATCCCACCACCACGATGAAGTTCATCGGGAAAAAGGAACATAACAGGGAAATGACCAGGACGACCGCAAAGTTCTTGAGTGCCCCGGAATAACCGATCCCTTTATTGATCATTGTCATTGTGATCAGCGCCAAAATAAACTTGAGTCCCGGACGACAGAAGTTCTCATAACGACTGTAGATCGCCTTCATCCGGTCCCTGAGCGCCAGCAACTGTTTCATCATTCTTCCTGCTCCTTCGCCTCCGCACGATACATTGAGCTCAGACGGCGAAGATTATTGTAATAAGTCCGCAGCGATCTGCGTGCCGCCCTGTATCGGAATACATATACGATATAGGTGATCACCGCATAGATCACGACCAGGATCAGATACTGTTTCAGTACCCCCAGCCCGAAGCTTTTCAGGTAATCCCAGTCGTAGAGCTGTATCAGAAATTCTTCAAAATGATAGGCGAGGTAAACGGTGAGCATAATACCGAATGCGGCCGTTCCGTACAGGATGGACTTGATGATCTCTTTCGCGATGTAATCCCCGCGAAAGTAAGTCCCGATGGCCATGCTCTTCTTTCCCTCGCCTGCCTCATAGGCAGCCATTTTGGTCATTAATTTTATACGCGATTCGTTCAGCATCGTTCCGTTTATCCGTGGAAAGTATGCATACGGGTCGGGTTTTTCTGCCGGTCCGAAGAAAGGGGCTTGGGTGCCTCCGGCTGTCTTCCCGCCGCCGAGATCGTGTTTGCCGTATTCTTTTTGCAGGCATCACAGTAACGTCCCGTCAGGATCGTCTTCCCGCAGAGTTCACAGCTTAACTTGATCGGGGAATCCTCGGCAAAGACCAGACGCTCCTCCCGTACCCACTGCTCGATCTGTTTGCGTTCCACGTCGCAGTTCTGTTCGATCTCCCCGTAGGTCGCGGACCGGTTCTCCTGCACATACTTCTTTACTTCCTGAAACTTTTCCTCCACCTTCTCCCGGCACTTCGGGCAGATCGGCGGTCCCGATACATAGTTAAAAAGCTTTCCGCACTTTCTGCAGTTCTTCATATCCATCAGCCTGATACCTCCTCAAGTAGTTCTCATACCCCGTTTCCGATCGACAGCGCCGCAAAATACACTTCCGATACTCCGTGGGACTTCAGCTCCTCTGCCACGGCATCGATCGTCGCCCCCGTTGTATAGATATCATCCACGAGTAGTACTGTATTCAATTTTACAACATCTCGCCCGATATGAAAAGCCTTTTTCAAATTTATTTGCCGCTGCAAAAGTCCCAGTTTTTTCATCGGTCTGGTCGGCCGGACCCGCCTTACCAGGCGCTCTTCGACCGGAAGATCCAGCCTTTCCCCAAGCTCCCGGGCCAGTAATGCCGCCTGGTTGTAGCCGCGTCTGCGCTCTTTCGGCGCATACAGGGGGACCGGAACGATCGCATCCGGATGCCAGGAGAGGATCTCCCGCCCCAGAAACCTTGCCATCTGACTGCCGAAAAAAGCCGCATACTCTGCCCGGCCTGCATTTTTGAAACGGTACAGGGCCTCCCGGATACAGGCGTATTCGTACAATGCGGTGCCCTTTACGTAGCTGTGGCTCCTCTCATGGCAGTCGGCACAATACTCTTCCGAAGCATCGGAAAGCCCCTTTCCGCAGCGGCAGCACCGCGGTTCACGGATCCTCCGCAAAAGAACGGCGCATTCCGGGCAGATCCCGCCCCTTTTCTCCACCGGAGCATCACAGACCGCGCATCTGGGCGGAAAAAGCAGATCCAGCAGGCTGTCACGCGCATGTTCGAACCCGTGTTTGGCCATCCCGGACTATGCCTCCGTGATCCGGTCTTTCAACGAGGTATACCGCGTCCGTACAAAGTTGCTCGCGATCATCTCCCGGATCGTTCCGGCGCTTCCCACGATCGCCACGCATTGTCTGGCACGGGTCACGGCTGTATACAAAAGATTGCGCGTCATGAGACGGGGCGGCCCGGAGAGGATCGGCAGGATCACGACCGGATACTCGCTCCCCTGGGATTTGTGGATCGTTACGGCATACGCCGGCTCCAGCGCATCCAGCCCCGACTGCTCATAATCGGCACGTCTCCCGTCATCAAACAGCACGGTAACGGTCTTTAAATAGTTGTCGATCTTTTCGATCACGCCCATGTCACCGTTGAAAACGCCGGTCCCGGAATCGATGACGATCCCGTTCTTTCCCGTGATCTCCCACTCCGTCTGGTAATCATTCCGGGTCTGCATCACCTTATCGCCGACCCGGAACACCCCGTCCGCCGTCTCTGCCTCCGCCTTCTGCGGCGAGGCCGGATTGAGCCGCTCCTGCAGCATCCGGTTCAGCCCCTCCACGCCGAGCGGCCCTTTCCGCATCGGTGTCAGCACCTGCACCTGCAGGGGATCGAGCCCCAGATACTTCGGAAAGGTATCGCTGATCAGCTGATAGACATATTCCCGTATGATCTCCGTGTTGTTCTTTTCGATCAGGAAAAAATCATTGTACTGGGTAGCCAGATCCGGCGCTTCCCCCCGGTTGATCCGGTGCGCATAGTCGACGATATGGCTTTCCTCCCCCTGGCGGTGAACGACGGCCAGGTGTTCGGTAGGAAAGACCCCGCTGTCAATGATGTCCCTGAGCACCTGTCCCGGGCCGACACTCGGCAGCTGGTCCACATCGCCCACCAGGATCAGCTGGGCGCCGGTAGGAACCGCGTCCAGTAAGGCCCGCATCAGCCAGAGGTCGACCATGCTGGCCTCATCGATCACGATGCAGTCTGCCTCCAGCGGCTCCTCCCGCGTCCGTCCGAAAGCGGACCCGGCCCCGTCTTCCGACGGACCGATCTCCAGCAGTCGGTGGATCGTCATCGCCTCATAACCGGTCGCCTCGGACATCCGTTTGGCCGCCCGTCCCGTCGGTGCCGCCAGCACGAAACTCTTCGCCTGCCGGTCCAGACACTCCAGGATCACCCGGATCGTCGTCGTCTTTCCCGTTCCGGGACCGCCGGTCAGGATGAAGACACCGCTTTCCAGGCACCTGCATACTGCACTCTCCTGTGAATCATCCAGCCGGATCCCGCGCTCCTGTGCCGCTTTCCGGATCCGCTCCGCACTCACGCCGTCTCCGGGGTCATATCCCCGCAGGACCTCTTTGAGCCGCTCGGCGCAGTACAGCTCCGCTTGGTAAAAACTGCGCAGATAAACCCGCTCCTCGGACTCTTTTTGGCGGATCACCACTTTATTCTCTGCCGCGAGATACGGAAGTTCCCCGTCGATCCGTTCGGTCAGCGGAGCAGGATCCTCCGTCTGCGACTGCACAAGCAGCTCCGCCGTCTGCCGGAGCAGTTCTTTACGGGGGCAGTAGCAATGCCCCTCGGCAGTCAGCGCGGACAGGGTATACTGCAGGCCGGCCCGGATCCGGTACTCCGAATCTGCCGTGATCCCGGCGTGACGCGCGATCTCGTCCGCCTTTCGAAAACCCACCGCCGGCACCTCGTCGGCAAGACGGTACGGATTCGTCTTCAGGATCCCGTAGATCTCATCCCCGTAGCGGTCATAGAGTTTTGCACACAGCTGTGCGGAGATCCCATACTGCTGCATAAAGATGACGGCTCTGCGCTCCTCTCGCTTTTCCGCGAGCTGTTCGGCAAGTTCCCTGACGATCCTCGGCGTGATCCCCTTGATCTCGGAAAGCCGCTCCGGTTCCTCCTCGAGGACACGGTAGGTATCATCGCCGAAATGTTCGATGATCTTCGCCGCCCGCTTTTCTCCGATGCCCTTGACCGCGCCGGAACAGAGATAACGCATTAAGGAGATCCGGTCCGTCGGTGCGGCGGCACGGATCGTCGTAAACTTCAGCTGTTCCCCGTACACGGGATGCACCACGAAGTTGCCTTCCACCTCCACGGTCTCTCCGGCCGTAAAGCCTTTCGCCGTCCCGACACAGGTGATCTCGCCCTCCTCGGCCGACAGCGCAAAGACCGTGTACCCGTCCTCCCGGTCCTGAAAACTGATATGATCGATATAGCCTTTTCTTGTTTCCAAACTACCCTCCGATATTCCTGCTTCGTGAAAACTCCCGGCGATAACGCAAGACAGAAGAAATAAAACAGCCGTCCGAGAAATGCGGACGGCTCTACTATATCACAAACTCATGCGTTTGTATAGCAACTTATCACTCTTCCTTCACCTTCTCCGGCTCGGCCACGGTCTCGGCGGTCTCCACGGACTTTGCCTCATCCGCCGCATCCCGGATCGCCTGCACCTGTTCAAAGGTCAGCCCCTGGTTGCGCTTCATCTGCTCATACATCTGCAGCGCCAGACTGTTGTTACCGCCCTGTACGGACTGCTCCGTCATCTGTTTGGCCAGTTCGGTGATCGCGGTATCCATGAAATAATCCACCTGCTTGGAAGTCGTGCTGTCCTCTTCATCGGAAAAGACTTCCGCCGTCTTCTTCATAGATTTGATGACCTGCTCCCAGAGATAGCCTTCAAACTCTTTGCAGGCATCGAGCATCTCATCTTCACTCTTTGCGGCGCGTGCGGTATCCTTCAGGCGGTCCGCACGTCCCGCTGCTGCCAGAGAAGAAGAATAGTCCGTATAGTTGGTCAGATTACCGATATCCATAGGCCCTCCCGCTTACATGCTTACTGTTTCAGCTGATTTGCCTGCTGCATCATGGTATCCGTGGTCGTGATGACACGTGAGTTCGCCTCATATGCACGCTGTGCCACGATCAGGTTGACCATCTCATCCGCCAGCTGCACATTCGATCCCTCGAGATAACCCTGTGCGATCTTACTCTTATCGATGTTTTTCGTATTATTCTCATTGAGCGAAGTGCCGCTCGCCTCAGACTCCAGATACAGGGAGTCGCTGAGTTTTTCCAGACCGGCGGGATTGTTAAACTGCCACAGCCCGATCCGGATCCCGAGAGACTTCGGATTGTTCTGTTCATCCGGATAGCAGAATTCCCCGTCTGCAGAGACCGTGATACGGCTCGTGATGTAATCCTTCGAAAAATGAATGGCCTTTCCGTTGGTATCCAGCACCTGGTTTCCGTCGGAATCCACCAGTGTCAGGCCGTCGGTCGCAATGGAAAGATTGAAGTTTCCGTTTCTCGTATAACCGATCGTACCGTCCGCACGCTGTACCGCGAAGAAGCCTTTGCCTTCGATGGCGAACGCCATCTCATTGGCCGACTCCAGGAACGCTCCCTGACGGAAGATCGTCGTGATCGAAGAGCTCCGCACGCCGAGACCGACCTGGGAATCGATCGGCTTCTGCTCTCCGTTCGCCGTCGTGGTCTTGGTCTGCAGCTGCTGGTAAAGCAGCGACTTGAACTCATTCTGGCTGGTCTTGAAGCCCGTCGTGTTCACGTTTGCGATATTATTGGAGATCGTATCCACCTGCGTCTGCTGCGCCAACATTCCGGTCGCGCCCGACCATAATGATCTTACCATACTCTTCCCTCCGCTTTCTCTGCGTTATACTGTGTCAAAGCCCCTTACGCCCCGCCTACCCGGCCGAGCTGCGTCGTCGTCTGCAGCGACGTATCATACGTCTGGATCACTTTCTGGTTGGCTTCATACTGTCTCGACACCGAGATCATCTCTACCATTGAGGAAACCGTGCTGACGTTGGACGTCTCCAGATATCCCTGAAAGATCTGAAACTCCGCATCGATCTGCTGTGCTCCGTCCACCGGATAATAGTAGTTCTCCCCGTAATGTCTCAGATAATCATAGTTCTCAAAGTCCGTGATCTGCAGCTGCGCCACAACCTTTCCGTCCTGGAGCACATAACCCTGCTGGTCCACCACGACCTCTTTCTGCGGATCAAGAAGGATCCGCTGCGTACCGCCGCCGGCCGCTTTCCCCAGGACATAATCATTGTCCGTCGTCACGAGGTAGCCGTCCTTCGTAAGCTGGAAGTTGCCGTCGCGTGTATAATACGTGTTTACTTCGCCGGCCTTATTCGTAAACTCTACGGTGAAAAAACCTTTCCCGCCGATAGCGAGATCCATGGGAACATCCGTGACCTGGAAAGAACCTTCCGAAAAGTCGATATAACTTTCCCCGATCTTTACCCCGGGGTTTGCCTGACCGATGCGCTTGGCATAATGCCAGGGCTCCGATCCGTCCTTGATCTTATCCACGAGCATCGCATCAAAGGATTGGCTGGTCAGTCCTTCCTTTTTAAAACCGGTGGTATCCGCATTGGCAAGGTTGTTTGCCAGCGTATCCATCCGCTGCTGCTCCTGTATCATTCCGGTATAAGCGGTATAGAGACCTTTCAGCATAGTCTTTCTCCTCTTCTGCCCGTTCCGGGTCTCCGACCCGCCGGCAGATCTTACTGCGAAAAGCCTCCCTGCTTATCCTTTATCTGTTACGCATTCTCATTGAACCCCGCGAGGAATTCGATGTAGCGTCCCGTCCCGATCGCCACACAGGTCATCGGCTCATCCGCCGTGATCGTGTTGATGTGGGTACGTTCCTCGATCAGTTCCTCCAGGCCGCTTAACATTGCGCCGCCGCCGGTGAGGACGATACCACGGTCCACGATGTCTCCTGCAAGCTCGGGGGGCGTCTTTTCCAGTACGCTGCAGATCGTATCGAGGATCTGCCCCGTTGTCTCCTTCAGTGCTTCCTGCGTCTCATCCGAGGAAACCGGGATCGTCTCGGGAAGACCCGTGACCAGATTCCTCCCCTTGACATCCATATAACTGACATCGCTGCGCTTGTATGCCGTACCGATGTTGATCTTGATATCCTCCGCAGTACGCTCACCGATCATGAGATTGTACTTCTTTCTCATATATCGGACGATCGCCTCGTCGAAATCATCTCCCGCCACTTTGATGGAGTCACTGACTACCGTACCTCCGAGCGAGATCACGGCGACATCTGTCGTTCCGCCGCCGATATCCACGATCATATTTCCCTGCGGTCTGGAGATATCGATCCCCGCCCCGATCGCCGCTGCGATCGGCTCCTCGATGATCGCAACCTCTTTGGCTCCTGCCTGGTAGGTTGCATCCTCGACCGCCTTTTTCTCAACTTCCGTAACGCCGCTCGGTACGCAGACCGCGATCCTCGGCTTCCGGAACGTCCGCTTTCCGAGAGCCTTCGTAATGAAATGCTTCATCATCTGCTCGGTCACGGTGTAGTTGGAAATGACACCCTGCCTGAGCGGTCGTACCGCCCGGATATTTCCCGGCGTACGTCCGATCATCAGTCTGGCATCTTCTCCGATTGCCTTGATCCTGTCCGTGTCCGCATCAAATGCCACAACGGACGGCTCTTTTAACACAACTCCGCGTCCCTTAATATAGACAAGGATACTCGCCGTACCCAGATCGATCCCGATATCCGTGTTGTTCATCTTCTCTGACTGCCCCTTTCAAAATCAAAAAACGACTAATATAGTATATACGATTGTCGCCGATTTGAAAAGACGGTAATTTCACGGATTTTCCGTTTACATAACGCCTCTGCGTGTTAGGGCTTGCCTAAAACTGTTATCGGACGACCGCTGAAAATAGTTTATAGCATTCTTTTCAGGAACTGTCCCGTATAGGACCGTTTCACCTTTGCGACCTCCTCCGGAGTCCCCGTGGCGATCACGGTACCGCCGCCGTCGCCCCCCTCCGGGCCCATATCGATGATATAGTCGGCCGTTTTGATCACATCGAGATTATGCTCGATCACGACCACGGTATTCCCGCCGTCCGTCAGTTTCTGCAGGATCGTGATCAGTTTGTTCACGTCTTCAAAATGCAGCCCCGTCGTCGGCTCATCCAGGATGTAGATCGTCCGTCCCGTCGACCGTCTCGAAAGCTCCGCCGCCAGTTTGATCCGCTGCGCCTCGCCTCCGGAAAGCTGCGTGGAGGGCTGCCCGAGACGGAGATAATCCAGCCCGACATCATGCAGGGTTTCGATCTTGTTCCGGACGGAAGGAACGGAAGCGAAAAACTCCAGCGCTTCCTCCACCGTCATATTCAGCACATCCGTGATGCTCTTTCCTTTATACTTCACATCGAGGGTCTCGCGGTTATAGCGCTTTCCTCCGCAGACCTCGCAGGGAACATAGACATCCGGGAGGAAATGCATCTCGATCCGGACGATCCCGTCTCCGCTGCAGGCTTCGCAGCGTCCGCCCTTGACATTAAAGGAAAAACGTCCCTTTTTATATCCCCGCGCCTTCGCATCCGTCGTGGACGCGAAAAGATCCCGGATCAGATCGAATACCCCGGTATAGGTCGCCGGATTCGAACGGGGCGTCCGTCCGATGGGCGACTGGTCGATGGCGATCACCTTATCCAATGCCTGCATCCCGCTGATCTTCTTATGTTTGCCCGGGACCGCATAGGCGCGGTTCAGTTTTCTTGCCAGGGATTTATACAGGATCTCGTTGACCAGGGAGCTCTTCCCGGATCCGGAGACACCGGTCACGCAGGTAAATACACCGAGCGGGAAATCCACGTCGATGTTCTTCAGATTGTTCTCCTGCGCTCCCTGCACCGTCAGTTTTCCCTTCGGTTTTCTCCGCACCGCCGGAACGGGGATCTTCTTTTTCCCGCTCAGATATTGCCCCGTGACCGAATCCTTTGCGCGGATGATATCTTCCACACTGCCGCAGGCCACGATCCGTCCGCCGTGCTCCCCGGCGCCGGGACCTACATCCACGATAAAATCCGCCTCCCGCATCGTATCCTCATCATGCTCCACCACGATCAGCGTATTTCCGAGTCCCTGCAGACCGCGGAGTGCTCCCAGCAGTTTCTCGTTGTCTCGCTGATGCAGACCGATCGACGGCTCGTCGAGAATGTAACATACACCGACAAGACCGGAGCCGATCTGCGTTGCCAGACGGATCCGCTGTGCCTCTCCTCCCGAAAGCGTTGCCGTCGCGCGGGAAAGCGACAGATATTCCAGACCGACATCCACGAGGAATCCGACCCGTGCTTTGATCTCCCGGACGATGGCATCTCCGATCAGATGCTGCTGTTTTGTCAGTTCCATCCCGTCTAGGAAGTCCTTCAGTTTTCCGATGGAGATCGATGTGACTTCGTAGATATTCTTGTCCGCCACCGTCACGGCCAGGGATTCTTTTTTCAGCCGCATCCCCTTACACTCGTCGCAGGGCGTGATCGACATGAACTTTTCGTATTCCGCTTTCGAATACTCGGATCCCGTTTCCCGGTAGCGCCGCTCGACGTTTTTCACAAGTCCTTCAAAAGCGATCGGGTAGACTCCGTACCCGCGCTGCCCCTGATAATGCACGTCGACCTCGATGTCTGTCCCGTAAAGAAGGATCTCACGCACTTTATCCGGCAGATCCGCCCACGGCGTATCCAGCGAAAACTTAAACCGCTTTACCAGCGCCTGCAGCAGGGAGTTCGTAAAACTCCCCTCCGTATTGGCCGACTGCCATCCCAGCACAGCGATACAGCCCTCATTGATCGAACGGGTCGGATCCGGGATCATGGATGCCTCGGTAAACTCCATCCGCATTCCGAGGCCGGAGCATTTCGGGCAGGCTCCGAAAGGGTTATTGAAAGAGAAGCTCCGCGGCTCGATCTCATCGATACTGATCCCGCAGTCCGGACAGGAAAAGCTCTGTGAAAAGTTCATCCGTTCCGCACCGATCACGTCCACTTCAAGCAGACCGTCCGTCAGTTCCAGAACGTTCTCCACGGAATCGGTCAGTCGTTTTTCCAGTCCCGGCTTTACGACCAGACGGTCGACGATCACCTCGATCGTGTGCTTGATATTTTTGTCGAGCTCGATATCTTCTTCCAGTTCGTAGACGCTCCCGTCGATCTCGGCACGCACGTAGCCGCTCTTCTTCATGCGTTCGAGCACTTTTTCATGGCGGCCCTTTTTCCCCCGGACGACCGGCGCGAGCAGCTGCAGCTTCGTCCCTTCCGGCAGTGTCATGATCTGGTCGACCATCTGGTCGACACTCTGACGTTCGATCCTCCGCCCGCAGTTCGGGCAGTGCGGGATCCCGGCTCTCGCGTAGAGCAGACGGAAATAATCATAGATCTCCGTGACGGTCCCCACCGTCGAACGGGGATTTTTGTTTGTGGATTTCTGGTCGATACTGATCGCCGGACTTAAGCCTTCGATCTTATCGACATTCGGTTTTTCCATGCGCCCGAGGAACTGCCTCGCATAGGAAGACAGCGACTCCATGTAGCGTCTCTGTCCTTCCGCATAGATCGTATCAAACGCGAGGGAGGATTTCCCGGAACCCGAAAGTCCCGTAAAGACCACGAAGCGGTTTCTCGGGATCGTCAGATCCACGGCCTTCAGATTATGCTCTCTCGCTCCGCTGATCCGGATCACCTCGGAGGGCGGAAGCATTTTTGTTTTCTGTTTCATGTTGTTTTCCTTATCCTTCATCATTCACCGACAGCGAGCGCACGGATCTCAAAAAACGTGCCCGTGCCCGATACCGGTCGCAGCTCGATCACATGATGCGAAGCCGTATCCTCCTTCAGGCATTCCGTGTAGATCATACGCTCGTCGTTCTCCTCTTCATCACAGCCGAAGATCGTGTCCGTGTATTCTCCATCCACATAGATCTCATAGGAAGCACTGCCACCCTCCGGTTCCTCCGCAAACTGCGTATACAGGATCCCGAAGGTCTTCGCCTCCGTTTCCATACGCACCGTTTCTCCCGCCTGCGTCGTCCAGCCGAGCCCGTGCAGTTTGGAAAACTCCTTCTCCTCCGGAACAAGGCCGCTGACCTCGATCCCCGATGTATCATCCGCAAAGATCAGGAATGAATCCGTGTAGCTGCAGGCCGACTGCCCCACCTCCGGTATCGTATACGGATCCGCTCTTTCCCCTTCCTCAACAGACGCAAGCACTTCCGCACAATACTCCGTAAGCAGTCCCGCAAACAATGCGTGTCCCTCATCCGACGGATGTACCCCGTCCTCCGTGCCGATCTGTTCCCAGGAAATGAGCCCGTTGGCCATCAGTCCGTTGACGTTGATGATCGGCAGATCATAATAATACGCGATGGGAAAGTGTTCATCCGCAAAGCTGTGCGTTTTGGTCCCGAGCATCAGGCAGATGACCGCGGTCTTCTCATTCTCCGTCAGGATCCGTCGCAGCAGGCTCTCATAACTTTCCCGGTTGATCTCTTTTTCGTCGTTGACCGAAAACTCCACCACCACGACATCCGGCGAATCCGAAAGTACATCCCGCTCCGCACGATGCACCCCTACATAGGAATCCGTCTCGCCGACGCCGGCATTGATATACGTGATCTCCGTTTCCGGAAAGGTTTCTCTCCACCACTGCGTGGTCAGCGCCGCATAGCATGACTCCTCGCTCGTCGCCGCCGCACCTTTGGTAATGGATCCTCCGAGATACGCCAGCGTGACCGGCTCCCCGTCCAGCGCTCTTTTCATCACGTTCTGCAGGCGATAGGGATTCCCCTTCATCACCATTGCCGTCGAAAGGATCTCCTCCGTGACCTCAAAGCCCTCCGGCTCCGGGAAAGCAGCCATCTGTCCGTTCGCGTCTCCCGCGCCGGCGCCCTCCCCGTCCGGCTCCGTTTCGCCGCTTCCGGCTTCCGTCTCCGGCTCAGAAGACGACACAGCTGACGCAGAGGGATCCGCTTCACTTTCGTCCGCTGCCGCCGGCGGCGTCACATTCTCGGTCTCCGCCCCGCATGCGCTGATCGCAAAAGCCAGTAACGCCGGTATCACCGGGAGCAGCCGCCCCCGTCCGTTATGCTTTCTCATTTTGCTGCCTCCCAATGTTCCAGTTCCCGGATATCGCCGATCACGCGGATCCGGTCCTTTTCTTTTTCAAAATATTTTTCGATGATCCACGTATCGCGGATCCCGGAAAGTGTCAGATAGCTGATCATGCCCAGTTCCGTCCCGGCCTTCAGATCATCCTCCGTATCCCCGACGATCACGTCCCGCGCAGGATCGACGGAATAGTTTTCCCGGATGAACTCTGCTTTTCCCCCGTAGCTGTGCGGGATCACATGCACCGCGTCAAAATATCCGCCCAGGCCGCTTCGTTCCCACTCCCTGTAAAAGGCATCCGCATGGGACCGGCGGGTCAACAGGATCAGGGTATGATCCTCCGCAATCCTGCGAAGTGCTTCCCCTGCATAAGGAAAGATCGCGTCAAGCTCCAGATAGGCATCCGATTCGATCACGCGTTTTTTCTCGGCATCGTATTCCGCACGTACGGAAGCATCGATCCGCTCCGCCGCACTGTCTCCGGGCCGCGGCTCCAGCTCGTGGATGCCTGCGCGTTTCCCCGCCCAGAAGTCTTCCTCCGTCAGAAGCTTCGGACCGTTCTTCGGCGCATGCTCCATATAAAAACGGTAAAGGCGCTTCCGATTATCCGTAAGCGTCCCGTCAAAATCCGTAAAACAATATGGCTTGCGAAGCGTCCCCATCTTACGTTTCCTCAAAGCAGATCTCTTCGTAATACCGGGTAACGATCATGTTCCAATGCACATCCCGGTTCAGTTCCCGGACCGGTTCGTTTCCCGAAAGCAGCTCCAGATACGCCGGGAACATCCCGGGAGCTGCAAGCATCGACGCACTCGTAAATCCTCCGATCCGCGGATTCGTTTCGATAAAATAAGCCGTTCCTTTTTCATCTACGATCCACTGCGTATTGGAAAAGCCCGGCAGTTTCCACTGCTTCAGCAGGGTCTGTACCGACCGGATCAAAAGCTCCCGGTCTTCGATCCTCGTTTTCGTCGCAATGCCCGCTTTGATCTCCAGCCGGCTTCGCGGGATGATATAAAGCGGCTCACCTTTGCAATTGCAGAGTGTATCTACGGTATACTCCGTCCCCCCGATCCTGCGCTGGGCAAACACGCCATCCGGGACCGGTTCCGAGAGAAGATCCGGCAGAAAACGGATCCCTGTGCTTCCCACTCCGACCCGCTCCCGAAGGATCACCGGCTCCGCGCATCCGGGCCCTGCTTCCTCCGGCACGGTAAGCCCCATTGCCGCCACCTGTTCCGAAGCCGTTTTTTTATCCTGCAGGATATCGATCAGTTCCGGAGCTGCCACGATGCAACGGCAGCTTTCCTCGAGGTCCCATTCGGAAACCTTGCGGATCTCCGTATCATTGACCGGCCAAAAAACATCGATCGTCTCGCCGGTGATGATCCCGCGGATCGATGCTTCGTATGCAGGTTCCTTTCCCAGCGGCACCCGGTAAAAGGCATCTACCAGCAGGCTTCCCGCCGTGTATCCCTCCGGGTTGATATCCGTTCCTATGATCCGCGCTTCCGGCGCATATTTCCTGATATTCTTGATGATCCCGACACTCGTTGCGGTGCCGACAGACGTGATCAGAAAGTTCACTTCGTTCCCTCCAGATATTTTTTCAGTTCCACCATCTTATCTCTGAGCTCTGCCGCGGCTTCGAAGTTCAGCTCCGCCGCAGCCTTGCGCATCTGTTTTTCCGTATCCGCGATGACCTTTTTCAGTTCCTTCTCATCCATCGACTCCGGATCTTTCTCCAGGGCCAGTTCCGAAGCAGCGATCGCTTTACTGATCGCGATGACATCGCGCACCGCTTTTTTGATCGTGGTCGGTGTGATCCCGTGCTCTTCGTTATACTTCATCTGGATCGACCGGCGGCGATTGGTTTCATCAATACAGGTCTTCATGGAATCCGTCATGGTATCGGCGTACATGATGACATGTCCCTCGGAGTTTCTCGCCGCACGCCCCACAGTCTGGATGAGTGCGGTCGCCGAACGCAGGAAACCCTCTTTGTCGGCATCCAGGATCGCGACCAGCGTGACTTCCGGAATGTCCAATCCTTCGCGCAGCAGGTTGATCCCGACGAGCACGTCAAAGACATCCAGTCTCAGATCCCGGATGATCTCGGCCCGTTCCAGCGTATCCACATCCGAATGCAGGTACTTGACGCGGATCCCCACCTCTTTCAGATAATCGGTCAGATCCTCCGCCATACGCTTCGTCAGTGTCGTGATCATGACTTTGTTTTTCTTCGCCGTTTCTTTTTTGATCTCTCCGAGCAGGTCATCGATCTGCCCTTCTACCGGGCGGACGGAAATCTCCGGATCCAGCAGGCCGGTCGGGCGGATGATCTGCTCCGTCCGGAGCAGTTCGTGCTCCGCTTCATACTCCGCGGGAGTCGCAGAGACAAAAAGCATCTGATCGATATAGGATTCAAACTCGCCGAAATTTAACGGCCGGTTGTCCAGCGCGGAAGGCAGACGGAAACCGTAGTCCACCAGCGTCGTTTTTCTTGCACGGTCACCGTTGAACATCCCTCGGATCTGCGGGATCGTCATATGGGATTCGTCGATGATGATCAGAAAATCATCCGGGAAGAAATCCATGAGACAGTACGGATGGGCGCCCTCCGGCATACCGGTCAGGTGTCTCGAATAGTTCTCGATCCCGGAGCAGACCCCGGTTTCCCGAAGCATCTCCACATCGAAGCAAGTCCGTTCATGGATCCTCTGTGCTTCGAGGAGTTTCCCTTCCCTCTTAAAAAACTCCGTGCGTTCCGCTTCCTCTTCCTCGATCGCCTTCAGTGCCCGTTCCATCCGGTCGGAGGAGACCACATAATGAGACGCCGGAAAGATACTCAGATGTTCCAGCGTACAGACTGCTTTATAGGTCACGGGATCCAGCTGGGTGATCCGGTCGATCTCATCCCCGAAAAACTCGACTCTCAGGATCCGGTCCCCCTGCTCGGCGGGATTGATCTCCAGGACGTCCCCATGTACGCGAAAGCACCCGCGGTTCAGATCGAGATCATTTCTCTCATACTGGATGCCGATCAGTTCCCGGATCACTTCATCGCGGTCTTTCTGCATTCCCGGCCGCAGGGATACGATCAGTTTCAGGTATTCATCCGGGATCCCGAGTCCGTAGATGCAGGAGACGCTCGCCACGACCACGACGTCCCGCCGCTCCGTCAGAGATGCCGTCGCAGAGAGACGGAGTTTATCGATCTCATCGTTGACCGATGAATCCTTCTCAATATAGGTATCCGTCGAAGGCACATAAGCCTCCGGCTGATAATAATCATAGTAGGATACAAAATACTCTACCGCGTTCTCCGGAAAATATTCCTTCATCTCGGAGTACAATTGGCCAGCGAGCGTTTTATTGTGGGAAATGATGAGCGTCGGTTTGTTCAAAGCGGCGATCACATTGGCCATCGTGAAGGTCTTACCGGAACCCGTAACCCCCAGTAAAGTCTGGAATTGATTGCCTTTTTTGAATCCATCGACAAGCTCTTTGATCGCCTGCGGCTGGTCTCCTGTGGGCTGGTATTCGGAGTGTAATTTGAAGTCCATTTCGTCAAAAAAACCTCATTTTTTTGGAGTAAAAAATAATCAATATAAGACAAAATTGTGCACGAGTGCGTTCTCCATCTATTCGCAAAACTTGCAGATGCACAATTGGGTCACTCAAATCGACTACATAAACCATATGAACCAGGCGGAAAATATGGTCAGTTTGGTTTACATAACACCATGTTTTCGGTATGCTTATCAAGTCTATTTCTGAGACAAAAAAAATGGCATGCCGGACGTTCAGTATACCATTATTTCTATCGGATGACAAACCCCAGGTTTTAGTTGTCAATAAAGAATGATCCTTCATCCCGATAATTCTTGTACCTTGCATAACACACAAACGCTGATCTTTGGTATAGGCACTATCTCGTCTGCGGCAAATCCGAACGCGGGAAACCGCACACCAACTTCTAATACGGATACATTACCTTGTTCCCATTTTCGTCCGTCTCCACATAACTACTGAAAATAGCCCCATTTACATAAGAATAAGGGAAACCATCTTCATCCCATACAGCGGACCGATCTACTTCAACACCATCTACAAATTCACGTGTGCCAGAAGGAGATTCATACATTCCATTCATTAAGCCGTTAGTCACATCACACGTTGTACTGTAATCATCTATAGATCCATCTGTATCAATGCTGTAGTGTAGATGATTTAGCCTACCATTAAACATTCCATTGTCACACTCGCAACTCATTAATTCTAACATTAAAGGAAGGGAATAATCGGGAGGAGCCAATCGGAAGAACATACAGTACCCCGTACCGGTTTCCGGCAAAAAATACATTTCAGAAGACCAGA
>Ga0310694_10002717_pt1 | contig 17852 bp, 20 predicted proteins | sample 174DNAGHGhighgp2_FD_203884 | JGI IMG/M metagenome (GOLD analysis project Ga0310694, IMG submission 203884) | Sheep rumen microbial communities from Palmerston North, Manawatu-Wanganui, New Zealand - 1742 DNA GHGhigh gp2 (v2) (version 2) | ecosystem: Host-associated > Mammals > Digestive system... | reverse complement strand
GTGAGTATGAATGTACTCGCAACATTTTGCCTTCGTGTCATACCCAAATTTTTATCAAGGTTATTTCCTTGTGCACAGTCCGTTGCTCTAAAACCAACTGAGCTACTCAAGCAATTAGTGGTCCTTCCAGGGCTTGAACCTGGGACCTCTTGATTATGAGTCAATTGCTCTGACCAACTGAGCTAAAGGACCAACTTTGCGGAGAGAGTAGGATTCGAACCCACGGAACCCGGTGAAGAGTTCAACGGATTTCAAGTCCGCCGCTTTCGACCACTCAGCCATCTCTCCAAATTGTAACCCACCATGTCAATGAACTCGTTTATTGATAATTTTGTTTATCAATTATATATTTAATATAGTAACATTGACTTAAAAATTCAAAAATGAATTATTAAAGTGTGTTAAAAAATAGTACCCGGAGCCGGGATCGAACCGGCACGGCCGCAATGGCCAAGGGATTTTAAGTCCCTCATGTCTACCTAATTCCATCATCCGGGCACTTAATTATATTTTTGGTGCGATTGAAGGGACTCGAACCCATACGTCTTTAAGACACTTGATCCTAAGTCAAGCTTGGCTACCAATTACAACACAATCGCAACCTTTAATTATATCTTTTGTAACCCACCATGTCAAAGAACTCAAATACAAATCAATGTTTTATTAATTGATTGTATATATAATATACAAATTTCATACATAGAAATTCAATGAAAAATTGTCAAAATTTGTTAAAAAAATAAGGAACCCTTATTGAGGATTCCTTTATGCTTAATTATATGTTATGTTTATGTTATGTTTATTTCATGGAATCCTCGTTATGCATACATAATTAGATGGTAATGATTTCGCTGTTGTGAGATCATTATCATATTGTTTTTCTAAATTTGATATGTATGTATGAAGATTCATAAATAAAATATGTATTATATATAATAATAAAACATTTTTCTGTAATTATTCAAATTTTTCAGTATTTTTTAAAAAAAATTATTTCTTTTTATTTATATTATCCAAATGCTGTTTCAAATGTTCCTTAGTTCTGTTATATTCATTATTGAAATCATTTTTATTAAATCTATATGGCTGATATAAGTCAGGCCTTATAAACCTCTTTTCACTATCAATACCAAGTTCATCCAATATACTCTTTATACTATAATCAGTAGTTATCATTTTGTTCATAAGAGACAACAGCAATTCAAGTTTTTTAGTGTTATTATCACTAATCATTATGAATGTGCTCTTATCATTACTGATGTATGCAACATCATTGTTCTTGTCATACATTGCACTTGCACTAATGGCCCATCTGTTGAATATTGATTCAGCTTTAGAAATTTTTACGATAGATTTTTCTTCATCATAGCTATGATCATACACCTTATAAGTATTAAACAACAAGCCACGTCCATTAAAAGTATTAAATATTATTACATACATCTCATCAACATCCGTAAAACTGTTATAGTCTGTGACTTTGTAATCTTTATTTATAACAAGTTTCTCCGAAACATGTGAAGGAGATATAACAAGTTTCTCCGAAACATGTGAAGGAGATATTATCAGTTTCTCAGATAAATATTTAGTAAAAGATTTCATCATAATATAGAATTATATTTTCTTCAATATAAACATGCAGTCCATTGTCTTTAATGACATTCTGTTGCTATCACGCAGGTTGATTGCAAGAATTAAATATGATCCATCATCATATATGTCAAGCACATAAAAGTCCTTATTTCCAGCCTTAGAATCATGTTTTGTTGTTATCAATATTTCATCATTAAAATCTATCTTACTGAATGCTGCAATGATCTTACTAACACGGTCATTACCCATTCCTGCAAAGTTATTCAATATCACTGCTCCTTTAAATTCATCCTTATCAAACTCAGTCATAAAACCATGTTTAGAAGCAGACTCAGTATATTTCTGATATACCTTAGTATATAGTGCGAATGTATCATTAACTATATATTGGAATCGTCCATAAGTATGAATCATATACTTAATGATGTCATCAATGTCCAGTTTTTCATCAGCAGGGTATTTCTTGCCTGCCCATGACAATGAACTCTCATTATCCAAGATATCCCATATCTCATCAACTTTGCTGGCGACAGTATAGTTCTTATTTACGATTAGTTTTTCATTAATATACTGTTTTAAATCTTTCATCCTCAATACCACTTTGGTATATTTGTTATGCCTGAATTATCAAACATTTGGCTCATATCATAAACACTAGATATATTCCAATTAGATAAATCTCCAACTGATTTTAACATTTCACACCCATAAAACATTTTATTCATATCTCCAATGTTTGATACATCCCATTTAGATAAATTTCCAACTGATTCTAATTTATGACAATTACAAAACATATTCATCATATTATTAATACTTGAAACATCCCAATCAGATATATTACCTATTGATTCTAATTTTATACAAATTGAAAACATATATCCAACATTTTCAACCCTTGAAACATTCCAATTTGAAATATCAATTGATTTTAATTGTTTACACATGTAAAACATTCTTTGCATATTAGTAACATTTGAAACATTCCATTTAGATAGATTTCCAACTGATTCTAATTTATGACAATTACAAAACATATTAGTCATATTATTAACTTTTGATACTTTCCAATTAGATATATCACCTATTGATTCTAAGTTTATGCAACTTGAAAACATAAAAGCCATATTTTCAACCTTTGACACATCCCAATTTGAAATGTCAATTGATTTTAATTGTTTACACATGTAAAACATTCTTTGCATATTAGTAACATTTGAAACATTCCAATCAGATACATCTATATATTCAAATTTGCTATATTCAAATAAACCGCAATTTTCTGTGTGGTTATAAAATGTATCTATTCTACTTACATCTATGTCATTGAGATCAATAGGTTCTTGTTCTGTACCGGGTCCTTGCTCCTCATATCTATCATATATGAGTTGTCTTAACTCTTTACATGTCTTAGGATGATATTGGTATGAATCATAGTTCTTATTCACTACAAGCTTTTCTTCTATGTAATTAGTAAGTGACTTCATAATGAAATATTTTATAGTTTAATGATTTTATTTGTTGGTGATATTTTAAATTTTAATCCTGATTTTTCAAACATATCGTCTGTGCTTGTTGCTGGGTTAATTTTCCACTTTGTTAAATCACCAACGTCATTAAGATTTTTACAGTTATAAAACATATGACCAATTGTTGAACATCTATAATTTATTTTCCAAGATGAAATGTCTCCAATATGTTTTAATTTTTCACATCCCTGGAATAATTCATAAGCATTAGCCACATTACCGAATTTCCAATTCTTCAGATCACCCAGATCTTCAATGTTTTCGCACATACAAAACATGGTATTTATAAGTTGTGCTTTTCCAATATTCCAATTTGATATGTCTCCAATAGATTTCAAGTCTGTGCAATAAAAGAACATAGATCTTAAGTTAGTTGCAGAAGTCATGTTCCATTTACTAAGATCCAGTTTTGTTAATTTGCCACAATCATAAAACATTCCATTAAACTTAGAACATTTTTTAACATCCCAATCAGATATATCTACATATTTTAAATTATCACAACGACCAAATAAAAACTCCATTGATTCTACATGTGAAGTGTCCCACATGGAAACATCTATATTAGTATATTTAGTTTTATAAAATAAATGTTCTAAATTGTCAATATTACTAATATCAATATCATTAAAATCTACATGATCATCTCCATGTATATCTTCTTGTCTTTCAATAATTATATTTCTTAATTCTTCCCTTGAATTAGGTGTTATCAATTTCATATAATTTTTATCAATGACAAGTTTCTCTGATATGTACTGTTTTAAATTCTTCATTTCAAATGACTATCAAGACCATTATATATTTCTTCAAATGTATGATACTGATGGTGTCCTCTGTTATCTGCCATGTTGTTATCATAAACATATTGAAACAGTTCTAAAAATATTTTCTTAGGTATCACATGATGTTCATTACTTGCATGAGGACAATGACCAAGCAGTCTGTCCTGTAAGAAAGCATTTATGCGCATACTGTCCTTATATAAAATAATGTTAATCTCAAGAAATTGATCTGAGCTGAAGACATTCCACATAGCAATGAATGATATACATGGGTCATTATTGACAGACTTGTTAAAGCTAACTATTGCATCACCCTTAATAAGCATATCGCAAATCTTTGATTGTTCTGTGCCCTTCGGCATTTCTTTAATAGATTCTGTAGTAACAAAGTTTCTTATGTTATCATATATGTTTTCAATTCCTTCATCATCAGCAATGAATCCCCACCCATCATACATGATGACTGATTTTCTTTCCTGAAGATCATCAAGAATTTTAGATATAGAATTCTTACAAGAATAATTCTTGTTCACGATAAGTTTTTCCTGAATGAATTTAATTAATGATTTCATAAAAATAAATGTACTATATTTAAAAATAAATTTGTGTTTTGATAACACAAATGATTTATTCATCATAATAAATTTGTGTTTTGATAACACAAATGATTTATTCATCATAATAAATTTGTGTTTTGATAACACAAATGATTTATGCAAACATAATATTTTTTTGTGTTCAAAAAAACCTTTATACTTTAGTACAAATAAAAATTAAGATCATAAAAAAAGGAACTCAGTAATGAGTTCCTAAATTTGTTGTAATTACATTGTATGTTTATTTATTTTATTTATTTATTTTAATTTGAACGTAACCAATCTTTTGCTAATTTTATAATGTAATCATCAATATCTTCTTTATATTTATATACTGTATTTTTACTTACATCAAACTTTTTAGCCATTGCTGTCATAACCTGATATAAATATCCTTCATGCTCATCAGAATATCTATCTGCATATGTTTCTGCACCCATACGTAATGCTCGTGCTTTACCATCAAAATTAAATAATGTTAATTCCTCTTCCATCCACTTATCAATGAATTTTTTGATGTCATTGAGTGATAATGATTGGTCATTTTGACTGCTATTACCTGATAAATGCGATTTTATTTCTTCAACTTTTTTCCAATCTCTTCTTTCACAAGAACTCCAGTTACCCTTTTCTTTATTTTCAACAACCCAATCATATATTTCTTGTAATATTGTATTATCTAATGATATATCGCCATCAATAATATATTTAAAAAAATATTCTACCCAATATGGGATAGAGTATTCTCCTTCAAGTCCTATTATTAAAGCAGTCTCATCTGATTTATTAGTGTAAAGACATAAATATATTTCTGTAACTGTTGATAAATCAAACATTCTCCCATGAAAAGGAAGTTTACCACTAAGTTCATTAGAAATTTCAATAGTCTTATCTATTTCTTCAGTTTTACGATGTCTGTCATAACATGTAAGAAATCCTTGAGATCTATTAGCCCAGTCAGGTATAAAATCTTCATTTAAAAATGTTACTAAATCTTTCATAATAATATTATATAATTTTCTATATTTAAAAATATATTTAATATCTTAAGATATGAAAAACAAAAATAAAAAGGAACCCATCACTGAGTTCCTTTGTAAGTCATTTATATATGTTGGATTAATAATTATTTAACAACCCATGCCTGGTAATCATAATCAGAATCAGTATAAATACGTAAGCCAATTAAAGTTGTTTTGCTTCCACTTATACATAAACTTAAATGTTCAGATTCAGCAATAGCATCATCATCAAAGTTCATGAAATCGTGACGACCACCATTTGTAAGTTCATCTAACATATCTTGAGACAATTCATATACAGGGTATTTTGACAATGGCTTCAATGCGTTTGTCACATCTCTCATATTAAATTCTGGTTCATCAAGACTTTCAACATCTGCTTTAATGTTTTCAATTACATCTTCAATTCTTATCTTATTGCATTTCGCAAAATCAGATGTAGAAAATATATCATCAATATCTTGAGTCATACGATCTATTGATGCGGGGCCACGTTCATTTATTTCATATTGATGAATACTGCTTTCAGTAATAAAATCTACTAAACTTTTCATTATAATATAATTTATTTATTTATTTAATAATAGCCATATAGCATGTTGCTTGTTCGGCATATCTGGGTTTTCTGTCAAAGCCAAATGTTATTATAACATAATCATTATATTTATATTTTTATATGTTTTATGTATATATTAAAAATATATTAAAAATATTACTGTACGACCACAGTCTTTGTAGTATAGTTAGAATATACAATGATTTGCACGCCCTTCTCATTCTCATTCACCTGAATTCCCTGTAAGTTATACCGAGCAATCTCAGTCACTTCTGTATCATCTGTATTTACGTATGTTATTACTCCAGCATCAGAATTCCCAGAGGACTTTGACATAAGAATCATTGCATGAGTATCTCCTACACCAGTAATACGTTCCACTACAAATCCTTCCTCAGCAAGCATATTAATAATGTCACCCTCTGTAAGTCTGTCGTATGTTGCAGCATAATAATCAGAAACTCCAGCAGGTTTATTACCACTGACACGAGCACTCACCCATCGTGAAGAGGCATCATTAAGATTAGCATAGATTGACACATAAGTCTTCTGTGCATAAGTTGACAATGCAAATAGGCTTAATAGTACAAATAAAATTTTTCTCATGATCTTAAATGTTTTAAATGTTTTATGAATTATTCTTTTTAATTTTATTTTCTGCAGCAACAATGAATTTAGGATTGATATCCTTACCCAGTGTTGTTTTCCAATCAGTTGTAATGACGGGAACAATTCCTAAACTTGTTATTTCCTTATATCGTGCAGGATTATATTGTTTAAGAAGATCAGGGTTTAACATAAATAATTTGATAGTTTCAGCAAAACGTTCATAATAATTTGGTTCATATGATGTAATACGACCTTTTGCGGTGAGCTTCATTTTATTATTTGTAAGTATATGATGAAGATAATGACCAAATTCATGACAAACAACTCCAGCAGGTTCTCTATCACTAAAATACCCATGATGAGACCATCCCCATGCTGTTGGTGTAATTACTTCACGAGCACATTTTTTTAAGCAAATATGAATTGTTTTGTTGCGATAAGTATAATAACCGCAGGCACTTCTCTTGTTACCGTCAATAAGTACAATATTAGGTTTTTTAATATTATTCAGCTCACAAAATTCGTTAATGATTTTTACACCATAGTTGAATAATTCTTCTTTCTTCATATCAATTTGTTTTAAAAAATTATATATACAAAATAGAACATTGATTCTAAAAATTCAATGTTCTATTGTTAAAGAATTTTAAATATTAGTACCCCAGGTGCGAATCGAACGCACAACCTACGGTTTAGAAGACCGTTGCTCTAAGTCCGTTGAGCTACTGGGGCAACATTATGTTTAGAAGCAAGGATCCATATATTCATCAGCATATCCGAATCGTACTGAGCAAGTTCCCCAAAGTCCAGTTCCCTTTGGTAGCCATCGCCCATTCTTACGAAGAGTATACTCAATCCCTGCATAGTATGATGTTCCAAATTCCATTTTTTTATTTCCTCTTTCAATGATTTCATTAAGATATTTCTCAGAAAGTCTCATTACTCCATTCTTATCAGTAATGAACTTTTCCATCATTTCATTAGGAACATGAGCAACCTTCACCTTCTTTGGTGAGAGAACCTCAGTGACTACCATTGGGTAACGATCAGAACCAACGAATCGGGTAGCACCCATTCCAACCTCAGGATTTTCATCAGCCTTAGTGTTCATTACCTCATTGAGGGCCTCAGGAGTAACTGTGATAGCAGAAATAGTCATAATCTTAATAAATTTAGATAGTTAAACAATCTTAAAGAATTAAAGGATTGAACAATTTTAATTACAATAATAAAATATAAATGTTCATCAAAAAATTCAAAGAATTTTGAAATTTTTTTATATTAAAAAATAAAAATCCCATTCTCACGAACAGGATTTTTTAATAACATGTTTTATTTATTCACTTCTACACCCCAAACATGTTAGGATCTCGTCTATTCACTTTCATATTAATTCCTTTCTTGTCTTCATACTCAAATCCTTCAAGCTCTGCAATACGATTAAAAATGAGATTGTTCAGAAAGCTTCCGTCAATGAACTCTGGCTTAATCAGGTCAAAGCACTCATTAAGTAATGCAACATACTTATCAGGGTTTGCGTCAAGCTCACGCATCTTTGTGATCATATCATCAACATCCTTAAGATAAAGATATTCTGGGAAGTTCAGTAAATGATCTTTATCGTAGTCAGGATGTAAGAATGGAAGAAGTCCCATGGTAATCATCTCGTATGGCTTGATAGTGATGAACCCAGGAATCTGAGAATATACTAATGTATATCTTGCATCACCCATCTCATCCTTCAAATTCTCAATCATAATTTCTTTAATACGGTCAGTCTTCTCATATACCCATTTATCCCACTTACCATAGATCATGGTCTTGTCGTATTCAGTACCTTCAAGACCGTTGATAATCCATTTTTCATACTCAGGATATCTGCTTGAATTGCTTCCGTTATGATTTATTCTACTTGTTCCGCAACCATTGCTAAGAACAATAAGATGCTTTGAAGGATCTGAATTAAGCTTTCTGTCAATATCAATTCTATCACGGAAATCATCAAGTACACCCATCATACATATCTTTTCGGTATGCATATATTCTGCAGGTATCATTGTGTCCTTTATAGGAGTATGATCTGTCCATGAAGTGATGTGATAATGTGTTCCAAATGTTCCATTTGTCTGTGAAAGAATAAGCTTTGGGTTATGATATAAATCTTGTGCATTTACTGTAATGTATCTTGGATCTTCAGAAATTACATACACAGGAACATCTTCAAGTTTGTTCATCATATATACATAAGGAGCAGCATAATGTGCAAAACATACAAGTTGTTTCTTATATTCTCCTGTTTTCAGTTTCAAGAACTTCTCAATATTGCCGTTTCCTGATACAATACCGTTAAAGAATAACATAAAATCTGGTTTGATATTACGAGAATTAAACCATTCAAGAATTGGCTTATTGTCTTCACATGTATGTTCCTTAATTTTCCCATAGTCAACACAATATGCATCAAGCACATTATGATTTGGGAAGATCTTATCATATTCCTCATCTGTTAACTTATTAAGATGATTTGGGCCAATAAAATAAAACATATAATCAGGATTCATTCTTGCAATGAACGCATAAAAAATAATTGGTGCATCATCACCTGTTCCAACTTTAATGTTTTTAATCTTTACAGATTTTCCCATTTTGCCAATAAGAATATGTTTCTTATATTGTTTGGGGTCAAAATTATAATACTTATCGGTCATAATTATTTAGAATTTAAAATTTTTAATATAATTTTAATATATTATATGATGCATAAAAAATTTAAAAAACTTAATTATTAATTTCATATAACATATAATAAAAAACATACAATAAAACTATATAAATATTTTTATATATAAATTTTTTATTTTGAATTTTTATTAATGTCAGCAGTAGATTATTCTAAGTCATCCGCAGAAGAGCAGATGAAAAATGGAGAACTAACCCCAGAACAAGTTATGCAATTGCTAAAACTTGATTCAAAAAAATATATGATTAAGAAGGACTCACGCGGAGATGCTGTTAATGCTGCTAAGAAAAAAATAAAGAACGTTCAAATAAATCAATATGTTCTTTATGAAAAAGAAAACGGTAAATGGGTTAAGAAGAACTGGAATAAAGATTTTTTTGATAAGAAAGGATTAAATAATTACGCAATATATGGGGGAAACGGTATTGTAATTATTAAGCCTTTTTCTTTTGCAAAAAAAGAAAAAAATATGCAAGTTGGGAACCCTGCAAATTCTATAGATTCAGGAGATAATATAAATATTTCTGATAGTGGGAACGGATCTCTTAATGAATTATCTGAAATATCAATACCTGCTGGTTGGTTTGAGCCAAAGGCATACAGAGGAAATGATGAAAAAATTATTAAATGCGTTTCATTTACAAAATTATGTTTATTAAAAGAATGTTATGAAAGTTTGGGAATTCTATTATAAAGAAGTTGAAAGAATAAATAAAATATCTATAAAAGATAATGCGAACCAACAACAAATAATATACAAGAACCGATTAATAAATAATCCAATACAAATGGGTTGTTCTGGCGGCGGTGAAAGTGGATTTTCTTTTGATAACTTTACTCCAGGTGCAGGTTATTTTAAAGACATTAATGCAGATGTTGCAACAAAACAAATGAAATTATTTGGAAGACGACTTACAAGAACAAGATCTGGAGATCCTGAAGATTGGGTAAGAACATTTGTTGATTTTTCATTTAGAGGAACACTTGCTGGAAAATCATATAAACTGCCTTTTCATAAATCATTAAGGGAAAATTTACAAGCAGCATTAAATGATATAAGCAAAATTCCAGGTTTTTATTGTACAGGTAAAATTAGTACATATCATTACAGACCCGTAAACAATGGTACAGGATCATCAACATTATCAAATCATAGTTATGGAGTTGCAATTGATATAAATTATGATATAAATCCATTTCCGAAAGGCATTCGTGCTCCTCAAACCGGTGATACATCTGACCCAGTTAGATGGCGTTCGTTTAATCATCCAGTTGTTCAGGCAATGGCAAGACATGGTTTTGGATGGGGCGGACGATACGGTGACTATATGCACTTTTCATTTTTCAATGGCGGATAAAAAATAAATTTTTAAAAATGTTATGGCAAGATCTGATTTTTCAGGATTGGTTAAAAATCCAAAGATGAAATTAGTATTATCTGATTGTGGACACCTTGATTCAAGTACATTAGGAAAAAATTATACTTTATTGGATTCTAGAGTTGTTGGAAAAGCTGCATATAAACATTGTTGTACTGCTGGCCCAAGCACATGGTATAGAAAGGCTGGAATTAATTTAACATTTTGGAATGGAAAGGGACCTCACCGCGCAGGAGTTGAAGATATGAAAGCTTCATTACAAAGAGCTGGGATGGTTGCAGTTTGGCATGGAACAGGACAAGAAGCCAATTCAAAATTAACTTCTTCAAAATATCTTAGACCAGGAGATGTGGCTTCAATGATATCTTCTAATAGTGGGCATGGTGTAATGTGGACTGGAGAAGATTGGAGAAGTGATTGTATTCAAGGAACACGTCCATATCCATATACGGCTGCTGGACGTGGTGGTAATTGGACATTTATATTATGGCGGCATCCTGACCTGCAAGAAGCAGGTTTACCCATTCAAGGTGATGGTCTAGGTAATGCAATGGGAGAAGGAGAATCTGGTTTTAGTGGCAGTTCACATGAATGGCCAGATTTTAATCTTAAAGATTTTCCAATAATGACAGATGAAAAGGGAAAATATACCAATGAACCAATTCTTCTTGGTATAGCAAATCATTTACAAATTAACGGAATAGGAGGAGTTGGTGGAGCAGTTGGTGATGTATCTGATGGAGCATTTAGTGGTCAATGCCCATTTACATTAGATCAATTCTTGAATATTGATTGTTCTAAATTTCAAAAATATGCTGCTGGCGGATATTTACACGGTGACCATTTACGTAAAGCAATCAAAGGTCGTACTTTTAGTACGAATGATATACCTGCTGATTTCTTAGAAAAAGCAAAAGCATATTCGAGTTCTTCAGGCTGTCCATTGTCAGTATTAATAATTTTTGGTAGGTCAGAAAGTCGTTTTACAGATCATGTACCAAATTCCTATGGTTATGGAGGTTATTTTGGAACACACCCCAAATATGGGGGAGGTTATGGAAAGCCATTTGATGTTCAAGCAAGTTTTGTATTGAAGTCATGGAATAATGCAAAAAAGTATTCTCCAGGTGCATCTGGTGTTGAAACTTTAGTAATAGCTGCAATTTCTCATCAATTGCCATCAGTCGCAAGTAAATGGTGGAGTCAAACAAACGGAAAAATATGGTCATTGGATGCTGATTGGCTTGCTACAAATATTAAAGCATGTCGGCCTTCAATTTCAGCTGTTACACTTGCTGAAGCATTAGAAGTAAATGTAGTTGGTCAATATTATGGGTGTCAAGCAGCAAATGGAAAAATAGTTATATAATTATAATTTTATAATATTTATTTATAAAATATTTATTTATTAATTTATATATTATTTAAATAAAAAGTTAAATAAGTATGGAAAAGATTAAGAAAAATTGGCACATTATTGTAATAGTCATATTATTGTTATTTGGAATGTCAAAGTGTACACAGTCCTGCAATCGTTCATCTGAGATTAATAAGAATATTAAAATTATAGAACAGAAAGATAGCACAATAAAAGTTTTAAACGACAGTATAATTGTTCTTAAGCATCATATTGATTTATTAGATAATGACAAAACAAATCAAGAAAAGTTAATTGAATCTCAAAAAGAATCTTTAAATAAAATCAACGAAGCAAAGAAAAACATTCAGGTAACTGTTCGTAAGTAATAAAAAATATTTTTAATATATTATAAGTATATTATTTAATATGAAAAACATAAATCATTATATTGCAGAAGAAGCAAAAACATCAAAGATTCGTGATGGAATTCAATTTACTATTTGGCGTCGTCCTGATAAGAAAGTAAAATGGTTATCTGATAACGAAAAATATTTAAAGATTGAATATAAATTTGAAGATTATGATGAAATGATTTTTATTCAGTTTTTATTAGGATATGATAAAGAAGACAAAACTTGGATGATGTGGGTTGGGAAAATTGGCGCAGCTAGCTATGATGATGACGCATATTGTTCTCTTAAGACAAAAAAGTTTTCTGAAGCAATTCTTAATGCATGCGATGAAATTGAAAAATTCATTGACAAAGTAAAAGAAACTCCGATTAATTATATTCAATATTATAAAAAGAACCCAGCAGATAATGGTGGCGGCGGTGATGAAGAAGGCGGCGACGAAGGTGGCGGCGGTGATTTATTATAATGATTTATTATAATATATAATTAAGCAAAATATAAAAAGGGTTGAACAATGTTCAGCCCTTTTATTATAAAAAAATATATTAAAATTATGCTTTAAATGTAATAATCATCATTATTTTATTTACCTCATCTGTTTCAAGTCTGCGAACTATTACACTGCCTTGATTGTTTGAATAAGTATCATCTCCAATCTCAATATCAGCTTTACCAATGTCAACTAATAATTTTTCCATATCATTATCGGATTTTCCCTCAACAAAATTTGAAAGATTAAATTTCTTAAACAATGCTTTATTTGCATTTACTTGTTTCTTAACAGTTGAGCCATTTGGTAGTTTTAAATCAGTATTAAAATACATTTTTTCTATTGCTGATTTGTCTTGGATATTAGCTTTATCTAAATTGCATAAATCTAACTGTTGATTTGCGACAACAAAATCCTTATATGTTACAGGCTTAGTATCGAAGACACCTTCGTTAAGTTGAATATATTTTTTAAGAGATAACATTAAACTTTTTTAACTAATTTTATATATTAAAAATAAAAATCAAGTTTTAATTTTGAAAAAAATAAAAATAAAAAACATTATTAAAAACATTATTAAGATATGAAAGAAGAATTAGTTAAAAAAATTGAAGAAGTAAACGAAGAAGTAAAGAAGAATATGACAAAGTACTTAAGTATCTCACAGGTACTAGGTATGCTTGTTGAACCATTTGATAGTAAGGGTGTTGCACAGAAGACACATGATAAGCACTTCAACAATCCTGAGTCACAATATTATCAGATGTCAGTAGAACAGATCATGGAAGCATGGTCAGCAAAGGGTGCAGAATCATGTAAGTACGGTAGTCTTCTTGATGACTATATTGGTATGACCTTAAACAAGGAGCCTGAGGCAAAACTTGAGATGTGGAAACTTGATAACAATTATGATTGGGATGAACGTCTTAACGGGCTCGTAAAGAGTTTTACAGAATTTATGGAGCTTGTCAACAAGTCAGGAGATATGGAGTTCATTACTCGAGAAAAGACATTATATTACAAAGTTCCAAATACAGATTATTATATTAAAGGACGGTTTGACGCATTGTTCTATAATAAGAGAACAAACAAATATGTTGTAATTGATTGGAAGTCAAGCGGAAGTGTTGATAAGAAGAAGACACCATGGACAAAACAATTGTTTGGTCCAATGATGAAATACCCTGCACTTAACTGGTATACATATACAACACAAGTACATTTCTATAAGCTTGCATTGCTTCAGTCAGGCTATCTCCCAGAGGGTACCACCGCAGATGACGTTGAGGTATTGATAGTACAGATGCCAGGACATATTTGTGAGGACAATAAGATGTATGAGATTCATAAACAAGCATTTGAGTTTGATGTAAATTTATTGAATAAATTATTTATGTTTGCAGCAAAGAAGAATGATTTAATGAACACAATAGAAAATGTATAAAATATATATTATATAATAAGATTATGACAGGAAATGAGTACCAAACAAATGTGATGGGATTTGACATTGACTATCCTGACAATTTAGGAGCGTTTTGTACATTATTAAGAATGATGGAACGAATTGGTTATATGTCATCGACAATGGTTGATATATTAAATAAGCCAGATGCATCAATAACAAATAAAGAAAGAGACATATTAAAAAGTGAGCTTGGTGAATTATTAATGTATCTCACGAGAACTATATATCATAGTGGATTAACATTAGACGAAGTGATGCAGTATAATGTAGATGTATACATGCGAAAACAGAATTATAAAAATTTAATAAAAAATGATATATTTAGAAGACAATGAATCCTCTTAGATCCTCTTCTAAGATCATATAAAACGTTATACATATAATTTATCAAAAAAACTATTTAATGTTACTAGAAGATGATCTAAGATACATCTAAGAGGATCTAGATTACAATTGATATTTTAAATAATTGTTAAAAAATATTAAAAAAATAAAGGATTAACTATTAAATAGCTAATCCTTTTTTATGTGTATCATTGAATGATTAAAAACTTATACCATTGTTGACTTACCGGTCAAATCATAATCCCAATAATCAGCACGGAATGTTGTTTGTAATGTTACAGCATCATTTGAGCTATAATCTAAATCATCCATATTGGTTACACCAGTTAACATAATGTGATGGAAAATAAAACTTCTCCATACCTGTCCGTTACGGTTTGCTTGAGCAATACGCATGTTATCAGAAATGTAATCTTGTTTAATTGTACGAGTACCATCCATCAAATCATATGATAATCTCTCCCAAGCAATAAACATTCTAAGAACGTAGTTATCAGTAACATCACGAAGGTTAAGGTTAAAGGTGATTGTAAGTTCTGCAGATGTAGTATCAAGCATAGGTTGTAAGAATGATACAGTAACACCATAGAATTTCTGTTCACCAGCTGGAGTTGTCTTATGTAGTGCGTCAAGACCACCAACAGTCATAACCTGTTCTGTAAGTAACATCTCATCCTCACCTGTGAAACCGCCATTGTTCTTCAATGCGTCAGGTAATGTAAAGTATACTTCAAATAACGATTTATGTACTGGATCCCACTTATTGATACCTGCCTGAACGTTCTTAATATGTGTCAGGTGATTTAAGTTAGTTTGTGCCATGTACTTTATAATTTACGTAAATTTTTTATCTTTTGTTATAATTAAAAATATATTCTGGGTAGAATTTTTAAGGTATGATAACTACCCAGAATAATATTTTTTATTTATTATCCATTAACTTCACCAACATAGGATTTCATCTGTCCGGTTCTGTAAAGTGTTAACTCATGAACCATCTTACCACAGCCAAATCCAGGTTCAATGTGAGTGCTTAATACAGCCATCTCATTGTCAATGATTTCTGGAGTATTGTTAGATTCATCCATAATGTTAAGATATGTCTGAATACCGCCATTTGCCTTGATAAGTGCACAAATTTGATTTGCCTTATCAAGAATAGCATTACGTGTGGTTTGATTATTGAATTCCCATTGATATGATTGAAGAACCTTCTCAACCTCATCTTGTAAGTAGATAACCAACTCACGAACATTAACACGTGAAAGTGCGCTTAATGGAGTCTGCTTAGCAGTTTGGTTTGCATTAATGAATGTACCGAAGCTTGGACGATATACCATGCAGTTGAAGCCGAATGGCTCAAGATCGTAGAGTTCTTCACGAGTGAACTTATAATCAGGACCAACAAGACCGTTTGCATCAATATGACCATAATTAGGACCAGCAACAATATAATATGGCTGACGGCTCATGTACTTCTGAATAAAGAGGTTAGATACAAGGCCTGCAGAAGGAATTATAGAATCAACATATCCATCAGTGAATTTCAATGGAGTATAAAATGCTGAGAATGAAGCACCATTTGTTTCTGATGGTAATGAGAATACATCATTTGCAGGTTTCTTGCGATTACGTCCATCAACAATGTACTTAGAATTGAAGATGTTCTTTTCATCAGTAAATGAAATATATGGACATTTTACAAATGTGCGGATTGCAGGAAGATTTGCGATACAGAATGCGCTTTCCTTTTCCTTACAAAGTAATGATAATTCTGCCTTAAGTTCAGATTGTGGGAATGACTCAAATGTGTCAACTACATAACGATAATCGATGTTTGCTTTATTTAACAAGCCTTTACGAAGTCCGCTATAATCTGTGAGTGCAGAAAGGATACTCTTTTGCCATTGTAATTTAGCCCACATGTCTGTGCCGTTTGGACGAGCGTTCTTATAGGTATAACCTTCAAGATAATGTGGAATCATATCACCAATTTCCTGGTTAAGAGGAGCATCAACACGAATAATAAACCGTTCATCATTTTCTGCCTCAGCATATGAAGAATCGTTCCATGCCCAGCCGTCAGCTGTAGTGTTTATATAATCATTTTCAGAATCATAGTACCAACCACCACCGTCTAGGTCCTCAAAGCCAAGTGGACAACCTGATAACAAGATGTAGTGATACAAGAAGTTATTATTCTTATCGTATTCTGTACCCATATCTTGTACATATACATTATCATAGTAACGATCCTTGTCATTATCATCAATTATCTTATCATGATTATTGTCAACTGCACCATCAGCTGCAAGCAGACAATCGCCTTTCTTAAGAACGAGTTGTAATGAATTATCGTAAACAGTCTTTGAAATAAGACCATTATAAATTCCACCATTGATAACTATATCTTCACTATATTCCCATTTAGAGGTATTAATGAATGATATTGAAGATCCATATACAGAATCCTTAAGAGTTGTACCTGGAATAGTAGGAACGACTTTACTTAAAATGTTAATACTTGTGAAAGAACAAACAAAATTTGTATCAATGTCAGTATACTTAATAAGTTGGTCATTCTCCTTTTTACGGTTTTCAATACGTCTGATTGATGTGATTATACGACCAGGTCCATAATATGCATGTTCTGGGAATGATTTATTGATTTCATATGCATCAAAGTTTTCATGCCACCAAGTACCGCCAGCAAGCAGATTAGCATTATTAATATTTTCGTTAAGTTTCCATTCTTCACCACCCTTAGTATAAGCATGATAAAGGATATAACGAGGATCAAGTTTATCAGAAGCGATATCCTCAACTTCAAGCTTGTAATTAGTAACACCAACATGTTCTAATACATAATCTAATCTGTCTAATGAGCAGAATATAGTAACAGTGTTTTCTGTTTCTTCATCAGATGTAGGACGAATTTGTTTAAGAATAACTTCATATTGTTGATTA
>Ga0310694_10002715_pt1 | contig 17861 bp, 11 predicted proteins | sample 174DNAGHGhighgp2_FD_203884 | JGI IMG/M metagenome (GOLD analysis project Ga0310694, IMG submission 203884) | Sheep rumen microbial communities from Palmerston North, Manawatu-Wanganui, New Zealand - 1742 DNA GHGhigh gp2 (v2) (version 2) | ecosystem: Host-associated > Mammals > Digestive system... | reverse complement strand
TGTGCCCCTACAGCGCCATCGTCAACCGCAAGCGCCCCTGCCAGAACGCCTGCAAGATCAAGGCCATCTCCATCAACGAGGACAATGCAGCCAAGATCGACGATGAAAAGTGCATCCAGTGCGGCGCATGCGTGTATCAGTGTCCCTTCGGCGCGATCTCGGATCGGTCCTTCATCATCAACGTGATTGACATGCTGAAAAAGAGCCAGGGCAACACCAAATACAAGGTGTACGCCCTGGTGGCGCCCGCCATCGGCAGCCAGATGAATTACGCCAAGCTGGGCCAGGTGATCACCGGCATCAAGGAGCTGGGCTTCTACACCGTGGTGGAAGTCGCCCTGGGGGCGGATATGGTGGCCCAGGCGGAGTCCAAGGAACTGACCGAGAAAGGCTTCCTGACCTCCTCCTGCTGCCCGGCGTTCGTGCGCTATGTCAAAACCGCCTTCCCAGCGCTGGCACCCTATATTTCCCACAATCTGTCGCCCATGGCCACCATCGCCAAATACATCAAGGAGCACGGGGAAAACGTGAAGATCGTGTTCATCGGCCCCTGCACCGCGAAAAAGGCGGAGGTGCAGCTGGACGATGTGAAGCCCTGGGTGGACGCCGCCATCACCTTTGAGGAATTGCAGGCGCTGCTGGACAGCCGAAACATCGACATCACCGCCCTGCCCGAGGACGTGCTGGACAACGCTAGCTATTTTGGCCGCATCTTCGCCCGCAGCGGTGGTTTGTCCGACGCCGTGGCTGAGGGCCTGAAGGAACAGCATCTGGACGATTTCCAGCTGAAGGCCTGCGCCTGCGACGGCATCGAGGAATGCCGCATGGCGCTGCTCAAAAAGAGCAGGAACGCGCTGGACGCCAATTTCATCGAGGGCATGGCCTGTGTGAACGGCTGCATCGGCGGCGCAGGCAACCTGACCCACGGCGAAAAGAACAAGGCCGCCGTGGACAGCTATGGCCGGGAAGCCATGGAAAAGACCATCCTGGGCGCTATCGCGCCGCTTCAATAAACGATCCTGGATGGGGGCAACGCATTGTGACGCCATGTTTTGGTGCATGATTTATTCATATTGACCTGGAGCGCTGTATGGCCAATCCTGTCATAGCAGAGAGCGGCCTGCGCAGCGTTTTCCCGAACGCGTTCCGCTCTGATCCGTTTCCGCTTGCTCCGTATGCGGCTTGCGCACGGTCCCGCCGGGCCTGAAAGCATGTGCTTTCAAGCGCTTGAATCATTGACAAAATGGATGCTTCGTGGTACGATATGCATTGTCAGTAGAAGCTGACCTTGGGGCTTGCAGAAGCAGGCTGTATGGGAAAAGCTCCGGGAAATCCGGTATCATGAAGGTGCCGAGGGCCGTCATCGGATGGCTTCCGGTGCTTTTTTTGTCAAATTGCATTAACAGGAGGTCAGTTATGAAGATGTTTGAAAAGGCGATTGCCATGATCCTGGCGCTGTGCTTGGTGTGCGGTTTGGCCGTATCTGCGTCCGCCGTGACCTTTACAGACGCCCACGGCAACGAAATCGAATTGGACGCCACGCTGGAAGCCTATACCGGTGCGGTGCTCCGCGGCGCGGATCACGCCGCCCGCAAGGGGGAAACCAACCTGGGCAACCTGTGGACCGACGCCCTGCGCTGGTTCGCCGTGTCCGGCAAAATCAACGAATACTTTGAGGAGGACGACGTGACCGCCGGCAACAACAGCATTGCGGTGGACGCCGATCACATCGTGGCCCTGTGGAACGGCGGCAACCTGCGCGCCGATGTGCCGGAAGGAAAATTCGGCGCGGAGCAGCTGGCCCAGGTGCTGCCCTATCCCAACAAGGTGGCTGTGGTCTACATGACCGGCGCGCAGCTTAAGGAAGCGCTGGAAGCCGCGTCCCAGGGCCTGCCCTATACCGAGGAAACCGCCGCTGCCTGCGCCGCCTTCATGCAGGCGTCCGGCCTTGGGTATACCGTGGATACCGCCAGGGAATACGACAAGGGCGAGGCGTACGGCGAGCATTGGTTCAAGGCGGCTTCCCTTTCCCGCGTAACGGTGGAGGATGTAAACGGCGGGGACTTTGATCCGGAGGCGCTCTATGCTGTCATCACCAGCAACGCCAATTTCAACGGCATGGATGCTTCCTATGCGTTCAAGGCTGCCGCGGAGGAACATGAAAAGAGCACCATCACCACCGCCGTGGTGCGGGATGTGGTGTGGATGTATATCGCGGAAGAACTGAACAGCGTGATCGGGCCGGAATACGGCGAATACCAGGGAAGGATCGCCGTCAAATAAACGGTCTGCAGGAGGAGCTTATGCGTCCGGAAATGGAGAAGGTACTCGCCGAAATTGAAAAGGTCATCGCCGGCAAGCGCGACGTGATCGTAAAGATCCTGACCGCGCTGCTGGCGGAGGGCCATGTGCTGCTGGACGACGTGCCGGGCGTGGGCAAAACCACCCTGGCCGTGGCCATCAGCCGGGCGGTGAATTTGAACTATAAGCGGGTTCAGTTTACCCCCGACGTGCTGCCCTCCGACCTGGTGGGCTTTTCCATGTACGACAGGCAGAGCGGCGGCTTTTCCTATCATCCCGGTGCGCTGAACGACGCCAATTTGCTGCTGGGCGATGAAATCAACCGGGCCGGCAGCAAGACCCAGTCCGCCCTGCTGGAGGCCATGGAAGAGCGTCAGGTCACCGTGGACGGCGTCACCTATCCGCTGCAAAAGCCCTTCCTGGTCATTGCTACGCAGAACAGCGTGGGCGCCGTGGGCACCCAGTTTCTGCCCTATGCTCAGGTGGACCGGTTCCTGGTGCGTTTGTCTCTGGGCTATCCCGATTACGCGGCGCAGATGGAAATGCTGAAAAACCGCCAGGGTGTCAACCCCATGGACCAGGTGCGGTGCGTGATGACCAGGGATGAATTGATCGGCATGCAGGGGCAGGCGCGGCAGGTAGTGTCCAGGGACGCCATCCTGGATTACATCACAAGGCTGACCCTGGCCTCCCGGCAGCATGAAGCGGTGGACGTGGGCATCAGCCCACGAGGCGCGCTGTTCCTGGACAAAACGGCGAAGGCGCATGCTTTTATGGATGGGCGTGATTATGTGACCGGCAATGACGTGCAGGCGGTGTTCCGGGATGTGTGCGCCCACCGGGTGCTGCTGAAAGAAGGCGCAAATCAGACCGTGGACGGCGTGCTGAATGACCTGCTGAAAACCGTGGAAAATCCCGACCGGCACAGCCGCGGGATGCTGAAGCAATGAAGAAGCGGGTTATCGGCTTTGCAGCGTGGCTGCTGCTGGCGGGCCTGCTGTACTTCTTTGAAAACAATACAGGCAGCCGAATCGTGCTGGCCTGCTCTTGGCTTTTGCCTTTTATTCCGGTCATCCGGCACAGTTTATTTGAAAAGGACGCGGTCAGCCGGGAGATGCAATCCATCACCCAAAACGTCAGGTCCTTTGCCGGCCTGGAGGAGGACGATCCCGGCGACGTGCGGGCCTACCTGCCAGGCGATGCCGTGAACCGCATCCATTGGAAGCTCACCGCCAAGCGGGATGAACTGCTGGTGCGGGAGCAGGCCCGGGAAAAAACGGCGGAAGAAGCGGAAACGAAGGCCATCCTTGAAGCCGATCAGGCTGCCCAAAGCCGTGCGACGAAACGCTTTTTCCTGATCGGTTTATTGATTTTTCTTCTCTCTTTGAGCCTGCTTTTCATGATCCCATCAGCCAATCGGGGCATGCAGGCCTTGCTCAACCGCCTGTTCGACGCCAGCGAAAAAGCGAATGCCTATGCCTATGAGCGCTTTGATGTTCCCGGCGATCAGCCTGCCGCCTTTGCCGTTGTTCTTCTGACGGTCATGGGGCTTTCCCTGCTGGGGATGGCGCTGCTGTCCGGCAGCCGGTTGCTGGCGCTGGGATTGATGGCTGGCAGCGTGCTTTTTCAGGTTTACTTTGGCCTTTCTTTGCCCGCGTGGATCAATGTGCTGCTCTTTGTGCTGTTTGGCCTTTGGATGCTGAAGCGGCCCTGGGACAAGTGCGCGATCCTTTGCTTGTTGGCAGGCGTTGCCGCAGCTGCAATCGCTGTGCTGCTGCTCTGGCCCGGCGTGGATGCCGCCACCGAAGCGGCTTCCGAAGCCGTCCGGGACAGGCTGAGCCAGGCGGCGCAGTCCCTCACCGGCGCAGTCCAGGAGCTGCCCGCAGGCGAAAATGAAACCCGCCATGTGCATACGCAATCATTAACAGCGGGCGATCGGGAGGCGCAGCCGGACCGGGAGTACCAGCTGGTGACGGTGGAGGAAGAGCAGATTTCCATGCCCCAATGGGTCAGCTATCTGCGGATCATTTTGCTGCTGCTCTTGACGGCGGCGCTGGTGATCCTGCCTTTCCTGCCCTTTGTTTTGCTCAATAAACGGCGGAAAAAGGCGCTGGACGCCCGGAAAATGTTTGAATCCGAAAACGTCAGCGAAGCGGTGTTTGCCATTTTCCAGCATATCGCCGCCTGGCTGGAAGCCACGGGCCACGGGGAAGGCAACGCCCCTTATGCGGCATGGAACGCCAATTTGACCCCGGACTATGCGGCGCGCTTCGCCGCGTGCGAAAAACTGTTTGAGGAAGCGGCGTACAGCACACATGAGATGAAAGAAGAAGACCGGCAGCAGGCGCTGGCGCTATTGAGCGAGACCGAGCAGGTTTTGCAGCGGCAGGCCGACTGGAAGCAGCGGCTGCGGCTCAAGTACAAGGAGTGGCTATGGGTATGAAATCAAAGAAAGCCATGCTCCCGGCGTTGCTTTTGTGCCTGACGCTGCTGCTGTGCGGCTGCCGCACGCGCACGAATGGCAGTACGGAGATTCCCCTGACGGATGCCGCTGAAAGCCGGACGGATGAAACGAAGCAGGGCGAAAGCGCTTCCCGGGAAGCAGAACGGACGGAGACCGGGGACAGCGGCGAAAACAGCGACCGGACGAAGGAAAATCCCGAGGCTTCCCGAAAAGAGTATGATGAAAATGCCCCTGCAGAAATCGTGCCGGGCACGGATCGGCTGCTGCATGAAGAAGGGGAAGGAAATGGCGCGTCCGCGGCGAATACAGACGCGGAGCGGGCCGTCAGCATGCGAAACGATCAGGCGGAGGAAGCGGCTACCCAAACAGTGGCGGCCCAAGAAGCCGAGCAACGGGGCGTTTCGGAGGATGCGGCGGCGGCGGAGTCGGCTTTTGACTATTTCACCGTGCTGCTTCAGGACAGAATGGGCTCCCTGTTTGAGTGCCAGCGGATGAACGTCTATTGGGAAACGGCGCAGGATCATGTGACCGTGCACAAGACCTCCCCGGAGCATACCCTGATCCTGAACGCAGGCTGCTATGACGTGTCGGCCCGGCTGCTGATGGAAAACCTGCTGGTGGACGACGGGTGGGTGGCAAGGAAAAACCCCGGCGTCATCGTCAAGATGGTGGACGGAAGCATCCTGGGCGGCGGCGTCGGCAGCGACCGGGCGGCAAAGGTGGTATACGAAAGCCTGCAAAGCAGGGATGGCTGGGCGTCTGTCGACGCGGTGAAAAACCGCCGCGTGCTGCTGCTTTCCCGGGAGCTGATGGACGCGCCCTATCTGCAAACGGCGGCTATGCTGATGATCGCCAAGACGGCCAATCCTGATTTGTTTACAGACGTGGATTTGAACGAAGCGCTGCAAATGCTGGCTGAGGAAGCCGCCGGTACGCTTCCGGCGGGCGTTTATTTCTTCGGCCCGGAAAACTGAAACGGACTGACAAAGGACCCAATATGCGTAAAACGAAAATGACTTCCCTGCAGATCCGCCGCATGACCTACGCGGCGCTGTACCTGGCCATCGCCATGGTGCTGCCTTTCGTGACGGGTCAGATTCCCCAGATCGGTCAGGCGCTGTGCCCGATGCACATCCCGGCGCTGCTGTGCGGGTTTATGTGCGGCTGGCCCTGGGGCGCGGCCGTGGGCTTTATCGCGCCGCTTTTGCGTTCCGTGGTATTTGGGATGCCGCCCATGCTGCCAACCGGCGTGGCCATGGCCTTTGAATTGGCGGTGTATGGCGGCATGACGGGGTTTCTTCGCCGGAAGCTGCCCCCAAAGGCCGGCTTTGCTTACCCTGTTCTGGTGATCGCCATGATCGCGGGCCGTATCGCGTCGGGCGCGGTCCATGTGGCGCTGGCGGGGCTGTCCGGCAGCGAATATACCTGGAAGATTTTCTTCGCCGGCCTGGTGATCGACACTATTCCCGGCATGATCCTGCAGCTGACGCTGATCCCCGTTCTGGTGATCGCCATGGAGCGCGCCGGCCTTTCCCTGAACCGGAACTGAATGGAAGAAAAGAAACAGGGAGTTCCTCTGCCTGCCATGGAAATGCGCGCCGCAAAGCAGAGGACTTGGACGTCCGGCTGACCGGGCGGCGCCGGCAGCTTCATTCTATCTGCTTTTACAATGGGATGCGATGTGGTATAATTCATGCGTCAGCAGGATGCCGGGACGATCGTTCATGCCTGAAGGGCATGGCAATCGCTTTGAGAAGGATCGGCGTGTTCTGGCCCCGCCGTCAGCTGACCGGCGCGCCGGAAACAACGGGCTTTGCGTATCCGCGGCGGCCGTAATGACAGGGGTTTTGAACGGCAGAAAAGGAAGGAAAAAAGATGAAGCACAGGAAACTGCATTGGATCGCGGCGCTGGCAGCGGCGATCATTCTGTTTTGCAGCGCATGCGGCAGCCTCGCTTCGGAGAAGCCGGACAAGTGGTGGCAGAAAACCATCGCTTACGAAATCTATGTAAAGAGCTTTAAGGATTCCGACGGCGACGGCATCGGCGACCTGCGGGGGATCATTTCAGAGCTGGATTATTTGCGGGAGCTTGGCGTGGGCGTCATTTGGCTGACCCCCTGCTACGTTTCGCCCCAGGCGGATAACGGCTATGACGTTGCCGATTACTACGGGATCGACCCGGCCTATGGAAGCATGGCGGATATGGAGGAACTGATCGCGGAAGCCGGCAAGCGCGGCATCCGCATCATCATGGACCTGGTGTTCAACCATACGTCCGACCAGAATCCGTGGTTCCTGGAATCCCGCATGGGAAAAGATGGAGACAAAAGCGACTGGTATATCTGGATGGACCCCAAGGAAGACGGAAGCGCCCCCAACAACTGGCGGAGCATTTTCGGCGGCCCGGCGTGGACGTATGACGAAACCCGGAAGCAATATTATCTGCATACGTTTCTTCCCGAGCAGCCCGACCTGAACTGGGAAAACGCGCAGGTGCGCAGGGCGCTGTCCGACGTGGCTAATTTCTGGATCGGCAAGGGCGTGGGCGGTTTCCGCATGGACGCCATCACCTACATCAAAAAGCCCGCCGGCTTTCCCGACGGCGAGCCGGACGCGGCAGACGGCACGGCAGGCATCCACAAAATGACCGCCAACACCGAGGGCATCCTGGATTACCTGCACGAGTTCAAGGCTGCGGTGCAGGATGGCAAGGACATTTTCACCGTGGGGGAAACCAACGGCGTTTCCCCGGAGGAACTGCCGCTTTGGGTCGGCGAAAACGGCGTATTCGATATGGTTTTTGAGTTTGGCCACGTTTTGATTGATCTGCCGGATGAAATGAACTGGTGCGAGAGCCGCTCCTGGGCCCTCACGGAGCTCAAGCAGATATTTTCCGCCAGCCAGGAAAAAACGGTGCTGACGAACGGCTGGGTGGCCGTGTTTCTGGAAAACCACGATCAGCCGCGCTCCATCAATCATTTTCTGCCGGAAAACGCCGACCGCGCCGCCGGGGGAAAGGCGCTGGCCGCTTTGCTTCTGACCATGCGGGGAACCCCGTTCATCATGGAAGGCGAAGAGCTGGGGTTTGTCAACGTGGCCTGGGATTCCATTGACAGCTATAACGACATTTCCACCCGGAACCATTACGCGTTTGCCATCGGCGAAGGGTATACGCCGGAGGAAGCGCTGGCGGGCGTCCATCGCTTTGCCCGCGACAGCTCCCGTACGCCCATGCAGTGGGATGGCAGCGAAAACGCCGGCTTTACCGCGGGCACGCCCTGGCTGCCGGTCAGCGGCGATTATGATACGGTGAATGCGGCGGCAGAAAAAAGCGACCCGGATTCCGTGCTGAACTGGTACATCGCCCTGGCGGGTATGCGCGGCGGGCATCCCGTATTCACCGAGGGGGATTATACGGAATTATTCCGTGAGAATGAACAGATCTTTGCCTTTGTCCGGGAAACAGCCGATGAAAAAGCGGTCGTGCTCATAAACTTTTCCACGGAGGAAGCAGTTTATGATCCTGCCTGCCTGGAAGGCGCGGAGCTGCTCCTCGACTCCGCCGGAACCAACAATCCCGGCACGCTCATGCCGCTGGAAGCGGCGATCTATCTGATCCGCTAAGCGTGTGGCGGAAAGCGCCGGGCCGCAAAACGCGGCATCATAATGTAGAGCTTCATCACGAAACTATTGGCAGATTCCTGTAAATACCGGCAGCCGCAGCGATCCAACGACCGTCTGCGGCTGTTTTTCTGAAGTAACGAAATAGTTTGCCTGCTCTTACTCTGCCAATTTTTTAACATTACAATTATAATTGTAACAAAAATGAAATATAAGTTTACAAATTCGGCATAATGTGATATACTCACCCTGGTTGATTCTTGTTCGTCGAGGAGGTTAATCCCTTGAAACGCAAGCTGAAACGGATATTGATCCTGTGCCTCGTACTGATGATGACGGCGCCGACGGCGCTTGCTTACAATAAACTGAAAAAAGGCGCTTCCGGCGCGGAGGTGACGCGGATGCAGTCCGCACTCCAGAGCCTGGGATACGCTATCAAAGCCGACGGCAAGTTCGGCGCGGGAACGGAAAGCACGGTCAAAACCTTTCAACGGGATTTCGGCCTGCAGGTGGACGGCGTAGCGGGGAACAAAACGCTGACGCTGCTGTATTCCCTTGTGCCCGGGGAAGAATCAGCGTCCCCAACGCCCACCGCCGCGGCCGCAGCCGGGGGCAGCACGCCTGCTCCCGGCGCTTTGACCGCATGGGTCAGCACTTCCAACGGCGGGAGCCTGAAATTCCGCGCCAAGCCCAGCACAGCATCCAATGTGGCGGTGTATGATTATATCCCCAACGGAACGGCGCTTGAGGTCGTCAGCTACGGCGCCACCTGGTGCATCGTAAAATACAACGGCTGGAACGGATATGTCATGACGGAATACCTGCATTTTGCTTCGGCTCCCGCCGTTACCGCTGCGCCTGCCGCCACGGCGACGCCGCGTCCCGCTGTGACTGCTGCTCCGGCGCAGAGCAGCGGGCTGACGGCCGTCGTTATGACCGCCAACGGCGGCAGCCTGAACCTGCGCTCCACCGCCAAATCGGGCAATAACATCATCCTGAGCATTCCTTACGGCTCCCGCCTGACCGTTACTCAGCGGGGCAGCACCTGGAGCGCCGTGGTTTACAATGGCATCAGCGGCTATGTAATGACCAGCTACCTGCTCTTTGGCAGCGAGGCTACGGCTGCGCCTGTCCTGACGCAGACCCCGGCGCCCACGCAAGCTCCTGCTGGTACGACGTATGCCTATGTGACCACCGCAAACGGAAAGGCGCTGAATCTGCGCTCCGCTCCCGACGCGTCGCAGAATAATGTGATGCTGGAAATCCCAAACGGTACGTTGCTTACCGTTACCGCCCGGGGCAGCACCTGGTGCGCGGTAACGTATAACGGCAGGGCCGGGTACGTGATGACCTCGTTTTTGAGTTTCCCGGGCCAGAGCGCCGCCACCGCCACGCCGACGCCTGCCGCGGCCACGCCTGTGCTGGTATCCAATGTGACTCAGGGCTTTGTGAATACCAGCAACGGCGGCAGCCTGAACCTGCGTTCCTCGCCCAGCGACCGGGCCGGCGTGATCGCGCAGATGCCCAACGGCGCGGCGCTGACCGTTACCTCCCGGGGCAGCGATTGGTGCGGCGTGATTTATAACGGGATCGCCGGCTACGCAATGACCAAATTCCTGTATATTCCTATTGCTTCTGCCACTTCCGTGCCTGCCACCGCCACGCCCGCGCCTTTAGACGGCTCGGTTTACACCCGGGTGCTGCGCAGCGGCTGCACCGGCAGCGACGTGAGATGGGCCCAAAGCCGACTGCTTGCCCTGGGATATAGCGTGACGGTCACGGGCACTTACGACGCGGCCACCGTTTCCGCGGTGAAGGCCTTCCAAAGCAAAAATGGCCTGACCTCAGATGGACTGGTTGGCGAGCAGACCCACGCGCTGCTTGCCTCCGATTATGCGAGAAAAGCCTCCGACGGCGCCGTCAGCTATTCCACCCTTCGCATCGACAGCACCGATTCCGGCGTGCTTTCCATGCAGCAGGCGCTTTTGAAGCTGGGATATAATCTGAAAGCCACCGGCGAATTCGACGTAGCGACCCACAATGCTGTCGTGGCCTTCCAGCAGCGAAACGGCCTGGTGATCAGCGGCATTGCCGACGGCCTGACCCGCACCGTGATCATGAGCGGTCAGGGCAAGCCCTATTCCACGCCGGTGGAAGAGCTGCCATCCGATGCCGGCAGAATCGCCGGGCCCAGCCGGGATGAAATCAAGCTGATGCACTGGCAGAACGAAATCAAGCCCAAGGTGAAGGCGGGGGAAACGATCCTGATTTATGATCCCCAAACGGGCCTTAGCTGGAACCTGGTGTTCTATTCCCTGGGCCGTCATGCCGACAGCCAGCCGGTCACCTGGCGGGATACCCAGATCATGAACCGTTCCTTCGGCAGTACCTCCTGGACCATCCATCCCGTATATGTGAAACTGCCCACCGGGGAATGGACCATCGCCACCATGCACAACCGGCCCCACCTGTACGGCTCCATCACCAACAACGGCTTTGGCGGCCACCTGTGCGTGCATTTCCTGCGCACCATGTCGGAAGCACAGGCCAACGACCCGGATTACGGCGTGAGCAATCAAAAAACGCTGCGCAACGCCTGGAAAGCGCTGACGGGCGAGGACATCAACTATTGATTCAGACAGGAAAAAAAGGATTATCTTTCCAGCGGCGGGCGCAGTGTCCGCCGCTTTTTCTTGCTCATTTTTTGTCCTTCGCTTCTTCCTTTTTGCCTTGTATTGTGATATAATATTGAACGAGACGAAGTGCTCCGGCCCGGCGGCTTCCGGACGGCCTGCCGGGCGTTCGCATGACAAATTATGGGAGCGCGTTATTGGATGCCTTCCTGATCGACGAGGGAAAACAATGGATTTATCGGTATTGAATCCCATGCAGCGGCAAGCTGCGGAAACGCTTTCCGGCCCGGTGCTGATCCTGGCCGGGGCCGGCAGCGGCAAAACCCGTACCCTGACCTACCGCATCGCCAATCTGATCGGCCACGGGGTGCAGCCCTGGCATATCCTGGCGCTGACCTTTACCAATAAGGCGGCCAAGGAAATGCAGTCCCGGGTGGAGCGGCTGATTGGGGCCGACGCCAACGACATGTGGATCGGCACGTTCCACTCCGTTTGCGTGCGCATTTTGCGCCGCGATATTGAGAAACTGGGGTATCAGCGCTCCTTTACCATATATGACGAGGACGACCAGAGCCGCGTGCTCAAGGACGCCATGAAGGTGCTCTCCTTGGATGAAACCAAGCTGCCGGTGCGGGAGATACGCGGCAGGATTTCCGACGCCAAAAACCGCATGCTCACCCCCGACGAATGGTTCCAGGAATCCCCCCGGGATTACCGCAGTCAGCAGATCCACGATGTGTTTTCCTATTACGAGGAACGGCTCAAGGCCGCCAACGCCCTGGATTTTGACGATCTGCTGCTGCGTACGCTGCAGCTGTTTGCCGATCATCCGCCGGTACTGGATTATTACCGGCAGCGCTTTGAATACGTGCACGTGGACGAATATCAGGATACCAACGCCGCGCAATATACGTTCGTGAAGCTGCTGACCCAGGAACACCGCAATCTGTGCGTGGTGGGCGACGATGACCAGTCCATCTACGGCTGGCGCGGCGCGGATATCCGCAACATCCTGGAATTTGAAAACGACTTTCCCGACGCTGCGGTGATCAAGCTGGAGCAGAATTATCGCTCCACCGCCAACATCCTGGACGCCGCCAATCAGGTGATCGCCCATAACGCGGGCCGAAAGGAAAAGGCTTTGTGGACCGAAGCGGGCGAAGGCGAAAAGATCCGCCTGTACAGCGCCGGGGACGAGCGGGAAGAGGCCGCGTGGATCTGCGAGCAGATCAGGCGGCTGCAAAAGCAGCAGGTGCCCTATTCCCAGATTGCCGTGCTCTACCGAATGCACGCCCAGAGCCGCGTGATCGAAGAAATGTTCATGCGCTCCGGCATTCCCTACAAGGTCTTTGGCGGCACCCGGTTCTACGACCGCAAGGAGGTGCGCGATGCGCTGGCTTATCTGCGCCTGATCGTGAATCCCTCCGACGACGTGTCGCTGGTGCGCATCATCAACACCCCCAAGCGCTCCATCGGTGACAGCACCGTGGCGGCCCTGCAGGAATACGCCCGGGACGAGCAGGTGCCCCTGTTTTCCGTGATCAACGATCCGCCGGAGAGCCTGTCCTCCCGGCCCCGCAAGTGCATCGGGGAATTCGCCCTGCTTTTGATGAAGCTGACGGCCTATAAGGACGCGCTGCCCCTGGGCGAATTTGTGGAAAAAATGCTGGACGAAACGGGCCTGAAAAAGCAGTTTGAAATCGAGGACAGCGAGGAAGCCCAGGCCCGGCTGCAAAACCTTTTGGAATTTGCCGGCGCGGCCCGGGAATTTGAGGGCCAGAGCCAGGACAAGACCCTGGAAGCCTTCCTGGAAAACGTTTCCCTGGTCACCGATCTGGACCGGCAGGAGGACGCCCCCAAATATGTGACCCTTATGACCTTGCATTCCGCCAAGGGGCTGGAATACGAAGCGGTGTTCATGTGCGGCATGGAAGAGGGCATTTTCCCCTCCATGCGCTCGGCCACGGATGAAAAGAAAATGGAGGAGGAGCGCCGGCTGTGCTATGTGGGATTGACCCGGGCCAAGCGGCGGCTGTATCTTTCCTTCGCCCGGCGGCGGATGCTCTTCAATCAGATCACTCACAATCCGCCCTCCATCTTCATCAAGGAAATCCCGGAGCGGCTGATGGTGGACGAATGGGCAGAAACCGCGGCGCGTTCCTTTGCGCCGCAGCCCGAGCGTCCCACCGTTACGCCTCCCCGGCGCAATCTGAGCTTCGGCACGCCCGGCATGGCCACAGGCGCCAGGAGCGCCCTGAATATCCCCGGGGTGCAGAAGGGCTTTGTTCCTTCTCAGGCGCGCGCCGCGGCCTCCAGCGCCATGAACGAGCTGTTCCATGCCGGGGATCATGTGATGCACAGGAAATTCGGCACGGGCGTGGTGCAGGAGGTCAAGGGCAAGGGCGCCGACGCCCGCATCGTGATCGCCTTCACCGCCTACGGCACCAAGGAATTTTCTCTTTCCATTGCCCCCATCGTGAAGGTGGACGAATAAAGACTGAATCGACCGGGAATGGGTTCTTTCCCCTGGAAAGAGCCCATTCTTTGAAACAGGAGGCAGCTTATGGCGGAAAAGCGCTTTACCGACATGCGTTCCCTGGTGGATTATTTGAATGAAACGGCCCACGCCTATTACGTGCTGGATAATCCGTTGATTTCCGACGCGGAATGGGATAAATTGTACAATCAGCTTTTGCAGATGGAAAAGGAAAGCGGCACGGTGCTGCCCGATTCGCCTACCCATCGGGTGGGCGGCGAGCCTTTGGCCGCGTTTCGCCAGCATCGGCATATTACCCGGCTTTGGAGCATGGACAAAACCCAGAGCGAGGAAGAACTGAACGCGTGGTTTGACCGCACCGAAAAGCTCTGGGCCCAGGATCCGTCCCTGCCGCCGCTTCGCTATGGCGTGGAGTACAAGCTGGACGGGCTCACATTGAACCTGACCTACGAGCACGGCGTATTGATCCAGGCCGCTACGAGAGGGAACGGGGAAGTGGGCGAAGCGGTGCTGCCCCAGGCGCGCACCATCCGGGATATTCCCCTGCGGATCCCCTGGCAGGGGCTGATCGAGGTGCACGGCGAATGCATCATGCGCTTGAGCACCCTGGAAAAGTACAACGAAACGGCGCAGGAGCCCCTGAAAAACGCCCGCAACGCCGCGGCCGGGGCGCTGCGCAACCTGGATCCGGCGGTGACGGCGGAAAGGAAGCTCAGCGCGTATTTCTATTCCGTGGGCACCATTGAAAATCCGCCCTACGAAGATCACGCCGGCATGCTGCGCTTCATCCGGGAGCAGGGCTTCCCGGTGAGCCCCTATTTCCAGACGGCGGACAATCGCGCGGAGGTTATGGACCTGATCCGGCAAATCGAGGAAAACAGGCCGGAACTGGATTTTCTCATTGACGGCGCGGTGGTGAAGGTGATGGATTACCGCACCCGGGCCATGATGGGCTTTACCGACAAATTTCCCCGGTGGGAGGTCGCCTACAAATTCGCCGCCGAGGAAAACACGGCCACCCTGGAAAAGGTCACCTGGGAATTGGGCCGCACCGGCAAGCTGACGCCGCTGGCCCACGTGTCGCCGGTGGATTTCGCCGGGGTGACGGTGCAAAAAGCGACGCTGAATAACCTGGCGGATATCCGCAGGAAAAACCTGACGCTGGGCTGCACCGTGTGGATCCGCCGCTCCAACGACGTGATCCCGGAGATCACCGGCAAGGTGGACGACGGCGTGGTGGGAGAAACCATCCTGCCGCCGGATCAGTGCCCCGCCTGCGGCGGCCCCGTCACCCAGCGCGGCGCGCATCTGTACTGTCTGAACCGCCTTTCCTGCCGCCCTCAGGCTGTGGCAAGGCTCAAGCATTTCGCCTCCCGGGACGCCATGGATATCGCCGGCTTTTCCGAAAAAACCGCCGACGTGTTTTACGATAAATTGAACGTTCGGGACGCCGCCGACCTGTACCGGCTGACCAGGGAACAGCTGCAGGGATTGGACGGCTTCCAGGAAAAGCGGGTGCAGAACCTGCTGGACGCGCTGGAGGAAAGCAAGCACTGCGCCCTGTCCCGGTTCCTGCTGGCCGTTGGCATTCCCAACATCGGCAGAAGAACGGCCAGGGATTTGTCCCAGGCTTTCGGTACGCTGGATAAAGTGCGTCATGCGAAAATGGAAGAGCTTTTGGCCATTGACGAAATCGGCGAGATCGTGGCCCAGAGCGTGATCGACTTTTTCTCCTTTCCGGAGAACCAGACCATGATCGACAGGCTGCTGGAGGCCGGCGTTTCGCCCCATGCCGACGCGGCGGCCGTCAGCGGCGCGTTTGCCGGACAGACGTTGGTGGTCACCGGCACGCTGAAGGGCTTTTCCCGTCAGCAGGCCGAGGCCTTCATCCGGGAGCATGGCGGCACGGCCTCCGGCAGCGTCAGCCGGAAAACCAATTTCGTGGTGGCAGGAGAGAGCGCTGGCAGCAAGCTCACCAAGGCTCAGGCCCTGGGGGTGCCGGTGATCACCGAGGAAGAAATGGTACGCATGGCCCAGGATGCTTCGGGGAAATAAGCGCCGTGGGAGGTCAAGGGGAAATCCCCTTGACGGATAACGAACGGCTTTACCGTTCGGGCAAGGGATTTCGAACGCAAAATTCATTCCTTGCAGTTTTTCTGCCCGCGATGCCTGGCATCGCAAGAAAATCTGTATGGGGGTACGCGGGGGAATGCAATTCCTGCCCGCGCAGTCACCGGGCAGCCAAAGGCTGTGCTGTAATTGGGTGAATTGGTATTCCTATGAAAAAGGCTTGACATGCCTGCAAATGCCTGTATAATTTTGATAGATATCGACGGCGTTTGCTGCTTTTCGCCGGAGGGGAGATGAGGATTTGCTGCGGATGAACACAAGCAGGCTGGACCGCTGGTGCGACAAAACCATGAGCGTGATGCGGGAACAGCAGCTGGAGATGTGCCAGGACAGGCTGTCCCGCTGCCCCGAAACCGGTATATTCGGCGAGCTTTGCGACGACGAAGCGGAAAAGCTGTTCCTGTTCTCCTTCTACGCGCAGGAAAAGAGGAACCCCCGGCCAACGCAGAAAGAGCTTTGCGAACGGGTGCTGGACAATGTGGCGCGGGAAGCCTGCTTTCTTTCTCCCCGGGAGGATGATCTGGTCAAGCGCATGCTGATGGGCGGCGGCGAAGCGTATCTGCTGGATTGGGACGAGATTTCCGCGGCGGAGGGGCTGATCTCCAGGCTCTGGTGCACCCTGAAAATCACAGGCGAGGAGCACGCGGTGCTCCGTTTGGCGCCATGCCTGATGGGGCTTGTCACTCAGGCCATGCTCACCGACCGCTATACCCGCATCCGGGACAAGCTGTTTTCCTTTGATGCCACGCTGCACAGCCTGCTGTATCTGTCCGGTTTTCTGCATGCCGGGGTGCCTGCGGCGCACCTGAAGGAGCAATTATCTCAGGAGGGGGAAGCTGATGCCGAACTGTTTATCAGCCGGTATCTGAAAACTGCCTTTGATTACGTGCAGACCTCATTGGGGGATATTCTTCTTTTGCATCCCGGCCTGGCCGATCCGGATCATCTGATCCGCACCCTGTCCCAAATGAACCCGCCGGAAACCCATTTGACAAGGGAAATGATGTTGGGCGGCATGAACGGCATATTGCCGGAGGAGGTGGCCAGCAGCGAAGCCATGCGCGGCGCGCTGGTGGGCGCGGTAAGGCCCGAATACGGAGAGGACGAAGCACTGGAGGATCTGCGCATGATGGCCAAGCAGGGGGCCGGCCTCAAGGAAATGCGGGAAGTGATGGAAAGCATGCTGTGCGTGCTGCCTACGCCCCGCATGCTCGATGCCCTGACCCAGCTGCACCTGCAGACGGTGCGCTGGATGGGCATGCCCTCGGCGGTGCTGAACTGATGCGGCTCTATGAAGCGGCGGCGGCGCCCAAGGCCGAAGGCTGCACGGCAGAAACGTATATATCCTTCGCTTTTTTGCTGCCCGATCACGTGATCCGGGACGCGTTCCGAGCCCGGGATGTGAAAATCAACGGGAAACGGGTCAGACCGGATGCGCGGGTCGCTCCGGGGGATATGGTGCAGCTTTATACCAATTACGCGGTGGATTTGCCCATCGTGTACGAGGATGAAAGAATCCTGCTCGTCAATAAACCCAAGGGCCTGGTCAGCGATGAAAACGAGTATGGCGGCATGTCGGCGCTGTCGCTGATTTCTCAGCGCGCAAACGGCGCGTACACGCCCCGGCTGTGCCACCGGCTGGACGCCATGACCACCGGGCTTTTGCTTTTTTGCAAGGACGATGAATCGGAGAGCCTGCTGCTGGACGCTTTCAAAGACCGGAAGCTGACCAAAATGTATCAATGCCTGGTGCGCGGCGAAATGCGACCCCCGGCGGACACCAAAGCCGCTTATCTGATCAAGGACGCGCAAAGGGCCCGCGTCAGGATCGTGACCCATCAGACCCCCGGCGCGCTGCCCATTGAAACGCAGTATGAAACCCTTTCCTTTGACGGCGTCCTGTCCCGATTGCGGGTGCACCTGATCACTGGGCGCACGCACCAGATCCGCGCCCACATGAGCTTCCTGTCCCATCCCATTCTGGGGGACGACAAATACGGGGACCGGGAGCTGAACAAACGCTTGCGGGCGGATGGCCTCAAGCTGTGCGCGACGGAACTGACGCTGTATGCCGGCGGCGCGCTGTCCTACCTGGACGGAAAAACCTTTCGGATCGATCCGCCATTCTGATAATACAAAGGAGATGCCCTATGCCTGTAAGCCTGATCGCCACGGATATTGACGGCACGCTGCTGAACCAGAGCCGCGTGATCCC
>Ga0310694_10002712_pt1 | contig 17879 bp, 11 predicted proteins | sample 174DNAGHGhighgp2_FD_203884 | JGI IMG/M metagenome (GOLD analysis project Ga0310694, IMG submission 203884) | Sheep rumen microbial communities from Palmerston North, Manawatu-Wanganui, New Zealand - 1742 DNA GHGhigh gp2 (v2) (version 2) | ecosystem: Host-associated > Mammals > Digestive system... | reverse complement strand
GGAACCTGAATGTGGAAGAGGTTGTTGCTCTTCAGTTCCACCTTTTTGTCGGCGATGAGGTCGTACAACTCCTTGTTTTCCTGTATTTTCTCAATCAGTTGAGCCCAGACCTCTTCAAGTCGTTCTTGCGTAAGTTGCTCAATCTCGCGCACGTCGGTGCCCGTCACGCTTCTAATCGGCTGAGGCGCAGAGATGGAAATCGACGTGAGCCTTGTCTGCGGTATGCCCGTGTGGCTCACGTGTGGTGGCTCTTGCGTTTTCGTCGGGGGTGGGGTGGGGGGCTCCTGTTTGGCTGCCTCGGCCGGCTCGTTGGTTGTTATATGTTCCGCTTGTGGCGCTCTTGCTATCTATCCGGCCGTTTGCATCTCGCTGACAGCCAGTGCCATTTTCATCAGCGCGACCTCGACGAAGAGTCGTTTGTTGTTGGCTTCGCGGAAACGGTATTCGTAGTCAGAAGCTATTGACAAATAGCGCATTATCAGCTGTAGGCCACATTGCTGGGCCTGCTGTCCGAAACGTTGGCGGTAGGTTTCGCCGACGTTGAGCAGCTTGTGTGTGGCCGGGTCGATGCTCACCATCAGGTTTCGCAGATGTTCGGCGAGGCCTGTGATGAAATGTTGTCCGTCGAAACCGCGGTCGATAATCTCCTGATACAAAAGCAGTGCACCCGAAATGTTGCCGTTGAGGAAGAAGTCGACGAAGCGGAAGAAATAGTCGCTGTCCAGCACATTGAGGTTTTCCAGACAACCCTTGTAGGTCAGGTTGCCCTGGGTGAAACTCACCAGCTGGTCGAACATCGACAGGGCGTCGCGCAGGCCGCCTTCGGCCTTTTGGGCGATGACGTTGAGGGCCTCGGGTTCGAAGTTGACGCCCTCTTTCGTCGCCACAAATTGCAGGTGCTTGGCTATGTCGTCGGTCTCTATCCGCTTGAAATCGAAGACCTGACAGCGCGACAGAATGGTGGGTATGATTTTGTGCTTCTCGGTGGTGGCGAGTATGAATTTGGCGTGTGCCGGCGGTTCTTCCAGTGTTTTCAGGAAGGCGTTGAAGGCCCCCTGTGAGAGCATGTGCACCTCGTCGATGATGTAGACCTTGAACTTGCCGCCCTGCGGAGCGTAGCGCACCTGCTCCGTCAGTGCGCGGATGTCGTCCACCGAGTTGTTGGAGGCGGCGTCGAGTTCGAAGATGTTCATCGACTGACCGTTATTGAACGAGCGGCACGACTCGCATTCGTTGCAGGCCTCCATTTCGGCAGTTGGGTTCATGCAGTTGATGGTCTTGGCCAGAATGCGGGCGCACGTCGTCTTGCCGACACCTCTTGGTCCGCAGAACAGGAAGGCCTGAGCCAACTGCCCCGTGCGGATAGCATTCTTCAGAGTGGTGGTTATATGCTGCTGTCCGACGACACTCTCGAATGTCGTCGGGCGATACTTACGTGCTGATACTATGAAGTTTTCCATAAAAACACAATAATATTTCAAAATGCAAATTTACATAAAAAAATCGAACTCTCTGCACAATAAAAATTCAAATCGTCGTTTTATTGGCAAAAATGTCTATAGTCTTTGGATAGTCTTTATAAGTTTTCAAAACCAATCAAACCTATAACACTATGCTTATTCTTGTCACCGGCGGTGCCGGTTTCATCGGTTCTCATACCATAGTCGAACTTCGGCAGAGCGGCCATGATGTCGTCGTTGTCGACAACCTCAGCAACTCTTCTCCCGAATCCCTGCGCAGGGTCGAGAATCTTACCGGCAGCCCTGTGGTCTTCTATAATGTCGACATCCGCGACCGCGAGGGGCTCGACAAGGTCTTCAGCGCACACCATTTCGACGCCTGCATCCACTTCGCGGGGCTCAAGTCCGTCGGCGAGTCTGTCGCAAAGCCGTGGGAATACTACGACAACAATATCAGCGGTACGCTCGTTCTCCTCGACGTGATGCGCCGGCACGGCTGCAAGAACATCATCTTCAGCTCCTCAGCCACTGTCTATGGCGACCCTGTCGAGATTCCCATCACCGAACGTTGCCCCAAGGGCCAATGCACCAACGCCTACGGCTGGACAAAAAGCATGCTCGAGCAGGTTATGACCGATATGCAGAAGGCTGACAACGAATGGAATGTCGTATTGCTGCGCTACTTCAACCCCATAGGTGCCCACCCCAGCGGCACCATGGGCGAAGACCCCAACGGTATACCCAACAACCTGATGCCCTACGTCACTCAGGTGGCCATCGGCAAACGCCCCGAACTGGGTGTCTTCGGCAACGACTACGATACGCCCGACGGTACTGGCGTCCGCGACTATATCCATGTCGTCGACCTCGCCCGCGGTCATGTCGCAGCGCTCAAGGCCATCGTTTCGCGTTGTGGCCTCGCCATTTATAACCTCGGCACAGGACACGGCTACAGCGTCCTCGACGTCGTCAATGCTTTTCAGCGCGTCAATGGCGTCAAGGTGCCTTATGCCATCAAGCCTCGTCGCGCCGGCGATATCGCCACATGCTACAGCGACCCCTCAAAGGCGGAAAGTGAATTGGGATGGAAAGCTCAATATGGCATCGACGAGATGTGCCGCGACAGCTGGAACTGGCAACGCCACAACCCCGACGGCTACAATACTACCAACCAGCGTTAGGGTCAAAGTCAAGGTTGATAATTAATTACAAAGTCAAAGTAAAGGTCATTGAACTATGAAAAAAATAATCCTGTCCCTGCTTCTCACTCTGGGCATTGCCTTCTCCGTCGCTGCACAGGAGTCCTGGTACAACGAAAAGATTGATGGCATGGCGCAGATTCAGGCTGCCACCATGCTGGCAAAACAGAGCGGACGCTATGTCCTGTGTCAGGTGGGTGGCAATTGGTGTCCATGGTGCATCCGCTTCGCACAGTTCGCCACCACCGACAGCGTCGTCGCTCCTTTGATTGAGAAGGAATTTGTCTACGTCCACATCAACTACTCCAAGGAGAACAAGAACGTAGAGGCTATGCGCTATCTGGGCAACCCCGCCCGTTTCGGCTTCCCCGTCTTCGTCATCCTCGACGACGATGGACATCCTATTCATATTCAGGAGTCTGAATCGCTCGAGCAAGGCAAGGGATACGACCGCGCAAAAGTCCAGAAGTTCCTCTCGCTCTGGACCAAGAAGGCCGTCACCACCTTGAAATAAACCGTTTTATTTCAGGCTTAATTTCAAGGTCAAATATAGTTTGTTATCAATGAACATTGCTGTCTTTTGTGCCTCTTCCGACCCTCGTGACAATGCCCTCGCTGACGCCGTGCGCCGTCTCGGTGTCTTGATGGCCGAATGCGGCCACACGCTCGTTTATGGCGGAAGCAACCTCGGCATAATGGGCCTTGTCAGCGGCAGCGTCCTCAAGCATGGCGGTCGCGTCATAGGCGTCATTCCTACCATCTTCAGCGAAGAAATTATCACCTCCCAACCAGTATCTGAACTTGTCAGGGTCTCCTCCATGGCAGAACGCAAGGAACGCATTATCAGCATTTCTGATGCTTTCGTTGCCCTCCCCGGGGGCATTGGCACTCTCGACGAAGTCCTCGAAGTTCTGGTTGCCAACCAGTTGAAGCAGATAGACAAGCCTATCGCACTCTTCAACCATCAGGGTTTCTACGACCCTTTCCTCCGTCAGCTCAGCACCATGGGCTCCGCCGGTTTCTTCCGCAGCGGCATTCCCCCGCGTCTCTCTGTGATTGCCGATGTTGCGACGCTGGCTCACCCCGAATGTTGGAAACCCTATTCCGAGAGCTGAACCGCCGTGGCACGCACCCGCACATATATTGCCATCGACCTCAAGTCCTTTTACGCCTCGGTCGAATGCGTCGAACGTGGATTGGATCCGCTATCGACCAACCTTGTCGTCGCCGACGCGTCGCGAACCGAGAAGACTATCTGCCTCGCCGTCTCGCCCTCGCTCAAGGCACACGGCATTGGGGGTAGGGCTCGTCTTTTCGAAGTAGTCCAACGCCTGCGCGAGGTCAATGCCGAGCGCCAGTTCCATGCCCCAAACTTCCGCTTCTCCGGCAAGTCGGCCGACGCAACACTCCTCGCCACGCACCCAGAGCTCGCGGTCGACTATATTGCCGCCCCTCCGCGCATGGCCTTCTATATCGAATACAGCACCCGTATCTATAACATTTATCTTCAGTATATTTCGGCCGAAGACATACATGTCTATTCCATCGATGAGGTCTTCATCGATGCCACCGATTATCTGAAGACATACAAGATGTCGGCCCATGAGCTGGCGATGAAGATGATACGCCACGTGCTTGTCGAGACAGGTGTGACAGCCACTGCAGGCATCGGCACCAATCTTTACCTCGCCAAAGTGGCCATGGACATTGTGGCTAAGCACATTACACCCGACAGCGATGGCGTCCGCATCGCCGAACTGGACGAGATGAGCTACCGCCATCTCCTATGGGACCACCGTCCGCTGACCGACTTCTGGCGCATAGGGCGGGGCATCGCCCACCGGCTGGAACAGAACGAGATATACACAATGGGCATGCTCGCCCGTTGCTCGCTGACCAACGAGCGGCTTCTCTACCGCCTCTTCGGCGTCAATGCCGAGCTCATCATCGACCACGCCTGGGGCTGGGAACCTTGCACCATAAAACATATCAAGAAGTTCCGCCCCGAAAGCAACTCCTTCAGCAACAGTCAGGTGCTCTCCTGCGCTTACAGCGTCGACAAGGCCAGGATAGTCCTTCATGAGATGTGCGACAGTTTGTCTCTCCATCTCCTCGAACAGCGTCTCGTCTGCAGCCAGATGACGTTGCTCATCAACTATGACACCACAAGCCTCAGCAACCCCTCCGTCCGCATGGCATACACGGGCGAAATAGTCGCCGACTACTACGGGAAGCCCGTGCCCAGGCCCGCGCATGCCTCTGCCGACCTCCCATTCCCAACCTCCTCGTCCCACCATATCACCAACACCATCCTCGCGCTCTACGACGCCATCGTCAACCCATCCCTCCTTGTCCGACGGCTCACCATCGGCGCAATGAACATTCTCCCCGAGGGCATCCTTCCCGTTGAGCCTGGACAGGACCCCTATCAGCTCGACCTTTTCACACCCTATGAGACCGTGAAACAGCGGCAGGAGGAATCAGCCCGCATGCTCGACAGGGAACGACGCATGCAACAGACAGTCTTGAATATCAAGCAGAAATTTGGCAAAAACGCCATCCTCAAAGGCCTCAGCTTCGAGGACGGCGCAACAGCCAAAGAACGCAACAGCCAGATTGGTGGCCACAAGGCATGAGGATCATTTCAGACTAATTACAGAAAAAGCTTCCGCGTAATCCAACAAACGCGTGTCTGACAGATTTCTAAAAATATTTGTCGATATTTTGAGAAATATACTTATTTTTGCAAACATGTTTTTGGTATCAAAAAGGTATGCAGATGTGACCTAAAAGTCAAGAAGAGAAACAATACATGAAATTGGATTGACATGTCCGAACGACAAGATTTCATAAATAATCGTAAGCCCGTAACATTCGTTGACCTCTTTGCAGGGGCAGGAGGCATCAGTGAAGGTTTCTTGCAAGCATATACCGACACCAAGTATTTCGATTTCATCCTTGCCAGTGACATTAACGAGAACTGCGAACTCACTCATCGTGTCCGATATAACAAGCAACTCGGGCTGAAAACCGAATTCTTGACCGAGGACATCATGTCTGATTCTTTTCTCGACGACTTGAAGCATAAGATAAGGGGACGCGACATTGATGTCGTTACTGGCGGTCCCAGTTGCCAGTCGTTCAGCTTGTCGGGAAGACGCAAACGTTTCGACAAACGCGATGGTCTCTTCAATCATTATTTGAAGGTCATTCGTAACCTCCACCCCAAATATTTTGTGATGGAAAATGTGAAAGGTCTCTTGACAAAGGATGGCGGACGCTTCAAGATGGAAATTATGCGCGAAATGCGATCTATTATCGACGACCGGGGAATAGGCTCTTTTTTAGAATTTGCTACACGTCTGCTACAAAAAAACATGTCCGCCTTCTCGGCCAAAATATATCTCCTTAAGCTTCAGATGGAAATGGCGGATGACGAGGGTGAGGCAACAGGCTACAAGGAACAATTTTTCGACATGCTTGACGAACAGTTGCGTGTGGTGACCCGTCAGATTGATTACCGAATCAGCAAATCGAATATACATATTAATACCATAAGACATGGCCTGACGCTATTGAGACGCAACGAACAGCGCGAGGAAATCACTTCCGCTGTCATCAACGAGAAGACCGTTTCTAACATCGATAACGATTATTTTGCAGAGAAAATCAACAACTTCATTGCGGCTTTCTCCGACGAAGAAATCACCTCAGAAATAATCTCCGCTTTCGACAGGGTCGAGGAACTGAAACAGGTGGAAGACAATGTCGCTGAACTGAAGAAAGCCATTCGCCTTTATTCTATGTCGTTCGATGAGTGCATCGAAGAACTAGAGCAGTTGGCCAAAGACAACAACGCGAAGCGTGAATTTGACGAGGTGAACACGAAGATAAGGCTTTACAACGTAGAGCAAATGGTCCTCCTCTCCTCCGATTACGGTGTCCCGCAAAACCGTGAACGTGTCGTGTTTATAGGTAGCCGCAACGACCAGAAACCCATCAAGGCCATTCCGGCGACAGTCGAGAACGACGAAAAAGTATGCATTTACGAGGCTCTGCACGATCTCGATTTCATAGGCAACGGAGAAACATGCACCACCTACAAGAAGACAAAAAAGCATGCTCAATGGGAGCCTCTTGTCCGAAATCGTCAGGTAGATGGGCATATTGCTGATGACGAAACCGCAAAGACCTATTCCGAATGGTCGCGCGAAGGACGTCTTTCTCATCGGTTTGTGTTCGATTGTGCGCCATTTTACGTCAAGGATGCCGCCGAACTTGAAGGGAAAATGCACATCGACAACATCGAGCTGTTCAACCACCAAACCAGTGCCCAGAACGACGAAGTACGACGGAGGCTGAAAGTCATAGCGGAATATGGCGGCTATTCCGACGAGTGTAAAGCGCAACTCAGGAAGCTCGGACTCGAGTCCAACAAACGCAACTATTTCGTGCTGAAAGCCGAAGCACAAAGTCCGACAGTTGTGACTATGCCCGACGATTTTATCCATTATTCACAATATCGCGCAATGACTGTAAGGGAGATGGCTCGGCTGCAGTCGTTCGATGATTCTTTCGTTTTTCAAGGCAAGAGACAGACGGGCGGCGACAAGCGCAAAAGTGAGATACCTCAGTACTCCTTAGTGGGCAATGCCGTACCACCGTTGATGGCTCGTGCCATCGCTAACGAGATTCTTAACCATATCAAATAGTGTATGATACACATGCGAGATTACAATGCTTTTGAGGCCAGTAATGTGAAATTTCTCGTCAAAAAGCAGATTCCCTTTGCCGCAATTCAGATAACGCAGACGGGTTACAATAAAGGTATTCTTGACGCGACTGCTCCTGTACGGACTTATTTCGTGGAGAATGGTGTTCATGACTTCGAAAAACAGCCGAAGGGACAGGAACACAAGAAGATGATAGTGTCATTTATACTAACTGAGACGGGTGTCAAAACCACTCAGTCGTCTCTTTATAGGCCAGAAACAAAAGACGGTGACCCTCGGATATGGGTCTATGGTTTGAAAGAATTCGTAAAGCCCGATGACATCTTTGCCATTATTGCTCATGAAGAGTGTTTGTATGTGATCAACTTGAATGGCACAGATATCGAAAAAGCTTATAACTCTTTTTTAATCAACCCTATCCAGGACTTGATTAATAGCCTCCATGGCAGAGTCTCTAATGTCTCCGAAGAACTGTTGGATATCATCAAGAAACGGTTGAGTAACTGGCAACCTTCAGAAATAGTGGCCGATACAGGCATAGGGAGAACTGTCGAGACTGTTTTGGGCATTCCCATGAATGCTTCTAAGAAGGCTGACTACAAAGGAATAGAATTAAAGAGCAAGCGAATAAGTTCCAGTACTACAGGCGCTTTGTTTACAAATGCCCCAGACTGGAGCCATAGTGCTTGCAAGAGTGGCAAGGAAATCGTCAGTAGATATGGATACCTAAGACCCGGATACGACAAGAAAACACTTCAAGTGACTGTAAGCGCCTCAAAACCTAATCCTCAAGGTCTTGGCCTGGAGGTTAACTGGAAAGATGAGTTGCTGGAAATGAATCATTTTGCTCCGTCTGCCAGTGGGGAGGGCCGATATACAAAGTTGCACGACGTGTCGGTATGGTCACTGATTCATCTGCACGAGCGTTTGGCCGAGAAACATCATGAAACATTCTGGATAGACGTCGAGACGAGAATCAAAGGTGGTGTCGAGGAGTTCAGGGTAGCCACCATCGAGCATACCAAGAATCCACTGCTTCCTCAGTTCGATGTGCTTTTGGAACAGGGCAGAATAAAGCTCGACTTGATGCTCTCGCGCCCCAGTGGCCATGGTGACACCTACTCCTTCAAGATGTCACCCAAAGACCGCCCCCTGCTTTTCCCAGAAAGCGAAACCTACATCATCAATAGCCTTCAATAGTAGTCTTTATCCTTTTATAACATCTTCTATTATCGTCCTGATATGTTGCGCGTTCAGTTGGTCGCGGTAGCTTATGTTCAATTCGGGATGGTCTTCTTTCAGTTGGTCGAAGAATACTCTTGCACAATTGATTTTCTTTTCTTCCACGCCACGTAGGTCTGCCGCGGTGTCCACTCCTTTTGTTTCTACAATGATGTTCAGTTCTTTCGATCCGTCGGTTTTCTTTACCAGATACATGAAGTCGGGACTGTACGACTCGTTTGTGATGGTCGGAATGGCGATACTTTTCCTCGGTATTTTTCCGAATACGACGACTTCGTCGATGTCGGATGTGCGCATATTATTTTTCTCCAGTTCACTGTCGTAGGTGTAGGCATCGTATAGGTATCTGTCGGCGACATGTGCATCGTCCAGATGGTTGCCGATATAGTTTTGCACTATGTCATCATACAGTTTTCCGTTCTCATCGGTTAGTCGTGTCCGTTTGACGTCGTATGTGGTCTGCTTGTATTTGAACTGCTTCATCGAATGCTCTGTCTTCCAGTTGATGATGCTGTTGATGATGCGTGCCAGCGACTGGTCGTTTATCATCTCCTGTTCGAAGCGGTCGTCTCCTTTCACGGCTGTGCACATTGCCGAATGGAGGCTTTTCAGCGGGACACTTGTGGCGCGGTTTATGCGTTTTAGGAATTCGTAGTAAGGAATTTGATTGCCTGTTGTCTGATATTGCACTCCTGTGTCGCTCACGAACGCTGTCATCCTGTTTTCGTCCGTCTTGACTATTTCTCTTTGGCTTGTTATTATGCTTTTGGCGAAAACGCCGTGTGCGAACAGTGTCGGCAAAGCTTTCTCCAGTTCTTTTTCAAGTGTTGGGTCGAAGAAGATGACGTACCGTTTGTTGATGGTCATCCACAGCTCTTGTAGTTTGTCGAAGACCTTCTCGCGTATCTTTATCCTGTTTGTGTTCTTTTTGTTTCTGTCTATGACTTTTGTTCTGGGCAAGCCGCTGTCGGCAAACTCCGGGTATAGGTTGTAGAGCTCTCCTATCATATCTCCGTTGATGTGGTACTCCAGACCTTTTATGATATTGCGTTCACGCAGTTCTGTTGCCAGTTGCCACTCGTCAATGCCTCTGGCTTTTGCCACCTTTTCTATAAGTTCCGCTGGTATCTTGTCGGTGATGACCTTCTGATTTAGTTCTCCGTTGATTTCGGCAACCAGTTTGGCGGCGAAATCCGCCTCGTCATAGTCTACTATATAATTCAGCAGATATTCGTCGCTGCTGCGGTTTCCGTATTCGTCAACTGGCAGGCGTAGGCCGCGGCCAACCTCCTGCAACTTGCTTGTCTCACTGCCGCTCGAACGCAGTTTGCAGATGGTGAATACGTTAGGGTTGTCCCATCCCTCTTTCAGCGTCCATTTGGAGAAGATGAAGCGACGTGTGTTCCAGTTGCCGTCGTCATTCTTGAAAGCAAGCAGCTGTTTCTTGTCGTGCAGTATTTCGGTCACTTGCTTGGCTATTTCCTCGTCACTGTTCTGGTTGTCCTCGGCAAAGTAGCCTCCATGACAGGCATGTAGGTCGCCGAGGGTCGCCTCCAGATATGCTTTGTATTCCTCAGAACACGGTTTGTTGAGTTCCTGCAACACCCTATCTTTCAGCAGTTGTTCGAATTTTGTTGCCAGCCATCCTTCCCCCTCTTTGTCGCCACGGTACGAGCGTATGTCGTCGATGAAGAAGAGTGCCAGTGTTTTGATTCGTTGTGACTGTCCGAAATTCTTGCGCTCTGTCTCGAAGTGCCGTTGTATGGCCAGCTTTACCATCTCCTCCTGATACGACTGGGCGTAGATGGACGGGCTAAAATGTTCTTTTGTATGTAACTCTTTGCCGTTCGATAATCTTATTAGCCCCTTCTCGACGGCATCGATGCTTATGTTCTGCATCTCGGAAGCAAAGGTTATCAAGTCGCCAGCTTGCAGTGTCTCGCTTTTGTTGGCATATTGCAGTGTCACCGTGCGTTCGCGTTCATTGATCTCTTTAACGACTATGCGCTCCTTCTGTCCTTTGTCGAGCTCGAAATGCTCCTTCGCTACGCCTTTTATTAGGTTCTCTTTGAAAGCCATGCAGGCGTTGAGGTCGTACAGCAGGTTCAGATAGTCTTTTGTCGCATGTTTGTCTTTGCCTTTGCCCACTGTTGTTTCCGGAAAAGTCGCTCCATAGCGTAATATCATTTGTGGCTTCAACTCGTTCACTATCTGATTGTATGCTGCCTGCGTTCTGCTGAAACGGTGTGGCTCGTCGATGATAACCACCGGTCGGGTGGCCCTCAAGGCATCGAAGGGACGATAGTAGCCGAATACGCCGAAGTCGTAGTCGTCCCTTTTCAGTATTTGTGCGCTGGTGAGCAAAGCCATGTTCATCAGCAGCACATATATCTTGTTCTGCTGACGGCACGAACCTTCCACAAAGTCGCGTACCACCCCAGGAAAATACCTCTTTCCTTTTTTGGCTTTGGAGGCCTCAAGCACACCCACTTCCATCTCGCTGTGATAGCCGCATGCGTCGGCGAAGTGATGCTGCACATACCTGTCCCCGAGGAATTGCTCGGCACCCGCCTTGATGGGTAATGTTGGAACGCACACGATGAACTTGTTCAGACCGTAGCGTTGATGCAGTTCGAAGATAGTTTTTGTATAGACGTAAGTCTTGCCAGTGCCTGTCTCCATTTTAATGTCCAGATTCAGAAGTCCCTCCTCAGGCGGGGCATATCTCTTCTGCCTGCCGGGTAACAGGCGCTCTTTCACGGCAAAGACATTCTTGCTGATTTGGTGCAGTGGGTCTTGCCATACAGGGTTGGCATAGAATTCCTCAGGCGACTGCCATACGACGTCTTTCAGCACCTCCGCAACGACATCGACGGGCAGTTGCTGGTGTCTCAGGTTGTTTTGTAGGATCAGTTCCATAGTCAATAGCGCACGTCGATGATTATGTTTGTGTCTTTTATCAGATTAATCGTTGTCTTGTTTTTCTCGAGCATGTCCTTGGCATTGTGGCCGAAACTGTATCCGAACAGCACAATGTTGTCGGGATTGAACGCCGCTTTCGCCTGATAGAGGTCTACCAGAGCCACCATGTCGTCTTCATTGAATCCCTCATCAACCATATACAGATGCCTCCCGCACAGCGTGGCATGGTATTTGTCAAGCACTATATCCTCTGTCTTTGCTCCAAAACCGTAGCCGTCCCTCACAAGCCATGTGGCCAATACGGCTTCTTTGCCAAACAGATTCAGCATGTTGTCGTCGGACAGCAGGATGTTGGAGTCAAATTTCTCCATCTTATCGAGTGTTTTCTCAGGTACCTCTTCCAATATGTAATGCTTGAAACCTAAATCGCCCACATAAAGCGGATTCTCGGATTTGACGAGGGATGCGGCTTTTTTTATTCTGTCTATACCTATATCGTCTATGGTTCTGTATCCTTTGCGATAGGCTGCTGTATTCTCTTTTATTATTTCAGGTAGTTGCACCATTATAAAGCGTAGACGAGTGTTGTTGTGGTAATTGCTCCAAAAAACGCCTTCTGCTGTAGTTGCTGACCCTGAGAAGAAATCCAGTATAATATCATTGTCATTCATGCTAAGCTCACAAATCATGCTTAGTAAAGATATCGGCTTGCTGTGGTCAAATACTTTTTTACCTATCGTCTTATCTATATCTTTGGTCGCCATATCATTTGAAAACTCGTTTTCAGTCCATTTTAACGTAGATAATGATTTCGTACGGTCTTCGTATGTTATGGCATAACCGTTGTCGCTATCTTCTATTGAAGCTTTCTGGTATGTTTTTGTGTATATCCTACTTCCGTTTTTGTTTTTTTTGATGACAACAAATCCATTTTCGTAGCCGAATTTGAATTTTTCTCGGCTCCATCTCCACTCCCAGTCGGCTCTGTCGTGATTGCCTTGCTGGCGTTTTTCCCACTCTTCTTTGCTACCGCCGGGATAAAAAGTTTCTCCTTCAATTTCTATAGGGTAGTCCAGACTCGAACTGTATTGTAACGAATCATAATCAAGAGTTTGGTTAAGTTTGTATAGCCCTCTTTCTTTAACATATTCATCTTCATTTTTGAATCCAGAATCATTATGGAGCAGAGGATAGAATTTAGGACTTTCTGTTCTGCTGTATATTAAAACATAGTCGTGATTCAGGCATATGGTTTCGCTTGATTTTCCACCTCGTTTAGTAATGCGAGGAACGCATGCTATAAAATTATCCTCTCCAAATATATTGTCGCACAGCTGTTTCAGGTAGGCCTGCTCGTTGTCGTCTATTGAGATGAATATTACGCCGTCTTTTGAAAGCAGGTCGCGGGCCAGTTGCAGGCGTGGCATCATGAATGTCAGCCATGCCGCATGGCTGGCACGGTGGCCGCTCGTCATGGCTATTATCTTTTCCGCTTCGTCGTGGCTGATGCTCAGTTTCTTCTCCAGAACGTCGGTCGTGAATTTGAACTTGTCATTGTATACAAAGCCGTCAGTGCCAGTATTGTATGGCGGGTCTATATAGATGCACTTCACTTGCCGTGCATAGCTTTTCACAAGGTGGTGCAGGGCGTCGAGGTTGTCGCCACTGATGTATATGTTCTCGCTGTTGCGGTTTTCTGGCTTTGCATTGTGCTCGTTGTCAGGACGTATCACTGTCATTGTATCCATCGACGACAGCATACGGGCGTAGCTTTTGCCCAGAAAATCATAGCTTCTACCTTCGCGCGACACGTCAACGTGTGGCTCTATGGCTTCGCGAAAACGTTCTATGTCGAAGGATCCATCCTTGTCGAAACATTGAGGAAAATATTCTTTTAGCCCTTCCATCTCGCGGCTGACGGGCGTCACGGTTTCATTGCTCTGTATGATATCTTTTATCATTCTGAAGAATGTGCTTTTGTGGGATTTGAAAAGATGATAGATAATTTGCAAATTTACATTATTTCATCGAAATAAACATATACACATGAAAAAAATTTCTTATAATGCATATTTATCATCGTTTTATCATTTTTTTGATTCTTGGATGGTACATGCCTACTCCACCGCCCTTTTCTCCTCTATTTGCGACATGACCCATGTTTTCGTCGTGTCGAAAACTTTGTCTATGGGCTGGCTCAGCTTCTCCACCAGCAGGTGCGTGTTATCCTGATGCTCAATGTGTTCCAGCTCGTTGGCAATCTGCTCCCAGTTGTGCGTCGAGTCTATCAGGGTCACGAAGTTGTAAAGGTTGAAGTTGCTCACCACCATGTTGTCTATCCCCTCCGTCTCTATTCTCGAGTGCGCGCGCGCCAGCTTTATCTCGCCAACCTCTTCCAGCACGTGCAGGTATTTCTCGTATAGCACATATTCGTTGAGCAGGAAGGCTACAAGGCGGTCGCTCAGCATGTTCCAGAACTTCACTGGGAAGGGCCGCGCGATGAATCGTCCCAGCATGAATGAGCCCGCACGTAGTCCGCTGAGACCCTCCTTCAAGCACACGTCCGACGCCCGACGCAGGAAGTCGACCATCCGGTCATAGCTCAGCAAGTTGAAGACTCGCGACTGGTCGAGGTGGTCGCCCATCTTGCTCTCAAGTACCTGTCGCACATATAGTTCGGCGTTGTCGTCGTACCAGTTGTTCACTATGCCGCGCGCCGTCTCGGGCTTGTCGTGCAGGTCGCAGCGTATCAGGCGCGCCAGCTTGTTCACGTCCGTGATGAACGCCGCCTTGTTCGACGTCACTATCTCCTGGTAGCGGCGGTAGGCGTTCTTCATTTCCTCGAAGAAATGCACCTCGTTCTCCTCCAGCTTCACCGGCTCGCCGTTCAGGTATTTGGTGAAGCGCGCCGGCTTGTAGTTGGCCTCGCCCTTGTAGATGGTCTGCTGTTTCGACGAGATGGTTATCTTGTCGCCCTCGCGTATCACCATCCCCTCGCTGTTCACTATGGTCGTGCCCTCCATGCGGATGCCGTAGCTGTGCAGGTCCATCAGCGCCGGTATGCCGTATCCGCGGCACGCTGTCACCACATGGATGGCCGCCGGTGTCATGCTCAGTATGGCGTCAAGCTCGCCCAGCGTGATTGTGTCCTCCGGCACGAAGCGCTCCTGGCACAGGCACACCGCCGTGCCGTTCTTCTTTATCTCCTGCGCCTTCTGTGCCGAGAAGCACAGCACCGCCGTTATGGCTGTGCGCGGAAGTACGCTGAGGCCTTTGCCGAAGAAGTCGAGACGCTTCATCGAGCGGTCGTCTATGCTGTTGCTCACTATCTGGCGCAGGTGGTATGGCTTGATGAGGCTTGTCACGTCAGCCTCATCTATCATGCCGCGGTTCAGCATGTCTATCGACGACACCAGCGCCGCGCGGCCCGTCATCTCCGACATGTTCAGCTGCAGCACCGCGAATAGGCTTGTCTTCGCGCGGCGCGTCTCGACGGCGAATTCAATCGTCACGGGCGACTTGTGGCGCCGCTCCAGCGAGTCGAGCAGCGGGTCGAAGTGGAAGACGGCGGGATATTCCTCCTTTATCTCGGTGCGGTCGCTGTACGATATGTCGGTCGATGTCACGTCGCCGGTCATTATCTCCTCGCCGAAAATATTGCGGTAGCTCTCTATTTGGCGTCCTGTGCCAGTGCGGCTGTGGTGGCTGTATAGCACGCCCGGGTACGACTGCTCGTTGCCTATTGTCCACACCATGCGCTGCAGTATCAGCGACGGGTAGGCCTGTTTGCCTTGCATGAAAGTCAGTATCATGTCCTGATTTTCAATGTAGAAGTTGCGCACATGCATCGTCAGCCGAAGGGCCTGATAGTGCGCGTCGGTGAGCAGCCGCAGGCCGTCGTCGCTGGCCTTGATGATGCCCTCCTCCATGCTGGCTATGCGCTCCATCTGTTCCTCCACGCTCAGTTCTATGTCGTTGCGCTCATAGCGCTTCTCTATCGAAAGCATCTCGCTGATGGTGTGCAGTGTGCTGAGGTACACGCGGTTGGCCATGCTGTCGGGATGATGCTTCCGCAGGCCTGCGTAGGCCCCGCGCGTCACGCCGATGTTCAGCAATGTGGGCATCAGCCCGGGGATATACTGTGGCATCGCGCAGCGTATGGCGTACACCAGCGGACGGTCGTCGCTCCCCAGCGTGTAGTTGGTCATGATCTCCAGATTGCGGATGGCATGCTCCAGTATCTCCTCCATCTTCTCCGGCCTGCTGAAGGCCTTCGCGGTGACTATGCAGAAGTCCGGCACGGGGTAGCAGTTACGCGTCAACTCCAGCAGCATGCGCCCTTTGTAGCTTATCTCCTCGTCGCCGAAGTCCCCCTCGGTCAGGGTGGTTATCAGGTACTCGTCGTCGTAGAGCGGATTGTTTGCCACATATTTCTGGCATTCGTCTCTGAACTGCTCACGTATCTCCTCCAGCTCGTCGACGCGCTGAGGTGTGCCGTCTAATATGCCACTCTCTTGCAGCAGCATCTCGAAGTAGTGCTTCTGCGTCTCCCCCTTGAGGCGCATCAGCCGGTACATGTCGTACCACCGTGGCGGAAACTCATGCCTCTCGTTGTCTCCTTTCATGGTGTATATCACAGTACCAGGCTTGTTGCCCTTCAGCACATTCTCTTTGTCGTCTATGTTGCGGTTGAAGATTTCGCGTCCCATGTCGGCGTATTTCTTCACCATGAAGTAGTTAGGATAGCTTGCCCTAATCAGAAAGTCCGAAATCATAGTTCTCTTTATGATAGATTATTATATATGTACAATGTTTTTAAAACAAGTCACTAAAAAACAATTCACTCTTTATTTGAACAAAACTTCTATTTGTATTTCTTCTTTTCGCCGTCAGGCGGAACTTAATTACAAGATTCTCCAGATTTCGCTCGCGCAAGCGCGCAGGCCTTTTTTTTCAAAAATCAATACCCACATTAAACAATTAATCACCAGCCTTATTCATCTTCCTTATCACTACGCAAGCCGAGTCTATAATGTTGTCGCGCCCTATGGCTGTCATCGCGGGGTCGAGGGTCACCGTCTGGTCGGGGGGGACACCGTTCTCGTAGTTCACGCCGTCAGGCGCTATCGTGCGGCTGATGCCGAAGCGGTAGTACCAGCCGTTGGGCAGCGCGCCACCTGTGGGTATTGCCAGCCCGCCGCCCGTCGTGTCGCCCATCACCACCACGTTGTCGTAGCTCTTCAGGCACAGTGCAAACGTCGATGACGCGCTGTAGCTCCCGCGGTCGGTCAGCAGTACAAAAGGCCTCCGCCACGGCTCGTGCCCGTCGTTGTCGGGTGCGTACACCCGCTTCAGCTCGCCAAACTGGTCGTGCAGCGGCCCGTTCTTGCTTTGTGTGCTGTATAGCAGCTGCCCCTTACCGGGCAGCAGTGCCATCAGGTTCCATTCGTTCTGAATCTCCCCGCCGCCGTTCTGGCGTATGTCGAACACTATGCCCTCCGCATTGGGGTAGCGGGCTATGATTTTCTCCAGCTGCGACGTCGTCGCCGAGTTGCTGAATGAGCCATACCTTATATATATCACCCTGCCGCTGTCTATGCTGTTGTATGCCATTCCTCCGCTGGTGTGGTGGTCTGCCCTCAAGTAGTTCAGCGCCACGGTGTTGAGGTCAAAGTTGCCGTTGCCGTAGCGCGCTAGGTATATTGCTTCGCTGCTCGCCACGTCGCCGTTGCCCCACAGGTTCACATGCCCGTCGTCAAGGCTGTTCAGCAACGTGCGCAACACGCTGAATAGGCTGTCGTTGCTCATCTGGTCGTAGACGCACGGCCTCAGCAGCGCGTACTGGCTGTCCCAGTCCACCGTCTTCACGTCGAACAATGAGTAGCGCGTGTCCACCTGCTGCCACAAGTAGTCGAACACCGCCGTCGGCGTCATCTCGGCGTCATCCTCCATCAGCAGTTTCTCGCATCCCGTGGCCGTCAGCGCCACCAGCAGCAACGCCGCCATTCGCAGTCTCCCTTTCTTCATTTCTTCCTCCTTTCTTTCAACATCATTGTGAATTCTATGTTCAGCGTGTGCGACGCATGGTCGAAACGCCACGTCCCCTGATGACCCGTGCTGATGAAGAACCATCTGTAGTTCACCGCCATACGGTTGTTGCCGCTCAGCGCCACGTCGATGCCCACGTCGGTGCTGACTGCCGCGAAGGGTTTCAGGTACCACTCGAAGTCGTCAAACAGCGCCTTCAACACCGGCTGCGTGGAGGTGTAGTTGTCTATGTATGAGTAGCCAGGACGGAAATCCACCGCCAGTGGCATCAGCGC
>Ga0310694_10002709_pt1 | contig 17889 bp, 8 predicted proteins | sample 174DNAGHGhighgp2_FD_203884 | JGI IMG/M metagenome (GOLD analysis project Ga0310694, IMG submission 203884) | Sheep rumen microbial communities from Palmerston North, Manawatu-Wanganui, New Zealand - 1742 DNA GHGhigh gp2 (v2) (version 2) | ecosystem: Host-associated > Mammals > Digestive system >... | reverse complement strand
AAAATACCTTGATCCAAAGGCGGACTTGACGTTCAAGAAGGTGTTCGGTGAACACCCGAATCTTGTTGCTAGTCTCTTGAACTCCCTCTTGCCACTTCCGGCTGGAGAGGAGATTGCCGATATTGAATACATGTCGCCGGAGCGGGTGCCGCGCACGTCCATCGGCAAGAACAGCATTGTCGATGTGTTCTGCAAGACCAAGGACGGACGCAAGTTTATTGTCGAGATGCAGATGTGCTGGACGGCGGATTTCAAGGACCGGGCGCTTTTCAATTCCGCGAAGGTTTATGTGGATCAGCTGGAACACGCGGAAGATTTCTCGTTGCTCCGCCCCGTCTATTCACTTAACCTCGTGGACGCTGTTTTCGAGAAGGACGTGCCGGAGTTCATACACCACTATCAGGTTGTCCACGAAAAATACACGGACAAGTTGATTGAGGGTTTCCACATCGTGTTCGTGGAATTGCCGAAGTTCAAACCGCAAAGCATTGCGAAGCGCAAGATGGCGGTGCTGTGGCTTCGCTTCTTGACCGAGATAAACAAGACCACCGAACGAGTTCCTGAAGAGTTTTTGGAGTCGAGCGAAATCAGCCAAGCCGTGAAACTTGTCGAGGAGTCGGCCTACACGCGGGAACAGCTGATGGGGTACGATCTCTTCTGGGACGCCGTGCGCGTCGCCAAAACCCTTGCCTCTGCGCCTGAACGCAGCTACAAGGCTGGACTTAAAGAAGGTAAGCTTGAAACCGCCCGCAAGATGAAGGCCAAAGGCTTTTCCGCCGATGACATCGCCGAGCTCACAGGCCTCACCGCCGATGAAATCAAGAAGCTGTTTGCCCGTTGGAATCAACCACAACCACAACAAACCCTTTAACGACATGAGCCGAGAGACGCAGACCGCGTCTCGCGGGCCGCCCGGTGGTCGGCCCCTACCATTGGCGTGATCACCGAGGGCGCATCTGCGTTTTTCACCCATGCGTTTTGATATTGGAAACAACTAGAACAACTGGTAAAAACAACTATGAGAGAGGTGCGCGGGCTAACTTGCCCGCGCATCTATCCATCTATGTTTGCAAGAATATTAATATAATTGTATCGTTTTTGATTGAGCTATGGGCACGGGCGAGTTAGCCCGTGCGCCAAAGGCAAGTTGTTTCAAACAAGTTGTTTCCAATTATCAGAAGGCCCGGCGGTGAATTACGCAGATGCGCCCGATCACCGGGCGCGCCGAAATTGCGGGGGGCGTAAAATTATGCTATAATAACTGCTCAGGAGAAACTATGCACTCGTTAAATAAAATGTGTCTTGCGCTCGGCGCGATTATGGTTGCAGGTGCCGTTATGGCGGCGCCGTCAAAGGGAAGGTACGTCCATGTGCGCCTCGCGCGCATTCCGGCCGTGTTGTCGATCGCGGAGCTGGAGGTGTACTCCGGTGGACGCAACGTGGCGAAGGGCAAGCGTGCCACGCAGAGCAGCCTCGGCGCGGGCGGCGTCCCGGCGCGCGCGGTCGATGGCAACACGAACCACGACTGGGGCGCACGGTCCATCACGCACACCAACGAGGGCGAGAAGAAGAAGCCGCAGTGGTGGGAGGTCGATCTCGGCGCAAGCGTCTCGGTGGACAAGATCGTACTCTACAACCGCCAGGGCTTCAGCCACCGTTCCGACGGCGTGCAGGTGTTTCTGCTGGACGAGAACCGCCGCGTCGTGCGCGGCCAGTCGTTCATCGACGCAGGTCCGCTTGTGCTGACGATGGACCTCGTGAAGGACAAGTGCTCCGAACTCGCAGGGAAGACGATGGCAGAGGTGAACGCCTCGAAGCCGCCGCCGCCCGTTGACGACGAGACGATGCTCGCGCGTGAAGCGCTCAAGTGGTTCAACGCCGAGGCGATGGAGCGCGCCATCCGCGCCTACGCCGAAAAGTATCCGCAGGCCTACGGCGACTCCGCCGCGCTCCTCGCTCGTGTCGCGGAGGTGAAGTCCGCCGTGGCATCCGCCAAGACCGACGCCGCGAAAAGCGCAGCGGTCGCGGCCATCCTGAAGCTCCAGGGCGACGTGTATCTGCGCCACCCCGCCGTCGATTTCTCGAACTACCTCTTCGTGAAGCGCAGCCGGAGGTCGCATACCGGTCTGCCGCACAACTGGCAGGGCAATTCATCAGTGCCGCTGCGGGGGTATGCCAACTCAATCATCTCAATGCCCATCCGCCGCAAAGCGGGCGAGAAGGGGCAGACAATCGTCGATTCCAAATCCTTCCTCGGCGACGTGGATCTCGACTTCGACGCGGACAAGATCGCCTACTCCGGCGGACTCGACACAGAGAAGCGCTGGTGCGTCCTTGAAACGCGCCTCAATGCGCCCCTGAAGCAGAAGCTCCTCTCGCCGACCGGACTCGACGACATCGACTGCTACGATCCCTGCTACCTTCCCGACGGACGCATGCTCTTCGTCTCCACGAGCGGCTTCCACGGCGTCCCCTGCGTGACCGGACACGACTACGTGGGCAACACGCATCTTCTTGAAAAGGACGGCACGGTGAAGCGCCTCGTGTTCGACCAGGACAACAGCTGGTGTCCCGTGGTGATGAACAACGGACGCATCCTCTACCTCCGCTGGGAATACACCGACAGCGCGCACTACTTCTCCCGCGTGATGATGACGATGAACGTGGACGGCTCCGACCAGAAGGCGTTCTACGGCTCGAACTCCTACTGGCCGAACTCGCTCTTCTACGCACGGCCGCTGCCGGGGTCCGTCACGAAGTTCTGCGGCATCGTCTCCGGCCACCACGGCTGCGCGCGCGAGGGCGAGCTCGTGCTCTTCGACGTGATGAAGGGCCGCAACGAGACGGACGGCGTGATGCAGCGCATCCCCGGCTGGGACAAGCCCGTCGCGAACAAGGCGCGCGATAAGCTCGTGAACGGATCGCATCCGCGCTTCCTGCATCCGTATCCGCTTTCGGACGAACTGTTCCTCGTGTCCGTCCACAATGGCAACGGCGACTCGTTCGTCGTGGCGTTCGCGGACATCTACGACAACATCGTTCCCATTTACGCCGCCGACGGCTGGAACTGTCTGGAGCCGCTCCCGATCAAGAAGCGCGAGCGTCCGAGGATGTCCATCGACCGGCGCAACGACAAGGTGGATACCTGCACCGTCTATCTCCAGAACGTCAACTTCGGCAACGGTCTGAAGGGCGTTCCGAAGGACGCTGCGAAGAAGCTCCGCCTCTTCTCCTACAGCTATTCGCCTCGCAACGTGGGCGGACACTACCACATCGGCTTCGAGGGTCCGTGGGACGCGCGCAACATCCTCGGCGAAGTGGAGCTGGAGAAGGACGGCAGCGCGATCTTCACCGTTCCCGCCAACACGCCGTTTGCGATCCAGCCGCTGGACAAGGACGGCTGCAAGCTCCAGGAAATGCGCTCGTGGTTCGTGGGTGTGCCCGGCGAGGTGATCTCCTGCACGGGCTGCCACGAAAACCAGAACGAGGCTCCGCCCGCTTACGGTTCCGCCGCCTCCCGCAAGAGGCCGCAGACGCCGAAGCCGTGGTACGGTCCGCGCCGCAACTACGCGTTCCAGCGCGAGGTTCAGCCGGTCCTCGACCGGAAGTGTATCGGCTGCCACAATGCGTCAAGCAAGGCGAAGACGAAATCGGGCGCGCCGCTCCCGGACTTCGACGGCAGCAAGATGGAGGGCAACTACTCGAAGGCGTACGTGAACCTCATGCCGTACGTCCGCCGCAACGGGCCGGAGGGCGACTATCATTTGCTGACGCCGCTTGAGTTCCACGTTTCGACGTCGGAGCTCTACCAGCGTCTCGTGAAGGGACACCACAACGTGCAGCTCACCGCCGAGGAAATGGACCGGCTCATCACGTGGATGGACCTCAACGTGCCGTACTGGGGCACCTGGACAGAGCAGACGCATGGCCACGCACGCGCGCTGCGAAACCTCGCCCGCCGGAAGGAAATGGCGCTCAAGTGGGCCGGCGACAAATACGACCCCGAGAAGATCGTGAATCCCTACGTCCCCGGCACCGAGAAGTTCGTGGGGCCGCAGCCCGGTAGGGCGCGATCACCGAGCGCGCCGATTGACGGTTGGCCGTTCGACGCGGCGCGCGCGAAGGCGATGCAGGGCGGACGCACGCCTCGCACGTTTGACATCGGCGGCGGCGAGCAGCTGGAGTTCGCGTACATCCCGGCTGGTTCGTTCGCGATGGGTTCCAACGAGCTGACGCCCGCCGAGCGTCCCGTGGGCAAGGTGACGATCGGCAAAGGCTTCTGGATGGCCACGAAGGAAGTCACACAGGGGCAGTTCCGCCTCATGGACCCGAAGTTCGACAACGGCGTATATGACATGCACTACAAGGACCAGGTGAAGCGCGGCTACTACATGGGCAACGAGGACCCGGACTTCGCGCAGCCCGGCACCGAGAAGTTCCCGGCGATCCGCGTGAGCTGGGAGATGGCGCAGCGGTACTGCGACTGGCTCTCGCAGAAACTCGGTAAGAAGGTGCGTCTGCCCACCGAGGCGGAATGGGAGTGGGCGTGCCGCGCCGGCACGGACACCGAGTTCAACTACGGCACGAAGGACACCGACTTCTCCACGCACGAGAACATGGCCGACTACATGTTCATCGAGCTGGCGGTGCGGGGCGTGAACCCGCAGCCGTTCGCGCGCGGCAACGACCCGAAGCCGAAGAACCTGCCGCCCGCGCTCTGGGACTACGAGCTGCGCGACCGCCGCTTCAACGACCACGTGCTGCACCTCGCCAAGGTGGGCAGCTACGCGCCGAACGCCTGGGGCCTCTACGACATGCACGGAAACGCGGCGGAGTGGACGTCGAGCGCGTGGCATTCGTACCCCTACGACGGAAATGCGACGGGCGACCAGAAGGTCGTGCGCGGCGGATCGTGGTATCGCCGTCCCGTGGTGAGCACGAGCGCATGGCGCTGGCGCTACCCCACGTGGATGCGTCCGTTCGACGTCGGCTTCCGCGTTGTCGTGGAAGACTAGGCAAGACGACATGAGAACTCTCACGGTACTTTGGCTGCATTCACCAGATGACGGCGAAGGCGATTTGCTTTCGGTCGTGGAGCACGGGGTGTCCGACGCCTTCCGCGACTTCTGCTCCGAGGCGTTCAACGTGCGGATGCCGCTGGAGTATCCGCCGCTCAAGCTGACCACGGTGCATTCCCCCGAGGAGCTGCCTGACGCGCTGTTCATCGGGGGCGACCCTTCGCGCGGCATGACGGAGGGCGGCGACGACGCGTGCCTCTTCATGGTGGACGACTCCTTCTACTCCGGGACCGTGCGAGGGATGCCGCTGAAGGATTGGTTGAAGACGTACATCCCCGCGCTGCCGAAGGTAGCAGTCGTCTATCCTGGCCGTCCTCCGATAGTCGTGCCGCAGCGCCGTTGGGCGAAGAAGGGGATCGAGGTGCTGTCGCGTCCCGAGTTCTACCGTGAGCGCATCGTCCATCTGTTCAAGGCGTTCTGGCTGCCGCGTTTCTGGAGCGCGATGCGGCAATACGTCCAGGTCAAGGCGGGGACGAACTGGCATACGCCCGGGCACAACGGCGGCAATGCGTTCGCCGACTCGCCGTTCCTGCGGGGGTTGTACGAGGCGTTCGGATCGATGATATTCCGTTCCGACCTTTCCGTTTCCGTGGAATCCCTTGGAGACCTCTCCAGCCCCGAGGCGCAGACGCCGCTCTCGGAGGCGCAGAAGATGTCGTCAGAGATATTCGGCAGTGCGTTGAGCCGTTATGTGACGAACGGCACATCGACCTCCAATAAGGCGATGCTCATGACGCTCCTGAAGCCGGGCGAGGTGGTGCTCGTGGACCGTAACTGCCACAAGTCAGTACACCACGCGATCGTGACGTCCGGCGCCGTGCCGCGTTACTTGCCGTCGCGCTGGAACTCCCGTCTCGGCGTGTGGGGGCCGGTGTCGCTCCACGACATCGAGCGCGCGTTGGAGCCGGACGGCTCGCAGCATCCGAGGCTGCTGGTTCTCACCACATGCACGTACGAGGGCGTGCTGTATCCCGTGTGGGAGATATCGCGTCTATGCGAGCGCGCGGGCGTCCTGTTCTACGCGGATGAGGCGTGGGCCGGATACATGGCCTTCCATCCGTTCTACACGCGCCCCGACTGCGTCGCCGGACGCGCCATGCGCTACAACGCCGTAAACGAGACGAGCGGCGCGCACTTCGCCGTGCAATCCACGCACAAGACGATGGCCGCGTTCTCGCAGGCGTCGATGATCCACGTGTCGCTCAGGTTCAAGGCCCTCCTGGAAGAAGACGCCTCGCCGCAGTTCCGCTGGCTTAGGCGTAGGTTTGCGCTCAACGGACACGGATCGTTCGAGAAGTTCACCCACGATCTGCACGAGTTCCTCCGCTACTGGCACTCTACATCGCCGCACTATCCGTTCCTGGCGACGCTCGACGTCGCGGGCGTCCAGATGCGGCTGGAGGGGATGAAGCTCATAGACGAGCGTCTCAAGTGGGCGGCGGACTTCCGCGCGCGCGTTGCCGCTGAGTGCGGTTTGCCGGAGGGCGAATGCTTCGCCGGGCTTGAGGACATCGCGGGGACGGGCGGCTGGGCCTCCGATGGGTTCCTCAAGGATCCGCTGAAGATCGTGTTGATGTTGCGCAGCCCCGAGGCGTGCGCCATGTTCAAGAAGGCGCTCCTGAAGTCGCACATCCAGTGGGAAAAGTCCACTGCGACGACGATACTTTTCCTCGTGACGGTTGGCACGGTGGAGGAGCACTTTGAGTGCCTGTTCCGCGTCTGCCGCCTGAATCGAGCGTTGATCGGACGTCCTGAGGCGGGGAAGGACGACGAGAACGTCTCAAGCGCCGTACAGGGAGACCCCGTCGTGCTGCCGCGCGACGCGGCGCTGTGCGACGGCGAGTTCGTTACGCTGGAGGCGTCCGTCGGACGCATAGCCTCGCAGTTCCTCGTGCCGTATCCGCCCGGCATCCCGGTGTTCGTGCCCGGCTTGAGGATCACGGCGCCGATGGTCGAACTCGTGAAGGGCGTCATTGCGTCCGAGGGCGTAGGCGCGGTACACGGGCTGTTCTGCCGCGGCGGACATGGGCCGTATTACGTGGAAGTGCTGAACTGCGACGAGGAATCCCGTCTGGAACCTCTTGTCACATGAATGGTTCGCAGTTTCCGGGCCGTCGCCACTACGCCGTCTAGCATTCAAGCGGATGGCTGAACTTTCGTGAAATACGGACGGGTATTTGCCCAGTTGCCGACAAGACGTCTCGCCTTTGGTGAGTCAGTGCGGGCGATGTGCTCGTCGAGAAGTTCAAGGAGCGCCTTCTCGTCAGCAGAATCTTTCTCAACGGGGAAGAGATCGACGGAGTCAAGATTGCAGTTTAGATCGAGGTCGCCGCTTTCGTCGTAAACGTACGCAACGCCACCGGTCATGCCCGCGGCGAAATTGACGCCGACGGATCCGAGAATCACGGCAACGCCTCCGGTCATGTATTCGCAGCCGTGGTCGCCAACGCCTTCCACTACCAGCGTTGCACCCGAATTGCGTATGCCAAACCGCTCGCCGGCCAGCCCGTTGATGTAGATTGCGCCCGATGTCGCGCCGTAGGCGATCACGTTGCCCGCGATCACATTTTTCTCGGGTTTGATGAGCCCGAGCACAGAACTCGGCAGGGCGATCGTGATGATGCCGCCGGAAAGCGATTTGCCCACGTAGTCGTTGGCTTCGCCGCGTAGGTTGAAGGTGATGCCCTTTGCGAGAAACGCGCCGAAGGATTGGCCTGCGACGCCGGAGAATTGGACGAACACAGTTCGTCCATCGGGACTGGGATTCGCGACGCTCCAGCCGGAGAGCGCCGCGCCAACAGAGCGGTCGCAGTTGGAGATGGTGCGCGTGAGGGTGGTTTCGCCATGCGCGACGGCGGGGATCAGATTGCGGGTGTCGTAGTTGGCCGACCACGAGACTTCGGACTTCAGACTTCCGACTTCGGCAACTGAAGTCTTAAGTCCTAAGTCAGAAGTCCTTGTCAGTAACTCCCCAAAGTCAAATGCCGAACCTTCCTTTGCCTTCAGCAGGTCGGCGCGGCCGCGCGCTTCGGCGAGGGAATGCAGGCCGAGGGTGGCGAGTATCTCGCGCACTTCCTCAGCGAGGAAGAGGAAGTAGGCTTGCAAGTGTTCGGGCTTTCCGGCAAACTTGGCGCGTAGTTCCTCCTTCTGCGTGGCGATTCCCACTGGGCAGCAGTTGAGGTTGCAGTTGCGGCACTGCACGCATCCGATAGAGACTAGCATCGACGTACCGAACGCGAACTCATCCGCGCCGAGCATCGCTGCTATCACGATGTCGCGTCCCGTGCGGAGCTGTCCGTCAACCTGGAGCTTCACGCGGTGGCGAAGATTGTTTTTGATGAGCGTCTGGTGCGCCTCGGCGAGGCCGACTTCCCACGGAAGGCCAGCGTGCTTCATCGAGGTGAGCGGAGCGGCGCCGGTGCCGCCGTCGAAACCGGATATCACCACGACGTCGGCGTGGGCCTTCGCAACGCCGGCGGCGATGGTGCCCACGCCCGCCTCGGAGACGAGTTTCACCGAAACGCGCGCCTCGGGGTTGGCGCATTTGAGGTCGTAGATGAGCTGTGCGAGGTCCTCGATGGAGTAGATATCGTGGTGCGGCGGCGGCGAGATCAGGGTAGTGCCGGGTTTCGCGTGGCGTAGGCGGGCGACGAGGTCGTTCACCTTGTGCGCGGGGAGCTGTCCGCCCTCGCCGGGCTTTGCGCCTTGCGCGAGCTTGATTTGCAAATCCTTTGCCGAGCGGAGGTACTCGATCGTCACTCCGAAGCGTCCGGATGCCACCTGTTTGATTGCGCTGTTCTTCTCGGTGCCGAAACGTTCGGGGGGCTCACCGCCTTCGCCTGAGTTGGACATCGTGCCGAGTCCGTTGAGAGCCAGGGCGATTGTCTCGTGCGCCTCCGGCGAGAGCGATCCGAGCGACATCGCGCCGCCAACGAAGTGCTTCACGATGGAATCGACGGGTTCGATATCAATATTTTCCTGATGTGAGACTTGAGACGCGAGACGTGATGGTGGAGTACCCTTGAATTCCAACTGCGATCTCAGCGTCACGCGGCTGTGTTGGTCGATGTCGTCGGTGTAGCGGTGGAAGCGGGCGTAGTCGTTGTGGCGCACGGCCTCGCGGAAGTCGATGAGCCGCTGCGGGTTCCAGAGGTGTTCTTCTCCGCCCTTGCGCACACGGTATTCGCCGCCGGGAGGACAACTACCGGGGGAACTCAGGTTCCCCCGAATCCCTTCAATTAGGTTTTCGATATCATCCAACTCCAGCCCGCCCACGGGCGAGGTGACACCGCCGAAGTATTCCGCCATGAGCTTCGGGCCGAGGCCGACCGCTTCGAAGATGCGCGCCGAGCGGTAGGAACGCAAGGTCGAGATGCCCATCTTCGACATGATTTTCATAATGCCCTTACACACCGCCGCGACATAGTTGGAGGTGGCCAGGTAGGGCGCGGACTCCGGCCGCGCCGTGATCGATCTACCGATCTGCGATACCGTGGCGAGTGCGAGCCACGGATTGATCGCTGTCGCGCCGAAGCCGAGCAACACGGCAAAGTGGTGTACCTCGCGCACCTCGCCCGATTCGACGACGATGCCAACCGACGGGCGTACGCCCGCCTCTGCAAGCGCCTTGTTCACCGCCGCCACGGCGAGGAGGGATGGAATCCTTTTTTTGCCACAAAGATCACAAAGGTCACAAAGATTGCTATCGCCAGATTCCTTTGTGGTCTTTGCGTTCTTTGTAGCCAAAACCTTCCGATCCGATAGGATGATAATCTTCGCGCCATCCTTCACCGCTTGCATGGCATCGGCCGCGAGTTTGTCGAGTGCAGCCTTCAACCACCCCCGTTCCCCATTTCCCGTTCCCCGTTCGCCAACGCACATCGAGAGAGTTTTTGCGGGGAAATCTGGGATGTTGCGTATCCGTTCCAGTTCGTCGTCCGTCAACACCGGACGCGTCATCTTCACGAGCCGCGCGTGCTCGGGCGTTTCCGAGAGGATATTCGCCTGATTACCGATGTATGTCATGATCGACATCACGAGCTCTTCGCGGATCGGATCGATTGGCGGATTCGTCACCTGCGCGAAAAGCTGATGGAAGTAGTCGAACAGGCGGAAATTTCCGCGCCCCCTCAGGCACGCAAGCGCGGCGTCGTTGCCCATTGCGCCGACGGGTTCGTGGCCGGTCTCGGCCATTGGCCTGAGAATCAGCTCGACGTCCTCGAGCGTCCAACCGAAGCGTTCGCGCTGGCCGGACGCAGTTCGGCTATCAGTACTCGACGGTACAATTTCGCTGAAGAGGCCAGTGACGGGAATATGGTTTTCCTTCACCCAGCGGCGGTAGGGACGACGGCGGGCGTAGAAGGTCTTTACTTCGGCATCCTCCATGAGGCGGTGGTTCACGAGATCGAGCCAGAGAATCGAGCCGGGTTTGAGACGGCCGTGGCGGGCGACGGATTCCGGCGCGATGTCGAGTACTCCGGTTTCGGAAGCGAGCACGAAGAGCCCGTCTTTCGTGAGCGTCCAGCGGGCGGGACGGAGCCCGTTGCGGTCAAGTGCCGCGCCGAGGCTGATGCCGTCCGTGAACGCGATTGCGGCGGGACCGTCCCACGGTTCCATCAGCGCGGAATGGTATTCGTAGAACGCGCGCACGTCGTGTCCCATGTGGTATTTTGCGCCCCACGCCTGCGGGATGAGCATCATCATCGAGTGCGGCGCGTCGCGTCCGGCGGCGACGAGCAGTTCGAACATGTTGTCGAGCGATGCGGAGTCGCTTTGCCCCTTGCCTATGAGCGGCAGGATTTTCTTGATGTCGATCTGGTAGGGTGCGATCACCGAGCGCGCCGCTTCGGGAAAAGCGAGCGACGGTTCGCGTGCTGCGAGCGCGTTCAGATTCCCCTTGAGCGCGTTGATCTCACCGTTGTGCGCAATGGCGCGGAAGGGGTGTGCAAGTTCCCATGAAGGGAAGGTATTGGTCGAATACCGCTGGTGGACGATGGCGAACGGCGAGATGAAGTCGGGGTCGGAGAGGTCGGGATAGAACTTCTCGATCTGCGTTGCGAGGAGCAGCCCCTTGTAAACGATCGTGCGCGACGAACAGGAGCAGACGTATGTCTTCGTCGTGGTCTTTTCGATCTGCCGCCGGATGACGTAGAGGCGGCGCTCGAAGCCTTCATCTTTTTTGCCACAAAGATCACAAAGGTCACAAAGTTTTTCATTCAACTCTGTGTTCTTTGTGATCTTTGTGGCTATAAATAATTGCCGTATCCGCGGCATCACTGCGCGGGCATCTTTGCCGATGGCGTCGGGATTCGTGGGCACGTCGCGCCACGCCAGCACTTCGCATCCTTCCCCGCGAACAGCATTCTCGATTGCTTCTTCTTCCCCATCGCCGCCAAAAACCATTGCTATTCCAATACTCTCTGCATCTCTGCCTCTCTGCGCCTCTGCGTTAGATAATTCCCCCAACACCTTCATGAAGAACCCGTGAGGAATCTTCATCAAGAGCCCGGCACCGTCGCCCGTCTCGGGGTCGTTGCCCGTCGCGCCGCGGTGCATGAGGCGTTTCAGGATCGTCATGCCATTTACCACGATTTCATGGCTCGCCCCTCCAGAGAGGTTCGCCACCATCCCCACGCCGCATGCGTCGTGTTCGTATTCGCTGCGGTAGAGTCCTTGCTGTCGGTCGTATTTGCTTTGCTGGTTCATTGCCGTGTTCTTTCATTCAAGAGGTATCGATTTGCCGCTGGCAAGTGCGCGGACTACGAGCGACGCGCCGGAGGCGCAGTCGCCTACGCAATAGATGTTGCGTGGCGCGTCGGAGATGAGTGCCGTACGCGGCGTCTGGGCGAGTCCGAGCTGAGCGATGATCGGATGGTCTTTCGGAACCCCCGTGAAACCCATAGCGAGAAACACGAGGTCGGCCTTGATGATCTCCTTGGTGTTTGGTACGGCGTGGAACTGCAACGGCCTGCCTTGCAGAGCGCGGGACAGATACGAGAAGTGAACTCGGGGAAGTCGGAGTTCATCGTTAGGAGCGCGTAGGCCCGTCGCCAGTCGCCCTGTGCGACGGCACGGTTCTGGTCAGGCACGAAGTTGCCGAGCGGACAGCCGTAGGCGTGGCAGAAGGGCTGGCCACAGTTCATGCAGCGTGTGGTCTGTTCCTTCAGCTCCTCGTCGGAGAGCATGCGTTCGACTTCGTGCCAGTCGCACGTGCGCTCCTCCATCGGACGGTAGATGTCGTGTATTCGTTGCATATCGGATGCAACGTAGCACAACCCATGCCAAACGGCTGAACCTTGTTCTATCGCCCAGCTTCTTTACATTTCCTGTAACGTCGTTGAGTCGCTATGCCATATTCTTGTAATGTGCATAACGGATATTCAAGTGATCTAATGGATATAGCACGCTTTAAACGATCAAGATTTGCTTTGCCCGTTCAAACTGTGCGGAAAGGTCAACTTTGCGAGATCCATTCACGTAACCACCGTGGACGAGGTCTTCCACGAACCTGCGGAACTTGTGGGGGCCGGGGTTGAGGTTGTCTAAAACGCGCACCTCCGCCGTGCCGAACGTGCAGGACTCGGAGAGCATTCCCGTCGATTCCGCAGTGACGTACAGCGTCTTTGCCAGTTTCACAAAAGCGGGAATGGGGTTGAAGTGGTCCTTGGAATAGAGCAGCTTGTAGTCGAACGGGAACGAGTCGATGACGGCCTCCACATCTGGCGGCGTCCTACGCGAGGTAGTGACCCAGATTTCGTGGTTCGTGGTTTGTGGTTCGTGGCTCGTTGGCTTGTAGGTGGCGAAGATTTGCTCAAGCTGAGTGCGCATCCAGTCGGCGGACATCGTCGAGCACTTGTTGGGCCCGCCAACGATCAAGGCCACGGCTGGTTTGCCGGACGGCGTGTGGCGGGCGAGGAACGCCTCCGTTCCGGCGGCGTAGAATGCTTCGTCGTTCGCGACGAGGTTGACAGGAATCGGAATTACATTCGCTGCGGCGGGAGGTCTGTCGAATTCAGGGGCAAGAATGCAGTCGAACGAGGCAATGCGGTAGCCGCGAGGGTATAGAACCACTCCGCATTTGACTCCTAGCCTGCGGGCGAGTGATTTAGCCGCGTAGAAAGTGCCGGAACCAGTGCCGATCACGGTGACGTGGTTCATGGCTGATGTTTCGAAGGGCGCGAAGAGGGAGAGCGTGTGGATGCCGAGGTTGTCCAAGAGGTATGACAGCGCTTTGTGGAAGGGGGATTTAAAACGGATTGCAACGAGGTCGAAGTCGCAGCCGAGGGCGCGGGCAAAGGCCTTGGACTGGTTTTCATGGCCGGCTTTGCCGTCCGTGAGGATAATCGCCCTACGTTGCATTCTGCACCGCTTCCTTCTCCTTTGGCGCTACGACGTCCCTCTCCTTCGGCGCTGCTACTTCCTTCTCCTTCGGCTCTACTTCCTTCTCCTTTGGCGCCGCTCCCTTTTCCTTCGGCGGTTCTTCTGCGGGTTTCATCTTCCCGCTAAGCATTTCCTTCACAGCCTTGCGGACCTGTCGTTTTGCGATTGCCATGCCGCCCTTGACGGTGCAACCGGCCGCACGGAGGTGTCCGCCGCCGCCGAAGCGTGCGGCGAGCAATGTGGCGTCGTGCGGCTCGCGTGTTCGGATCGACACGCGCGTTTCATGCGTGCGGTCGGGAATCTGGTAGAAGAAAAGCGCTATTTCGTTGCGGGCTACCTGGCGTGGGATTTCGATTACGTCCTCTGCGTCCGCCTTCGTACCACGCACCTCGCGGAAGTCGTTGCGTGTGAGCGTGACCTCCGCTACTTTGCGGTTTTTCCAGATATGGAGCGAGCGCCATGCGCGGCGTTTGAGCTCCATCGATTTGGTCTTGAAGGAGCAGTAGAGGGTGTCGTTGATCCATGCCGTGCGGACGCCGTGCTTCAGCAGGTCGCATGCGGCGCGCATGGTGCCGGTGCTCGTCGAATCGTATGCAAAGCGCCCTGAATCCGTGATGATCGCCACCCAAAGCGCTTCGGCGATGGCACGGTCGAGCGGCCACTCCATCCACTTCGCGAACCGCCAGACGATCTCCCCCGCCGAAGATGCGGTGGGGTCGATGATGGACGCGGCCCCGGCGGGGATGCTCGTCGCGTGGTGGTCGATGGTGAGCGTTGGGAGCTTTTCGGCGAACGGGCGGACCTCCGGCGGAAGGCGGTTCGGCGCGGCACAGTCCACATACACGAAAAGGTCGAATTTGCGTCTCTTCAGGCGGCGGACAGGGATGATGTCGGCCACGCCCTCAAGGAATCCGGGCTTGCCGAGGGCGTGAACGTCCGCCGTGGCGTATGCGTCGTATCCGGCCGCTCTTAGCATCCGCGCCATTGCAATCATTGAGCCAAGCGAATCCCCGTCTGGGCTGAGGTGCCCCGAAACGAGGACGCGCTTCGCTTTCGCAAGCAGCTCCTTGGCCGCTTTATAGTTGGCTCTGTCGTCCATGATGTGCCTAGAGGCATATATGATACCAAATCGCGGACGATTTTACGAGCATAAATGCAAACCACGTCGCGGGTGTTGCGGGCAGTGGGGAAATATTGTATAATAAGCGCCATGGAGAAATGTTTCAACATCGCGGGACCGTGTTTCCCCGACGAGCACTACATGCTCCCGGCGCTTGAAAGGCTGCCGGGAATCATGCGTATCGTTGAGCAACGCAGCTACTTCGTGCTGCATGCCGCACGGCAGTCCGGTAAGACGACGGTGCTCATGGCGCTAGTTGAAGAAATAAACCAGAAGGGCGAGATGAACGCCCTCTACTTCACCGTCGAGACCGTCCAGCGGTTCACCGATCCAAGAGACGGAATCCCGAAGATAGTGGAGCGGATGCGGTCAGCGCTCGTCAACAATCCAGTGTTTAAGGCTTTTGCCGTTTCAGGTGCCTCGCAGACAACCGACGTACGCGAGTTTCTGTCTGGAGTCGCAGCTGCATCGGAGAAACCGCTTGTCGTGTTCTTCGACGAGGTGGACTGCCTTTCGGACGACACGCTCGTGACCTTCCTCCGACAGCTGCGCGACGGTTACGTGACGCGGAGGTCTTCGCCGTTTCCTGCGTCGATCGCGCTTGTGGGGATGCGCGACATCCGCGACTACAAGGCGCGTATACGACCTGACGGGCAGACACTCGGCGACGCAAGTCCGTTCAACATCATCACCGAAGACCTGACGCTTGGCAATTTCACTGAAAACGATATTGTCCGCCTCTACGCCCAACACACGGAGGCGACCGGGCAGGTGTTTGAACCGGAGGCCGTCGAACGTACCTGGCAGCTGACCCGCGGCCAGCCGTGGCTTGTGAACGCCCTGGCGCGCGAATGCGTGATGAAGATCCATGACGGCCGCTACGACGAACCAATCACCGTCGATGACATCGCCACGGCGAAGGAAAAGATCATCCGCAAGAATCCGGTCCATCTTGACTATCTCTTTTACATTGCACGGCATCCAAGTGTCAGGCCCTTTCTTGATGCAGCACTAAATGGCAGCATTACTGATGCTCAGCGAGAAGAGAGGCAATTCCGCCTGTTGCTTCTTTTGGGTCTTTTGTGTGAATGTAATGACCGTTTTGAATTCTCTAATCCAATTTACAAGACGTACTGGGATCGTTGTAAGGGAGACTGATTGTTCACAAATGACAATTGTGCCAATTGCCATTTGTGAACAATCCCAATGGTTGGATGGCGATTTTCGATGACGACCCGTCGAAGTCCTGGGACGAGAAGATCTACACTCGCGACGAGGTTGTGGATGGCAAGACCATTCATTTCATTGGACTTTGAAGATTCGGCGCAAGGGCGGAGAGTGCCTTTGTGCGGAGGAATGTAAATAAATAGTTAAAAGTAAATCAAAAAGGCAGACAACAATGAATAAAAAGGGTCTCTCGTTAGCAATAGTACTCACATCGACGTGCTCGGTTTTTGCGGCGTTTCGTCCGCCGGCCGTGCCGCTCGTCTCGTGCGACCCGTTCTTCAGCGTGTGGAGCGCGGCGGACAGGCTGACGGACGCTGAAACGACCCACTGGGCCGGCGCGAAACAGCCGATCTCCATCACGCTCACCGCCGATGGCAAGACGTGGCGTCTCTGCGGCCTCGAACCGCAGGCCATTCCCGCGTTGCCGCAGACGGGCGTGAAGGTGATGCCGCTCCAGACGACCTACTCCTTTGCAGGGGATGGGATCAGGGCTAAGCTCGTATTCTCCACGCCAAAGCTCACGGATGATCTTGATGTCTTCTCACGGCCTGTCACCTACGTGACCGCCTACGTGGAGGGCGCGAAGGAGTGGAAGCTCAACGCCTCGATCTCACCCGCGCTTGCGACTAACAACGACAAGGCGCAGATGGTCACGAACCGCTGCACCGTGGCGGGGCTGCCAGCAATCTCGATTGGGCGCAAAGAGCAGCGTCCGCTCGCCTACAGCGGCGACCGCGTGCGCTGCGACTGGGGTTATGCGTGGCTCGTGGGCCCGAGTGCGGCGAAGGACGGCGAGGCGCATTTCCTCCTTGCCTACGACGACGTGAAGGCGATCCAGTTCTTCGGCGACGATCTCCCCGCGTGGTGGCGTCGCGATGGGCTTCCCTTCACCGCGATGCTGGAGAAAGCCGAGGCGGAACGCGCCGCGCTCCTGAAGAAGATGGATGCGTTCGACGCGGAACTCTACGGCGATCTCGTGAAGGTCGGCGGCGAGAAGTACGCGGCTCTCGCAAGCCTCGCCTACCGCCAGACGTTTGCCGCCTGCAAGCTCGCGGCGGACCGCAACAACCAGCCGCTCTACTTCTCGAAGGAGCAGGACTCCAACGGCTGTATCGGCACGGTGGACATCCTCTACCCGCAGTCGCCGCAGATGCTGTTTGTAAGTCCCACGCTCATGCGCGCGATGCTTGCGCCCGTCCTCGTCTATGCCTCCCATCCGCGCTGGCCGTGGCCGTTTGCGCCGCATGACCTCGGACAGTACCCTCTCGCCAACCAGCAGCGCTACGGCGGCGGCGAGAAGAGCAGAAACGAATCGCTGCTGATGCCGGTCGAGGAGAGCGGCAACATGATCATCTGTCTCGCCGCGCTGGCGCACGCGGAGGGCACGGCCGAGTTCGCGTCGTACTGGTGGCCCACCGTCACGAAGTGGGCGGAGTATCTCGCGAAGTTCGGCTTCGATCCCGGCAACCAGCTCTGCACGGACGACTTTGCGGGGCACCTCGCGCACAACGCGAACCTTGCCGCGAAGTCCATCGTCGCCCTCGCCTGCTACGCACGCCTCGCGAAGGTGCTCGGGTATGATGACGTCGCCGCGAAGTACGGCAGGATGGCGAAGGACATGGTGCCGAAGTGGATGGAGGCCGCGAAAGGCGGCGCGGAGGGCGCGTACCGCCTCGCCTACGACCGCCCCGGCACATGGTCGATGAAGTACAACCTCGTGTGGGACAAGGTGCTGGGCCTCGGACTCTTCCCGCAGTCCGTGTTCGACGCGGAGGCCAACGCCTACTGCCGCCTTGCACGTCCGTTCGGTCTGCCGCTCGATAACCGCAAGCTCTGGACGAAAACCGACTGGGAGATTTGGTGCGCCTCGTTCACAGACCGCCGCGAATGCTTCGACGCCATCGTGGATCGCGTCTATCGCTTCGCCAACGAGACGCCGAGCCGCGTGGCGTTCTCCGACTGGTACTGGACCGATAGCTCCAAGTACGTCCACTTCATCGGACGCAGCGTGATCGGCGGCGTGTTCATGCCCATGCTCCGCGACGGCGTGATCTGGCGCAAGTACGCCGCGCGCGACAAGGCGAA
>Ga0310694_10002707_pt1 | contig 17905 bp, 13 predicted proteins | sample 174DNAGHGhighgp2_FD_203884 | JGI IMG/M metagenome (GOLD analysis project Ga0310694, IMG submission 203884) | Sheep rumen microbial communities from Palmerston North, Manawatu-Wanganui, New Zealand - 1742 DNA GHGhigh gp2 (v2) (version 2) | ecosystem: Host-associated > Mammals > Digestive system... | reverse complement strand
GTGTCTTCCACATGGAAGGGGTTGAGGATCACATCGTACAAATCCTGATTCGCGCTGACGGCGCCGATGCCGCCCTCCGTGCCCATCACGCCGCCGTCCCACAGCTTGCGGAACACTTCGGCGCCGGCCTTGATGGTTTCGGGGGTCACGCTCTTGATCTGGCGCATCTTTTCCAGCTTGTTCTCAGCAGGCTCGCCGTTGATGATGCGGGTGATTTCATTGGACGCGCCGGTGAGCTCGCCGGCCGGCTTGGCCAGGCTGGAATAGGTGCTCATGATATAGCCGTCCACAACGCTCTGGTCCAGATCCATTCCGGCCAGGGAATCCGCCAGGGTAGCATACACCTCAAAGGTTTCCTTCACGTTGGGGTCGCGGTAGGTGATCAGATACACGCCGTTGTCGCTAAGGGTACCGCACCAGGGCGTATACACACCCATCTGATCCCGCAGCACGGGCATAAGCATCTTGTCCTGCACTACGTTGGTCAGCACCTGCAAAGCGCCGACCTGGTCATTCTCCAGCACGTCCAGGGAGGCGTAAGCGTGGTTGAACTGGATGTTGGAGTTCACGACCACCGCTTCCTTTGCCGCCGGAACGGGCAGATCGTAGGCCACCTTTTCGCGCTTTTCATCGGCCAATTTGCTCCAGAAAGCGTTGGCCAGCGGCTTGTTTGCCTCTATGCTGGCCGCGTTGCCGGCCAGGGTGGAAATCGCGCCGAAACGATTGTGGAAGAAGGCTTGCACCCGGGCCAGGCTGTCGGCCACCTGCTGGGGATCCTCCGCCATGAGCGCTTCCACCTTTTCCAGGAATTCATAGTACTCAAGATAGTTCAGATAGCTGTAATACCGGCGCTGTTCGCTGGCAATGCCCGCTTCGCGGTACAGCAGCGCTTCGTAGGGATTCTGGTTGATCTGGTTGCGCACGGCGGTCTTTTGCGCCGTGATGCGGTCGGACAGCTTTTCCAGATCAGTGAACTGCGTGCGGTAGAGCAGCTCCTCCACCAGATCGTAACCGGTGGCCAAATCCTCGTCCATGGCGTACCATTCAACCACCAAGTAAGGATTGTACGTGCCCTTGTAGCCCGACACACTGACGCCGAAGGTGGAGTTGTACAGATAACGGACAATCAGGGTATCCAGCTCTTCCTTGGTGTGGGTGTCGGTGTCCAGTTTGCCGATCAGGCGGGTAAACAAACGCATCCAGTGGATGTCCTCCTGGGGCAGCGAAGCGGCGTCGAAATACAGCCCGGGCATGCACACGCCGTCCACGCCGGCTTCCACGTCCAGATAGCGCACGCCGTCAATGCCTGTCACGTCGGCAACGTTGTAGGTCTTGATTTCCTCGGGCAGCGTGGCCGCGTCCACCTTCTTGATTTCCTTGAGCATTTCGCTGGCGTCGGCCTTGCCGTTTTCGGCGTTGGTGGCGTCGATCACGGCCTGCTTTTCTTCGTCTGTCATGCCGGCCTTGATTTCGGCCAGCTTCTGAGCCAGCTCTTCGTCATGGGCTTCCTTGCCGCCGGGCAGCGGATAGGTGCTCACCAGGGTGAACAGCGCGGGATCGGTCAGCCACTTTGTGATGTTCTCCTGGAACACGCCCTGTTCGCTTTCCTGGGCGATCTTGCTCAGGCCTTCCACGTATTCGGGATAGGAGAAGGCGTTGCCGGTAACGGCGTACTGATACGCGGTGTGATAAATCACCGTTTCAACAGGATTGGCGTTTTCCAGCGACAGCTTGGTGCTCATATTGGTGCTGACCATGAAGCTGTCCACAAGGTCGGCGGCAAAGCCGCTCTGCGCAATTTCCTTGAGCGTGTCATTGACGGTCTGCCGGAAGGTTTCGGCGTCGCCGCGGTTGAGGTTCTGCGCAACGAACACCACAGCGTCGTCCGGCCCGGCCAGCTCGCGGCCAAAGGAGAAGCCGCCGTTGGGGAAGGTATCCTGCAGCTTCTGCATCAGCGGGCTGGATGCCTGGTTCAGCAAATTGCACACATGGTCGACCATTTCTTCCTCAGCGGGATCGTCCTTCATACCCGGGCAGAGGATGTAGTAGTAAATGGCGGTCTGGTTGGCGGGATCCGTGCCGGCGGCCACAGGATAGGACACCTCGGCGATCACAGGCTCGGCGATGCGCTGATAGGCGGTGTCTTCATAGTGGAATTCAGAACGCTCGTACGTGCTGAAAACGCCGTCCAGCTGCTTGAGGAAAGCGCCGTAATCATCAAAGCTGCCATAGAGAATGGCCACGCAGTTGGAAGGATGATAGAATTTTTCGTGGTACGCCTTCAGATCGTCCCAGGTCATTTCCGGGATGCTGTCGGGAATGCCGCCGTAATCGTAGGACAGGGCCGCGCCGGGGAAGGTGAGCCGGTTGGCGTTATCCAGCGCAGTGCTGTTCAGCGTCAGAGCGCCGGTCATTTCGCTGTACACCGTGCCGTTCAAGGTCAGCGGCGCGTCGGCGTCGGCCATTTCATAGCGCCATGCCTCGGTGCGGTAGATGCTTTCATCCTTGAGAATCATGGGATGGAAGCAGAAATCGGTGTACACGTCTGCCAGGGCCAGCAGCTGTTCCTCGGACAGGGAAGCCACGGGATAGCTGGTCATGGCGTCGGTGGTATAGGCGTTCATGTAGGTGTTGTAGGTTTGCGCGGACATGTTCATGAACAGCGCGGCGGAGGGATACTTATCCGAGCCGCTCAGCGTGGCATGCTCAAACACATGGGGCAGGCCCGTGTCGTTGATGGGCCGGGTCAGGAAGGTAAGCTGGAAAGCGCGGTTGGTATCCGCGTTGGCCAGATAGAGCAGCTTAGCTCCGGTTTTCTGATGCTCGAAGAGCACCATCTGACCGCCGATCAGCGGAAAGTCCCGGATTTCCTTGGTTTCAAAGCCGTATACCACGTCGCCTGCCTGGGGCAGCGCGGCGCTGCTTTCGCTTTCCTCCTGCAGCGCTTCCGCCAGGGCGGATACGGCGCTCAGGAGCATGACGAAAGTCAGCAGCAGGGCTAACCATTTTTTCATTGTGATTTCCTCCTTGATGTATTGTGACGCGCGAAGGGAGCGTGCTTTCGTTTTCCCTTCGTTTGGCTGCCTCCTATTATAGTCACTACCCGGGGAAATTTCAAGCCGACAGGCGCGTTCCGCCGCCATTTCAACAAAAAAAGAACAGCCTTCCAGCGCATGGCATCGCGCGCCGGATATACGGAAAAAGCCAGGGATCAGCCCAAACGAAGCTGACCTCTGGCTTTTCTTATGCCCGGGATCCTGCTTTCAGGCAGCTGCGCCGCGGGCGGGATCAGATGCCCAGCAGATCGCTGAAGGCCTTCAGCGCGCCGTCGGTTTCGTGGGACAGCACGCGTTTGGCCAGCACCTTGCCCAGCTGCACGCCTTCCTGGTCGAAGCTGTTGAGGTTCCACAGGAAGCCCTGGAACATCACCTTGTTTTCAAAGTGGGACAGCAGCGCGCCCAGCGCTTCGGGGGTGAGCTGGTCGCCAATGATGATGGAGGAGGGCCTGCCGCCGGCGAACGCTTTGTTGGGGTTGGCGTCGGTCTTTCCGCAGGCAAAGGCCATGATCTGGGCGGCCACGTTGGCGCCCAGCTTTTGCTGGCTGGTGCTGCCCTGGATCACCACGTCCATACCGGCCTGATTGCGGCGGAAGCCCACGAACTGCAGCGGGATCACGTCGGTGCCCTGATGCAGCAGCTGATAGAAGGAATGCTGGCCGTTGGTGCCGGGCTCGCCGAAGATCACGGGGCCGGTCACATAGGATACGGGCTCGCCGAAGCGATTGACCGACTTGCCGTTGCTTTCCATGTCCAGCTGCTGCAAATGGGCCGGGAAGCGGGAGAGCGCCTGGGAATAGGGCAGCACCGCGGTGGCGGGGTAGCCCTGCACGTTGCGCTCGTACACGCCGATCAGCGCGTCCAGCATGGCGGGGTTCTGCAGGGGGTCTGCGTTCTGGGCCAAACGGTCCTCTTCCGCCGCACCCCGGAGGAAACGCTCAAATACGTCGGGTCCAAAGGCCAGCGACAGGATGGCGCCGCCCACGCAGGAGGTGGAGGAATAACGACCGCCGATGTAATCATCCATGAAGAAAGCGGTCAGGTAATCGCTGCTGCTGGCCAGGGGGCTGGTTTCGCTGGTGACGGCCACCATGTGCTTCGCAGGGTCCAGCCCGGCGTTTTTCAGCGCGTCCTTTACAAACGCTTCATTGGTCAGCGTTTCCAAGGTGGTGCCGGATTTGCTCACCAGCACGAAAAGAGAGCGGGCCGCGTCGATGCCCTTGAGCACGCTGGCGGCGTCGTCCGGGTCCACGTTGCTGATGAATTTGGCTTCCATCTTGAGGCAGTCGTTTTGCCGCGCCCAGTTTTCCAGGGCCAGATACATGGCCCGGGGGCCCAGGTCGCTGCCGCCGATGCCGATCTGCACCACAGTGGTGAATTTTTCACCCTTGGCGTTGGTGATTTCGCCATCGTGCACTTTCTTGGCGAAGGCCGCGGCCTTCTCCCGCTGGGCCTCATAGAATTCCCGCTTGTTCACGCCGTCGGCCACCACGTTTTCGCCCAGCTGGCCCCGGGTGAGCTGATGCAGCACGCGGCGCTTTTCGCCGGTGTTGATTACTTCGCCATTGTAGAGCGCGGCGTATTTTTCACTCAGCTGCGCTTCCTTGGCCAGCGCCGCCAGAGCGGAGAGCACTTCGTCGTCCACCTGCTTGGCGGCGTAATGATAGCTCAGGCCCGCGGCCATGGGCACGGCGTAGGCCGCCACGCGGCGGGCGCCCTCTTCGCCGGCCATGACGGAGGCCAGATTCACCTTGTTTTTCAAATGGGTCAGGGCCTGATAGGAAGCCAGCGTATCGAGATTTTTCCAGGAAATCATGATGAAAACATCCTTTCTTCGCTCGGATGGCGGGTTCTTCCCGCGCTGTCTTTATTATACAAACAAAAACGCCTCCGCGCAACAGGCGAAGGCAAAAAATATCGCATGAAAGGCAATGTCACAGCCCGCGAAGCAGCATTTGCTGTACGTCCTTATCCGTTCTCTCCCCCATTTCATCCAGCCAGAACGCCGGCAGGTCCGGCGCCATATCCTCAGTCCAATCCGGCACGGGCACGGGCAGATGCGCAGCAAAAGGACGTTTTTCCAGGATAGCGCGCACGTAATCCGCAATATCGTTCAGCGGCTGATCGAAGGCCACCCCGGCCAGGTTTTCCTGCTTCATGGCATACGCGTGATGATTGTCGGACCCGGCGGTAACGGGCAGCCCGGTCCAATGGGCGTAGCGCATGGCCTGGCTGTTCCATTTCATTTCGTTGCCGGCGTTGAAGCCCTCGATGCCGTCGGACAGGAAGGGCGAGAGGAAAATACCGTGGTTGTAGCCCCGGGAGCGGAAAGGATGGGCCTGCACCACGCATCCGCCGGCGGCGTGCACGGCGTCGTACTGCTGCCTGCGGGTCCAACGGATCATGTCCGGATGATTCAGCATGAACTGCCCGTCCAGGCCGTAGATCAGGTATTCGTCGCCCTCGAAATTTTCCTCCCAGCCGAAAAACACCTTAAGGCCCCGTTTTTCGCCCTCATCCCGGGCTTCCTCGTAGCCGGACACGAACTGGCGCACGAAATCGGGCCAGGGCAGCGTGCGGTCCACGCCGCAGTTGCCCCGCCAGAAGTGATCGGTGATGATGATGCCGTCATAGCCGAAATCAATGTATTTTTGAATGTAATCCCGCCCCGGGGTATCGGAGCAGGCGCTGGCCTGCCGGGTGTGCATGTGGGTTTCATAAAGGTACGCTGCGCTCATAGAACTTGCTCCTGATCGGGCCGGGGCATGCGCTGGAGCATGATGCGGGCGCCTTCCTTGGTGAAGGAGAGCACGTCGCACAGACTTTCGTTGTCCACCGGCGTTTCGTAATACACCTGGATGCGGTCCTCCAGGATCCGGATGCTTTGGGGCCAGTATACGCTGGTATTGTCGTTGACGGCGGCCCAGCGGAGGGTCCCTTCCGTAGAAATGCACACAGGCGCGGCGTTATAATAGCCAATGGCGTAAATCGCGCCGTCCGCATCCACGGCGGTGACGAGGCCGCCGCTGAGCTGCCTGGCCGCTTCGTCCTGCACGGCCCATTTTTCGGTGCCCCAGCCGTCCACGCCGTAGGCGGCAAAGCCCTCCCCGGCGCAGAAGAGCACCAGCAGCGGCGCTTCCTGGGTGCCGGCGATAAAGGCGTCCACGCTGTGCAGTTCGCCGTTTTCTCCGCTCAGCTTCCGGGCGGTCCACAGGGGCTTGCCGGTCAGATCATAGCACACGGCCATGATCTCCTCGGCGTCCCTTTCGTCGGTGGAGCGCTGGGCCACCACGGTGTAGCCGTTGGCGGCGTGGTAATTCACCACCGTCTCCCCGACCATCTGGAAAGCAACATAGGGCGGCAGCTGGGGCAGATGATCAAAGCTGCCTGCGGACGAAGCGGCAGCCGTGGGCTGCAGCGTCGCCGCGGAGGACGCAGGCTGCATCGTCGCAACGGGGGCCGCGGTGGGCGCGGTCACGGGTATCTGCGTGAGATAGGCCGCAGGCGCAGCCGTGGGCCGGGGATCGTTGGAGCGCAGGTATTCCAGCTTGATATAGCCCCACAGATTCTTGTACTGACAGTAAACGAACTGACCGGACACCTGGATGCAATGGCTCACCTGCGCGCCAAGGGGCACCCGGGCCAGACGGGCGGACGAAGCGGAAGCCTTTTCCCGAAGGGACACCCAATCGGCGGTGTTCACCACCGTCATGGGGTTGCGGAAGCTGGTATAGCCGGCTTTCTGGGCCTTGCTCACCACCTTGCTGTCCTGCTTGGACACGGTGTAATTGGCCTTTTTCAGGTAAGCGGCGGCAATATAGCCCACCTGCTTTTTGTATTCACAGCGGACGAAGGCGTCGCCTTCCTTTACGCAGGCCACCACCACCGCGCCGACGGGCACCTTGGAAAGGCGCTTGGAGGTGGTGTCCGGCAGTTCCCGCAGCGACACCCACTCTTCGCAGTTCACCACCATCTGGTTGTACATGATTTCATCATAGTTGGAATAAGCGGTGGCCTGCAGGTATTTGAGCGGGATGTAGCCCATCTTCCCGTGGTAATTGCACAGGGCGAATTCATCGTTGTACCAGGCGCACTCGTTCACCAATTCCCCCAGGTACACCGTGGCCAGCCGCTTGGATTTTGTATCGGGGAATTCCCGAAGCGACACCCACTCCGAGCAGTTGACTACCCGCATCACGTCGGTCACGGCGGCCCGGGCCCGGGACGGCAGCACGCACAGCAGCACCGCCAGGCAGCACAGCAGGCAAAGCACGCGTTTCATTCGTTTCCCCTCCTTCTTTTTCCTGAGCATAGCATACCCCCGGCCGCCCGATTTGTCAAGGCGGCGGCTTCCGCCCTTGGCGCAGCGCCGCTTATCGGGCAATCCGAAACAAAAAAGCCTCGGCAGGCAACTTCATGCGGAATTGTGCATAAAAATAAATACAATACCGGGCTTGAAATTTGCGCCGCGTTGTGATAAACTTTGTCAATCGGGGGCCAAAGCGCCCGATGACGCCCTTCCCGGGAGGAAGGAAAGCCCGTTGATTGATTATACACACCGCAGCGTGCCGCGCCCGGTGAAGAAAGAAGGATCGTCGCCATGAAGCCATATCCCGAGATGACAGCCGAAGAACTGACCGCGGAAATGGACGCGCTCAAAAGCCAGTACAAAAAGATCCAATCCATGGGCATGTATCTGAATATGAGCCGCGGCATCCCCTGCCAGGAGCAGCTGGATCTGTCCATGGGCATGATGGACGTGCTGGATTCCTCCAGCGATTTGACCTGCGAGGACGGCACCGACTGCCGCAACTACGGCCAGCTCACCGGCATCGAGGAGGCCCGGGAGCTGTTGGGCGACATGATGGAAAACAACCCCAAGGACATCATCATTTACGGCAACTCCTCCCTGAACGTGATGTTCGATACCATCAGCCGGGTATGGACCCACGGCATCATGGGCAACACCCCCTGGTGCCGCCTGCCGGAGGTGAAATTCCTCTGCCCCGTGCCGGGGTACGACCGGCATTTCGCCATCACGGAATATTTCGGCATCAAGATGATCCCCGTGCCCATGACCCCCACCGGCCCGGATATGGACCTGGTGGAAAAGCTGGTCCGGGAAGACGAGAGCATCAAGGGCATCTGGTGCGTGCCCAAGTACTCCAACCCCCAGGGCATTTCCTATTCCGATGAAACGGTGCGCCGCTTTGCCAGGCTGGAGCCCGCCGCGCCCGACTTCCGCATTTTCTGGGACAACGCCTACGGCATGCATCACCTTTACGACCACAAGCAGGATTACCTGATCGAGATCCTGGCCGAATGCAAGCGCGCCGGCAACCCCGACATGGTGTACAAATTCGCCTCCACCTCCAAGATCACCTTCCCCGGCAGCGGCATCGCCGCCCTGGCCACCAGCCCCAACAACATGGAGGATTTCGTCACCAACCTGCGCTTCCAGACCCTGGGCCACGACAAGGTGAACCAGCTGCGCCATGTGCGTTTCTTCAAAAACATCCACGGCATGGTGGAGCATATGCGCAAGCACGCCAACATCATCCGGCCCAAGTTCGAGGCGGTGGAGGCCATCTTTGAAAAGAACCTGGGCGGCCTGGAAATCGGCACCTGGACCACCCCCCTGGGCGGCTACTTCATCATGTTCGATTCCCTGCCCGGCTGCGCCAAGGAGATCGTGGCCCTGGCCAAGAAGGCCGGCGTGATCCTCACCAAGGCCGGCGCCACCTGGCCCTACGGCGAGGACCCCAACGATTCCAACATCCGCATCGCCCCCACCTATCCCAGCCTCACCGACCTGACCACGGCCATGGAGCTGTTCACCATCTGCGTGCGCATGTCCGCCGCCAAGAAGCTGCTGGCGCAGAAGCAGGCCTGATCCGGCTTTCACGTTTTTTTCGCATCTGCAAACTTACCGTTTATTTCAATAATCAACGGCGCGCTCCTGCCATCCGGAAATGGCAGGCAAGCGCGCCGTTCATTTTATAAACCGAAGGTTATCAATGCTGCCGTCCATGCCCTTTGCCTGCAAGCGCTTGGGGCGTGTTCAGCCCCGCCCATTGGATTTCAGGCATTCATTTTTACGATTTCCAGGCCTTTTTCTAATACTGCGTCCCGGCCCGATGCGATGTCTTCCGCCGTTGGTATGATCCTGATGTCAGGCGTGAACCCCTTGTTGTAGATGTCCTCGCCATTCTGGGCCACGCACCTGCGCGTACAGATACGGAAAAAGCCGCCGCTTTCAAGCGTCTCGCACAAAGGCTGGCCGCTGGTGCCGCCGGTGTTGTTCCCGATGAAAACCGCTTTCGTATACATTTTCATGACGTCAACGAAATCCTCCGCAGCGGAAAACGTGTACTGATTCATCAGGACGGCGATCGGCCCGTTCAGTTTTCCGGGAGCGGCGTTGGCGACAGCTTTTCCTTCATCCTTGACGTAGAATACATTCTTTCGCATTCGGTAAGCCTTCAGGCTGTACGCATCATCAGCATATTTCAGCATTGCGTCGCCAAGCGAAAGGCCATTGAAGTCCTCCCGGTACATCGACCATGCTTTATAGGTGGGTTCATAGCGCTGCGTTTCAGCATAGCAGCTATGAAAATCTCCGCTGATAAACATTGCGGCGATTGCGTCGGCATTCCCGCTGTTTCCGCCGCTGTTGCCCCTGACGTCGAGTATATAGCCCTTCGCGTTTTTCAGCTCGTCAAAGCAGGAATAGATTTTTGACGGCATGGCGTCATCCTCGAATGAAGTGATCCGGATGATCGCGATCCCGTCGTCGGTGATTTGCACGGTGTGAGCATCCGAGCTGCCGATCAGCCTTTGGGCAGCGCTGCTTTGGGAAACCGGCTCTGCCTTATGCCATACGATTTTTGAGGGGTCTTTCCTTTCCAGCCGGACGTCAAATTTCCTCCCGTCCTTTGCAAACGTGAAAACCGCGCTGCTTCCGCGCCTGCCAAATATCAAATTGTTCAGCACAAACAGGCCGCAGGCAGCCTCGTTGCCATGCCATAAGTACGGATAACAGTTTTCTTTGATGTAATCCTGGATGTCTGTCCCGTCGATTTTGACCAGGACGCTGAACAAAGGAATATCATCCTTCACTTCCTCGGAGGCGCCGGCCACGATGATCTCATTCCCGGGCTTTGCAAAGTATACGGGAAGCATAGAGAAGAATTCGGCGTCCTGATAGATTTCGTTTGGGAAACTGACGTCGGTATGCCCGTCATTCAACAGGACGGCGAATCGCTTCAGTTCAAGATAATAATCATAGCGGTCTTTCGTGTTCAGGACCCGCGCAAGCGCTTTTTTGTATTCCTCGTCCCAGTCGATATCCACCTTGTCCCAGAAGGCGAAATTATACGCGGCTTCTTTCCATATCCTTGAAAGCTCATATATTTTCTGGGCGTCTGTAATGGTATTCATATTGCGCCTCCAATTCGGAAAGGTCGTTTTATTCCCCGCCAAGCCCGCTTCATCATTTTTCGGCCGGTTCCTTGGGCAAAAAATCCCCGATGCCGCCCAGCATCTCCCCCAGGCTGTGGTACTTGCCGGAGTAAATCACCGGGTCCAGCAGGGTCAAATCCACGTCGAAGGTGTCCCGGCAATTCATCCTTTCATCCATCTGGATGCTGCGAATGGCGCAGAAAAAGGTAGTGGAATCCCCGGTCTGCACCGTCCGCTTCACTTCGCATTCGTACACCCACCGGCTCTCGTCCAGCACCGGCACGTCCAGCGCCTCGCCCCGGCTGACGCCATAGCTGATCCCGTCCTTCTGGCCGTCCGCGGCGTGCCGCGTGCCGAAATAATCCATCAGGGGCAGCATATCCCGGCTCACAAGATTGGCGCTGAAAACACCGGTGCGCAGCACGTTTTGCTTGGTTCGCTTGGTGCTCTGCATGCTGATCACCAGCAAATACCCGTCCCCTTCCTCGTGGGTCACGCTGACCCAGGTAATAGGAGCGAAATTGGGCGAACCGTCCGGGTTGTTGGTGCCGATGATAAACGCCGGCTGCACGCACATGGAAAAATGGGGCGGCACTGATTTTCTCTTCGTCATGGAGCTTCACCTCTTCCAAATGAACGGCCTGACGCGCCGAATCCTTTTCGTCCTCATCACTATACCACAGAATCGCCGCGTCCACAACGCGTCTTTTCCAATTCCGTTTCCCCTTTTTGCCAATTTCCTTCCCCATACGCGGCATCCTCCGCCGAGCGCTGGAAATTCCTTGCCTGAATCCCTGTCTGATCTTCCGGTTCACAATGTCAATCTCCCCGCCCGCACCCTTCCTTTCAGAAAATTTTCCGATTTGTCCGGAAAACTGCATTTTCCCCCTTGCTTTTTCCGGTGATTTGTGATAAATTATATTGGCGCTCAAAAAAGCGCATCGCGAATCGGGGCATTAGCACAGTTGGTAGGACACCACGTTCCTACTGGTGCGAAAAAGCTAATTCAGTCGCAACGTGGTTAGATGGTTTATCCGGTAAGGAAACTTACCAAATGGGGTATTAGCGCAGTTGGTAGAACACGCCATCGCGTAATACGCCCCAAACCGTACCATCTCAACCAAAATGGCCTGATGGAAAATCTGGTCAGAAATTTTACCAAACGGGGCATTAGCACAGTTGGTAGGACACCACGTTCCTACTGGTGCGAAAAAAGCCAATTCAGTCGCAACGTGGTTAGATGGATTATCCGGTAAGGAAACTTACCAAATGGGGCATTAGCGCAGTTGGTAGCGCGCGACATTCGCATTGTCGAGGCCAGGGGTTCGACTCCCCTATGCTCCACCAGGCAAAAACCCTTGAAATCACTTGATTTCAAGGGTTTTTGTTTTGCTTCTGAAATACCAAATCATGTAAATTATTTGATGTATAATTTGGTATTTGAGGGTGTTAATAATCCTCAACTTCCATAACTCCATACCACTCTGCTTTGGGCAGCGATGAAGAGGGCTCTTGTTTCCCTATCTTAGCAAGCTCCTCGTCTCCAGTTGCAGGAGTTATTTTTGCGATGCGAGAAGGTTTCAGCCTGAGAAGCTCTTGAACTTGTTCATAATTGCAAACTGAAAGCCAGGCTCCCCAATCCATTTGTTTTGTCTCGCCAAGAATAGGATACCATTCTGTAGGCGTTCTATATAAATCGGATAATTCATATTGCTGTCACTCCTCTGTTGACCTGGGGTGTATACCATGTGGAAGAAACAGGTGTCCCAGTTCATTATGTAGACAATCATTTCTCGGCTGATGTCACCATCGAAACAGAAGATCTGCTGACCTATGATGTCCCCTGCGAGAATGAACCTAGTATCACAAAGGCGATCGACAACATGCTTCAACGTTTTGAATACTTCATTCTTGAATCCCATAGAGCGAAGCTGCTTCCAGATTTGCTCTATGGGATTCATTTCTGGTGTGTACGGAGGGATAGCGAGCAGCGTGATATTATCTGGCACTTTCAACGTTTTTGATTTATGCCAGGCAGCACCGTCACATACAAGAAGTATCTGATCCTGTGGATATTGCTTTGATAATTCTTCCAGGAAAGTGTTCATACAGTTGGTGCTGCAATATGGCATGATTAGAAAGAAATTTTCCCCTGTCATCGGCTCAACTGCGCCATAGGCATACCGATACTCTCGTATATGATGGCAGGGTACAGATGGGCGGATTTTCTTCCTGCACCAACAGCGCTTTGGCTTATTGATTCTTCCAAACCCCGCCTCATCCTGAAACATCAATCGGACTCTTGAGTTCGGCTGGCACTTTTTTCGGGCTTCCAGCACGGATTGTTTAATTTTTTTGAGGCGTTGCACGCCTCCTCATTCGCTGCCTTCGGATGCTTTGATCGGGGCATTACTTTCCGCCATCCATGACGCTTCAGCAGCATATAAATGTAGCCTCGCCCCGTGTCTTTCCCTCGCACTTTATCAAAGGCTGCTTTGATCTCTTTCACCGTTACGACTTGGCCTGCTTCTGCTGCCTTTTCAAATGGAGCCAGTATCGCATCCTCTTCTGCGTCCGTCAATGCCCGATGATGGGTCTTATATTTGTTCCGGATGAATTCTTCCAGCCCTTGTTCCCGATATTTTCGGCATACCTGGCTGACCCATTCTTTCCGTGTCCCATACATCTTCGCTATCTCTTCGACTTTATAGCCCTCGTAACGTAGCTCCAACATGTGCAGTCTTTTGCTTGTTCTCTTGTCCTTGCTCCCTTTTTCCGCCAATTTGATTGCTTCGTATTCCTCTTTGCTTATCTGGAATCGGCTCATTTTTCATCACCCACTCCATTATAACACATATTCCCATTATTGTTAAGCTTCTATTTTGAGAATAGTATCAGATGCCCCAAATCCCATATCAACTTTCGTCTGTTACCAGTTGTTGGGAAACTTCCCAAAAACCGAAACACACAAAACCGATGCTGTTCACCCTCTGTTCCCAACTGTTCATAAAATGCTTTAATCCCTTCACAAATTTGGCGGCATAAAGAATGAATATATAATGCATACAAAAAAATGAATGAAGCTAATGGCATTGCTTTATTTGGAAAAAATATTGACAGATTAAGCATTTTGCTGCATAATTCAGAAAGAAGAGCGCGCATTGCAAAGAACATAAAGAACATATGGAAGGAGAAGTCCTATGATACGAAGCCAGCCCATGATCTCCAGGTCAGATATGATACACTGTACGCTGTGCATGGATGCGCCGTGCGATGCTGTTTGCGGCAAAATAAAGCCGGCGGACTTGCTCAGAAGCATCTGGTTTCAAAATGAGCAGACTGCTGCGCAGCGCCTTTCCGACCCGAACCCCTGCATAACCTGCGCCGCCCCATGCGAGCGGGCATGCGCCAGGCCGACGGAGGTGCCTATCCGCGATCTGGTAAACCGGCTCTATTATCAGGTCCGTCCGCAATGCGAAACCAAACTGCCGGAGAACGAAGACCGGCTGCGGTGCGATCTGTGCGGAATACCGCTGGAAAACCCCTTCCTGCTGTCCTCTTCCGTCGTAGCCAGCACCTACGATATGTGCGCGCGGGCATTTGAAGCCGGCTGGGCAGGAGCCTGCTTCAAAACGATCTGTTCGCTGGATATCCACGAGGCCTCGCCCCGCTTTTCCGCCCTTTCGGGCAGCGATGGCAGCATTGCGGGCTTCAAGAATATCGAGCAGCTGTCCGACCACAGCGTGGCGGAAAACATGGAGATTTTCCGGCGGCTGAAGAAAAACTATCCGACCAAGTTCATCCTGGCGTCCATCATGGGAAAGAACGAGGCGGAATGGGGAGAATTGGCGAGGCTTTGCGAAGAAAACGGCGCGGATGCGGTGGAGCTGAATTTCTCTTGCCCCAATATGGCGGAAGGAGGACTGGGATCGGACATCGGCCAGGTGCCGGAGCTCGTGGAACGGTTTACGGCGGCGGCAAAGGGCGCGTGCAGCATTCCGGTGCTGGCGAAGCTTACGCCCAACGTGGCCAGCATGGGCCCAGCCGCGGAAGCCGCGAAGCGGGGCGGAGCAGACGGCATTGCCGCAATCAATACGATCAAGTCCATTGTCGGGGTTGACCTGCATACCTACGTTTCCTCGCCGGCTGTCCGGGGGCAAAGCGCCGTGGGCGGATACAGCGGCAACGCCGTAAAGCCCATCGCCCTGCGTTTCGTTGCGGAGTTGGGCCAGAATCCGGCGCTGGGGGGCATGCATGTTTCCGCTATGGGCGGGATCGAAACCTGGCGGGATGCGCTCGAATTCATTTTGCTGGGCGCAGGATCAATCCAGATTACGACGGCCGTCATGCAATACGGCTATCGGATCATAGACGATCTGAAGGCGGGGCTGAATCTTTATCTGGCGGAAAAAGGGCTTTCCAGCATCCAAGAAGTAATGGGGCTGGGGCTTGAATCCCTGAGCGCGACGACGGACACCCTGGAACGGGACACCATTGTTTTTCCGGCTTTCATCGAAGAACGCTGCATCGGATGCGGACGCTGCGTGATTTCCTGCATGGATGGCGGCCATCAGGCGATCCGCCTGGATCAGAACCGGCATCCCAGGCTGGATGGAAAAAAATGCGTAGGGTGTCATTTATGCGTCCTGGTATGCCCTCAGCGGGCAGTCATTTCGGGAAGCAAAAGAATCAAACGACCCGGGAAGCCCTGATTGGTTCAGGCCTGCGGCCGCATGGCAAAAAGGAAGTGCTTCGCCGGCAAAAAACGTCCGTTGGGCCGATCGCCCCAAGCCCCGCCCCATTCCGGAGGCCGGCCGGATCATAAAGCTGCGTATGCAAAAAGCCGGCTGCTCTTCGGAAGGGTCCAGGGGTTTCCATCCCTCCGGAGCATCGGCATAATCGTTTTTTATCAGCGGCACAATCCTTCCCTTTTAAGCGGCTTCGTCCGATCATTGATGCAGGCGCTGTCCTCCGGACAGCGCCTGCCGTCATTCCATGCCTGGCATTTTTTCGCGAAGGAGCATCAGCGCGTTCTGATGGCGCAGCTTTACCGCGCCGTAGCTCAGGCCCATCAGTTGGGCGATTTCCGTCAGGGGCTTGCCATCGTAATACCGGAGCACGATGATGTCCCGCATCTGCTCCGGCAGCTTCATCAGCGCGCTGGCCAGGTCGCTGAGCGTTTCCCGGCTCAGCAGGCTTTCGTCCACCTCGGAATCATCCGACAGGTTCTCGTCCAGTTCTTCCGTGGGCTTTTTCCGCCGGTAGTGGTCGATCAATGTGTTTCGCGTGACCGTAAACACCCAGGTGCTGACGGATGCTTTTGCCGCGTCGTAGCTTTCCAGCTTTTCCTGGATTTTCATAAACACATCGGAGCAAAGATTTTCCGCGTCCGCCCAGTTTCTGATCCGGACGGAGATATAGCCCATCACCTTGCCGTAATAGTCCGTATAAATCTGCTCCAGTGTCGGTGTGCTCATGGCCGTTTTCCGAAGAGCCCTTTTTCCTTTTCTTTGGGATCGGGATGCGCTTCGCCCGCAGCGGACACCATTTCCATTTCGTCCAGGCTCAGTTCGCGGGAGGCGTACCGGCTGTGAACGGAATCAATGACCCTTTGCAGATCCGCATTCCTTTCAAATTTCTGATAGTTGAACAGTGATTTCAGCTTGTTTTCCACTGTTGCACACTCCTTTCCATGATTTCCCTGATTGATACGGAGCCGTCGGCAAGATGGCAGTTGCTATATGCATTATCGCCCAAAGTGCCATTCTTGTCCAGCTTTTTTTGCAGATTCAGCCGTCTCCGTTTTTTTGCTTGCACCGAAGGCCGGCTTTCCGCTTCCTTTGTTTCATTCCTCCGGCCCCGCATGCGCTGTTTTTTGCAGGGGCATCATTGCCCCTTGCACCTGTTGATACGCATTCGCACAGGCGGATGGCAGTAAAAAAACGCAGAAGTTTCATTTTTTTAAGCAAATTCCGCTTTGGAAGGAAGCTGCCCTGAAAAATGAAAAAAATTTGTCTTATTTACTGCCATCCTGCCTTCCCGCTGCGTATACACAGGTGCATCGGGCAAAAAAAGCATCGCCCGATGCGGGAAGCAAAAAACCAAAAAGAAAGAGGTAGATACATTATGAAGAAACTTGCAAGCATCCTGTTGGCAGTCATCATGATCCTTAGTCTGGCCGGCGCCGCGTGGGCGGACGAAACGCCCCAACCGGAAAGCGGAAAGAAATTTGAGGGCAGCTGGGCCAAAATGAACGGCCTGATCGAGATCGTGTATGAAGAAGAAGGCTATCGCGCGTCGGTGGATCTGTATAACCAGGAAGACAATACCGGCGTTCTGTGGCAGTACTCCTGCTTCTACAATGAGGAAAAAGACGCGTTGATTTCTGTTTCCGCCAGCAAAAACGCCTATTCCCTGAATCCCGATACGCTGGACAAGACCTTTGGCGAAGCCGAATACGAGGGCATCGACGAAGAGGAGGCCGTCAGCGCATTTGCCCTGACGCCGGATGGCGCGCTGGAATGGAAGGACGGCCACGAAAATCTGGGGCAGGACCTGCAGTTTACCCGGATCGGCAGCTTTGAGGGCCTGTGGCGGAATGAAGCGGAGAACATCTATGCGGAATTCCATTGGCAGGGCTTGCTGGATGAAAACCAGTTCTGCTATCATGTATATGTTGCGCAGGGCGAACAGGAATGCCACCTGGTGGGCATGTACAACCCGGAAACCCAGAAGCTGGCGTGCTACGACACCGCCGTTCTCCCCATGGAAAGCGCAGAAGACTATCTGACCGCGCAGAGCGAAGGGAAGCCCTTCCAGGCAGTTTTCTCTGATCTGGGCAACGGGCAGGCGCAGTACGAAACCGAAAGCGGCGTGTTTTCTCTGGAATATGACCTTCTGGGGCCGGAATCCTGACAGGATGAAAGGAGAAAAAAATGAACAAGGATTTGGATTTGAACGATCTGGAAAAGGTGACGGGCGGCGTGGAGCGCACCGTGAATACGGGGATCGAAGGGCTGGGAGCCGCCCTGCGCGCCGAACCGCGGAAATCCTCCCGTCAGATCGGAACGGTATTCAACGGCACGCTGGTGGATACCGTATCGGACACGCTGGTATATGATCCGGAATCGGAGCGGAATTTCGTTCAGGTGCGTGTCAATGGCAAAACCGGCTGGATCGCTTCCTCGATCGTGGGGATGAAGCGCTGAACGAAGCCGCCGCAGAAACATCAATTTCCTTCAACACAATCAATTCCGGGCAGAACGCCCGGAATTTCAGGTTGTCGAAAAATAATTTTCGACAACCTGCGAATGAAAGAGCAGCAAGCTGTTCTTTCATTCGATGCATCAATTTGCTGTAAAATGGGCAATGAATTGCCGCATTTTACG
>Ga0310694_10002706_pt1 | contig 17908 bp, 23 predicted proteins | sample 174DNAGHGhighgp2_FD_203884 | JGI IMG/M metagenome (GOLD analysis project Ga0310694, IMG submission 203884) | Sheep rumen microbial communities from Palmerston North, Manawatu-Wanganui, New Zealand - 1742 DNA GHGhigh gp2 (v2) (version 2) | ecosystem: Host-associated > Mammals > Digestive system... | reverse complement strand
TCTATCTGACCTATCATAGACTTTTCAGCATAAACAAGCAGACGGCTGTTAACAGGAACTATAGACAGTTTTTTCCCAAAGAGCTCATCATCAATGCCGTACTCCGGTTTGATGTGACAGTTCAGCTGACATACAAATTCATTAATATCATTAAACTTTCCGCTTGGATACAGTAATGCGATACATTCATACGGGTCAATGAACTGCTGTATCAGCAGATGAAAGAGTTTTGCTTTTTTAGAGACAGAGACATTTTTCTGTCTCTTTTGTATTTCAGATGCAGCTTCACTGATGCTTTTTACAAAGATATCAAATGACTCAAGATCCGGTTCCCAGTAGAAACTTCCATACACTCCGGTATCAACGATGATATCATCACCGAATAACGAATCATCCATGTACATTTTTCTTTTGCAGAAAGCCTTGCTGTTTTCTCTGAAGCCAAAATCAACATATGAACAGCTCCTGTCGAGCAAGCCTTCTCTTTTTACCAGCTCAAATGCTGCGTTCAACCTCATTGCCATTTCAGAATCGCTGTCTGGGCCGATATCCGGATGATGCTTGTGCATAAGAGCATGATACTTACGTCTCACATCGTTAAAACTGTCTTCTTTTTCAATATTCAAAAGTCTGTATGCATCATGTATGTTCATGATTACATTCTAACATATATTTATTATGACAAGTGCACCTCAGATACTAGTTCATTGTCTAGCATTTGGGTGCACTTGAGATTATTTCTCTATTTGATGTGTGAACAAAAACGAATCCGTCCAAACAACTGTTTAAATCATGTGAATTTAAACTATCATCTCCAGTTCTCGAAGAATTCTAAAACGAGCTTATTCGTATTGATGCCGTCAAGCTCCTCAGTATACCATGCGTGCTTCGCATCTTTCACAAGGACGCCCCACACAACGTCTTTATCCGAGTCTGCTCCGTACTTGCTGATGATCATACCGTCTTCTGTCTCGCTCTCGGACTGCTTATTAAGTCCGTTTGAAGAAGCCATGTAATCAATGACGTCCTCAATAGCAGGATCAAGAGCTGTCTTTGCGCTATCATCGAAATTCTTCGGAATGGATTCGTCTATCTCTCCATAGACTACAAGCATTCCAACGTCGTTCTTTTCGGGACGCTTGTTCCAGAGCGTCTTGTTAAGATCACCGCCGACACTTGCGCAGGCAAGGAATGTATCCTGAGCTTCAAGCGCGAGTCTGAAGTTCATGAATCCGCCGTTTGAGAAACCGGCGCAGAACACATGATCCTTGTCGAGCGAGTACTCATCAACAAGATAGTTTACGAGAGCTTTAATGAATCCGACATCGTCGTAATCGGGCTCGAGCCTTCCGTAGTTCCAGCTCCTATAGTTTCTTCCGGCCTTCGTGTTGGAAGTTCCGCTAGCATAGCAGACAGCGTAGCCCTTCGCAAGCGCATCATTATCAAAACCGCTGGTGCGGCGGAAGTTTTCGGCTGAATCACCAGCTCCGTGAAGCATCACGATGAGAGGCGCGCCATTACTCTCCGGTGGAAGACTGATGACAAAGTCACGCTTTATACCATCATAGGTGCAGGTGAAGACGTTTTCATCTGTTTCAGAGAGGTCCTCTAGGTCCAGTACGACGCGTTCTGTGGCTGATTCTGCAGTATCTGTTTCAGCAGCTGATTCAGTAGTATCTGTCTCTGTGGCTGATTCTGCAGATTCAGATTTTTCGCTGGTTTCGTCGGCAGATATTTCAGTTATTGCTTCGGTCATATCGTCAGTACTCGTATCCAGCTGTGGAGGGGATTCTCTTTCTCCGCATGCGCATAATGAAAATGCGAGCGACAATACCAGAATAGATGTGAATAGTTTTTTCATTTGTATTCCTCCTTTGATGGGGGGATAATATCCTTTATTTGGTTGATAGAACAGATCTGGTTATTCATAGCCATGATCCTCAAAATCAGTATAACAAATGAAAGGAAAAATATCACTATATATAAGATGTATGACAATGAGGGAAGAAAAACGGGATTATAACAAGGATAACTGAGGGTGAAAAGGTGTTGCGAAAAAAGCAGCACCTTTTTGCATTTTGAACTTTACAGTCACAATAGCACATACCATAATGAACTAAACCGGTTTAATTTGTCGCTGAAGGAGGAATGCATATGCCAAGAAAGCTTACAAGTGAAGAGATAGAAGCACAGAAGGATTTTATGTACGAGCGTACTGTAAAACTCATCGCCAGGAAGGATATTGATTCTATAACCCTGGATGATATTCTCGAAGAGGTACAGATGGCAAAAGGATCATTTTACAAATATTATCCGAGCAAGGAGATATTTCTGTATGAGGTGATCAAGAAAAATGAACGCATATTCTCTGAGAAGATGTTTGAGACAGCGCAAATGATAACAGTTGATTTAGAAACTGCTTTTGAGACTATGACCGATATCATTATGAGTAAGGACTTTCTGTTTCAATATACATCACCAAATGACCAAGAGTTTCTTCTTCGAAAAATGCCTCTTGAATACCGCAAACGGGAAGAGGAAAAGTCGAAGAACAATTTTTTGAGATTATGTCAGGGATTGAATATTACTCCTACAGAAGAATTCTTCGGAGCAATAACATATCTGATGAATGCTCTTCAGATAATAGTAGCCGATACTGCCGTATACGGCGAAAATGGGCGCAAAAAAGCAGTTTCCATTATGATACAGGCGATATATGGCCTGTTTACTAAGGAGATTGAGGAAAATGGAGAAAACAAATAACGAAACATTTAATAGAAAACTATTTGCTGATCATCTTATAATTACATTTATCATCGCAATTATATGCTGGGGATTATGTATAATTCTTGGATTAAATGGAATTGCAAAGGATAAACACGCGTGGATCAATATTCCTTATGTGCTTGGAGCCTTTTCTACGACAATAGCATCTTATATAACACTTAAGAATAATAACGAAGTGACAGGATTTAAGGACTGGCTGAGGCATGTCTTTGATTTTAAACAAAATATATTATCATATCTTCTTGTAATAGCACTTGCAGTTATACATTCACTCCTTATGAGTTTGATCGGAGGATATGAAATGGCAGCACCAATATATATGATCCTTCTCGCCCTTCCGATAATGCTTATCGGTGGAGGTCTGGAGGAAGCGGGTTGGAGATATATAACATTTTCCGAACTTGATAAAAAACTTGGGTTTCATATAGCTGCTTTTGTAACCGGTATTATCTGGGCAATCTGGCATCTGCCTTTATTCTTTATTCCAGGTGTACATCAGTATGGGAAGAATTTTCTTGGTTTTACTATTACAGTTATGGGGCTTAGCTTTGCTCTTGCAACGATTCGAAAGGTAACGGGAAGTATCTGGCTGTGTGTACTTTTTCATATGATAGCAAATGCTGTACCGGAATCAATCAGATATGATATTTATAACAGTTATATAGCAAGCACTATTACAACTATAGTAATGATTATAGTTTCGTTAATTGCTGTCAGTATTTTCAAAAAAAGGACTAAACCAGAATTAAATAAAAATTAGAAATTTTTAAGCATAATAGATTGCACTATTATTAATGGCGTATATAAAGCTTTTTACAAATTACTTGTCTTTATGTGAATAAAAATGTAGAGATAGGATTATATTTGCGGATTATCTGTATACATTTGGCCATCGAACTAGCGGATTTTATGTACTGGATTGGTATGCCGGGGAGACTGTTTTTAGTATTACCACCATGCCATCCATATACGTGTTCATAAAAAGTTACAGGATGCTTTCACGGTAGAAAGCATCTGCTTTTTGTCATGTTATAGAATCAAGCGGTATCTGTTCTGACTCCCATGTGCTGTCGGCGTGAATGGTAATCAGTTCAGCACCACGCTGTTTTGTCTCTTTTTCAATGCCGGGCATTGCGAGGTAGTCGATGCTCATGCCGTAGGTCAGGCGGATACCCTTGTACTCGATAGACGCATTATTGTAGTGGTCGTGACCACAGAAGAATCCCGTCGTGCTGCCAAGCTCAAGGGCGGTATCGAACATCTTGCTCGGATAGTCCGAGCAGCACACAAGATCGTTGGTGATACCACCGTGGTCACCGGGGTTCTCACCGTAGAAGTATTTCACCTCATCGCTACCGTCAAGATAAAGCTCGGTGGCGGTCTTGTACTCCTGCAATGGGATATGGAAGAACACCATTGAATTTACCGTGCGACCTGCCTCAGCGTTCATTCGCTGGACTTCATCGGCATACCAGTCCACCTGATCGTCGTGGATATAGTCATAAACGTTGATGCCCTCGCCAGTGTAGGCGTTCGAGTCTATCATGAAAAGTCCTGTGTTCAGAGTGCCGTCAGTATTTCTTATCTCGATCAGCTGATTGTTCCTGCCCATAACATCGGGCTGGGTGTATGGGTAAAGCAGATTGCCCGAGGTCTTGAATGACAGCGACTTGTATACCTCATTAAGCTCCTGATTATTGGCTGATGCAAGCGACTCGGTATCGTGGTTGCCGTAGGTGAATGCCCACGGAATGCCGGTATTTCGCATAAATGCCGCAAACTGCCCGACAGGTGCGGTGTTGTTGAGCGACATTGACATTATCCCCAGCGGAAAACTCAGGTCACCCGTGACTACAACAAGGTCGGGGTGGGTATGCTCTATCTCCGCATAGCAAGCCTTCAGCGCCTTTATGTCCTTGCGGTAGGAGTAAAGACTGCCGCCGATGTGAATGTCGGTAAGGTGCAGTATCTTGAAATCATCTGTTGTTTTGGTTATAGTGTAAACGCCTGTTTCGTCATTGTATTCTATCTTGTGAGTGTTATGCTCGACAACGGGAACGGAATTGATGTAGCTTTGGGTGTACCAGGTGTCCTGCTGTAAAATCATAAATCCCGATGTCGCAAATATAACAGCCGTATAGACCGCTATTCTCGGCTTGTTGATGACGATATTTCTGAATGTGACCTTGCGTCTTAATGTGAAATCATAGACTATAACGAGCAGCCCGAAAATTATCCCTGCGATCATAAAGACATTTCCGGGGTATGCTATATCCTTGCTCTTTATGACCGTGAATGTCATCACGCCAATCCAGTAGACCGCTGAAAAAATCGTAATGCCTATGATGTGCTTTTTGTACTTGTAATTATCGGGAATATTTATCCTCCGCTGTATCATTCTAAGGGAGAGGATATTCTTTATCAGCAGAAAGACAGGAATTTCGATAACGATGCTATTATTGAAGAAGTTTTCCGCAAACTCTGCCGATTTGGAGTTGCCGAAGAAGTAAAAGCTAAGTTCCGATGCCACAAACACAAACACCACTGCAAACAGCAGTGCAATTCCGTTGAGAAGACGCTTTGCGTACTTGTCACTTCGGGTACGGAGATATTTGTAGGAATCGGTATCGTATTTGCTCCCCACGGCGGCTTTCTCGGTTTTCAGATATTTGCGGAACGGAAATGATGCGATAAATAGATCTACTGATATAACAAACACATTTCCAATGACGGCAATGGGTTTAGCTGTGATGTTGTAGATAAGCCAAAACAACTGCAGCAGTGCAAACACCGCAAATGCCGATGTAAAATATATCCTCAGGCGCTGTTTCCATATCTCTTTTTTCAGCGGACGCATATCAACAGCCTGTGTTTCGCCACGCCATTTTTCGGCACTTTCAGCAGGATAGCCTGCAAGCTCTGCCATTTGCGAGAGTTTGCCGTACCTGCCCAGCAATTCCTCCAAAGCCTCGTCCTCGTGGCGGTCAGCCTTTATCCTGTCAAACTCCGCATTCAGAGCAGTTTCAATTTTCTCCTGTGCCTGCGTGACCTCCTCGGAATAAGGAATGTCATCAAACATCATATCAACGACCGCTTTGATCTTACGGTTTGGTACAGTCTGTTCAGTTTCCCTTTTTATCAGCTTCATTCGCACTCTTCCTTTCTTTGAATTTTTAAAACAGCTTCATGCCCTTTGCTTTTGCAATACCCACACATTTTCGTATCACTTCAAGTATCAGCAGCATTACCGCCGTGATAAATGCCCCCAAACAATATCCCAAAGAAAACAGCCATCACACGGTCAGGGGATAAAACTGCTTGTAGATCTCGATACCGCTGAGCAGCCCCGTGATAAATGCAATATATATCTTAAAGCCGCGCCTGACCTGAAAAAAGACGCTGACAGCTTTTTTAGACCTGTCTATTGCTTTTTTCTTGTCCATAGGCATTGTCCTTTGTTTTTAATCATTATAGCAGATTATCTTAAATTCCCTATTATAAGTTGTCACTACACTTCATATTCGGATGTTTAGGCAGCTCATACTGGGGACTAAGCACCTTGCCATTATGCTTCAAGTACAATGGACATATGATCTTAAACTTCTTGTAAAACTCATTCGCCATTGCCTGAGGCTCACATGTGTTTACCTGTGTTCTATAGACCAGACATTTTGGGTTACCAAGGGACATGAACAAACTGTCCCTATCATCATGATATTGCTTTATTGTGTTCATGATACGTATATTCATAGTTGCGGCAATCATTGACAAAATAAGGTGTCCGTATAAAGACTGCTCACTGTGTATCCGCAATGGCGTAAGCTTTGATGAGCCCTTGCTTATGTCGAAGTATTGCTCTATGGTTTGTCGTATGTAGTATACCGGCAGGATTTCGTCAGATTGATAAGGCAGAGATGAGACGATGACAAATAGCCCGGCAGAATCCAGTATCTTTTGAAACTGCTCATCTGTAAGCTTTTTGTCAGCCAAGTGTTTTACTGCTTTATGGGCTTCATCAGAAGCTCTGTCAACATCGTATCCAAGATAGGCGAATCCTTCGTGATCCTGTTTGCCGAGTTTGCAGTCAATCCTGACTATGTAGACACCATAAATGTATTTATAAAAGATTCTTAGAGTTATAAATAACGAAAATAGCAGCATAAAACGGCCTGGAATATGTTATCATAAATGGGAGCATGCTCTAGACCATATTTGTACTCAAGAGGCGACAAAAGTTTGAGCATTAGGCATTTTATTATATGAAATTTTAGAAGATATAGAAAAGGGGATTGGTTTTTAATCCCCTTTTCTATATCTAATAATGCATACATATGTTCTGCCCAGAAATACAACTTTTCCTTTCCTATAATTCAAAAATGTGGTTATTTGAGAAAGGTAACCAAGATTTTAGTCCAGGATCCTAAGAACAAAATGTGCTAGAAATGCAGTAAAATAGGGACCTGACACAAATCAGATCCCTAAAAAAATAAGAGCGCGAGACGGGACTCGAATTTCGGTTTTGAACGAGCAATGCGCTAGAAATAAAGAAAAATAAAGGAGGAATGGACCTGTGCCTCACGTCCAAAATCCTTTTTGGACGCACATTAGACGCAATGTATTAAGAGATAGCATCTCCTACGATTCTTTCCATATATCATAAATAAGGATCACGCATTCACAGTCTCTTTCATTTTATATTTCTTATCAAGATACTTTTTAGCATCTTCCATGGTTACTTCGCCGCGTTTTTCCTTTTCGATGTATTCTTTAAAATCATTTGTGGGTTCTAAACCATCTACTCTTATCATTCCTATAGCATAATCCCATGCTTCTGAATTAGTCATAGTTTTCCCAATTTGGTAATGGGTTATAGAATTGGGGCCTGTAAACTGTGCGGTAGTAATTAAAAATTCTCTTTACGCATTCGATATTTGCTCCGAACTCAATAAGACTAAATAGAAGAAAACACTTGAAAACTCAAAAATAGACCTGTAGTATGGTGTATATAAACGACTTTATAATATAAATGTATCTCATTAATGAACAGAGCAAGTAGAAGGAGGTTTATTATGGCAGCTATAATTAAAGCGTTTAAAAATGCGGAAGATGTAGAAAAAATAATTAGATATTATTCAAAGAAAGATGCAAATCCAGAGAATACTAAGAGATTTGTTGAAGAATTAAAACTAGGTCAAGAAAGTGATCCCTATAAAGGTGTTTTTAAAGCATTTAAGGAAGAAAGTAAAAAAGATGACGAAGAGTCATTTTATAAATTAGAGAATGAAAAGCGTAAAGACGACACGGCACTCTATTATTTAATTAAAGGGTATATTGGAGCGAGAAAAGGAGAAAAAGATACAGATCTTACTAAAGAAACTACTGAAAGACTTGAATTCCTGCAAGGCATTAAGGAAGATGAATTGGATGAATTGTTGTGTAAAGATAAAGATATACCGAGTCAAAAGTGGCATTTTCTTGTAAGCTGGTATGCATATAAAAAACTGACAAATAAGAATAAGACTTTATGTGATGGAACAAAAACAACAGTATCGCCTAGTTTTAATTATTTTTACTGTAAAGAATTGATTATATGGTTAGCAGAGGTAATTATTAAGGATAAACCAGAGTTTCAAACAACATTTAATCGAATATATAATGAAGCAAAGAATGATGCTGAAGCAGGAATCAAATGGAGTTGTAAACAAGCAGTAGCAATAGAATTCCTGGATGAGATTTTCAATACTGTTTTATCTATTACTGATAACAATGTGAATTAGCTGGGGTTTATGAAAAGGTAAATCTATAATGAACAATGAGCACTAATTAGTTAATGATAAAGACACAATACAATTGGGAGGTATACTCAGTTGTCAAAACAATCTGTTGCGATGGTTTATCGGCTATTTGAATTTATTAAACAGAATACTGATAAAGATCATCCGGCGACTCAGGCTAATTTACGAGAAACTGCGGGAGAAGAACTGGCTTCTTTATACATGGGTGATAAAGGAACGTTTTCAAGAAGATTACGTGAATTGGGAGATGCATATAACAGGGATGAAAAAGGACAGGTTCTTCCTAAGAAGGATTGGAAGATCGTTTATCCGGGTTATGAAAAAACAGAGGAATCCGGAACAAAAAACGGAAAGATATACTATGCCCATGAAGTAAGCGATTATGAGATGGATTTAATACTAAGCTTTGTCAGAAAAACTCCGGGTTTGACTTCTGATGAAAAGGCGTCTCTTGAAGAGCGCTTAGTAAACACTCTTTGCAGTAAATATTATAAATATTGCGAAGACAGGGGCGGCGCTCTTATAAGAAGACTTGACAATGAATGTGAAATCAAACCTTCTGATACAGAAAATGGAGAACTCTTGAATACACTTAGGATCATAAGAGAACATATCTTAAGTAAGCATATGCTGGAACTTACTGTTAGGGGAGAGGATAACTCAGGAGATGATGTCCAGCGTATACGAATCAGTCCTTATAGACTTATATACAGTGATAAGCAGTTTTGGATGATAGGAAATATTCATGAAAGACCAAGGGAAAATTCCCATGGCAATGACTATACAGATGTTCTCACATCGGTAAGAGTTGACAAAATAAAGTCTATCGGTACTGCACATACACCGTACGAGACTGATATATACAGTTTTATGAATCCTGTTATCGGACCAAATCGTCATTATAAAAGAATATCTCGTGCTAGACGCAAAACAAAAGCGAGAAATAATTATATAATAAGGCGTAACTTAAAAAAATTGGACGAAACGAATGATATTCAATTAGAGCATATGAAAGATATTTGATTGAGAAAAACATATTCTTTAATGTCATGAGGACGCATATATGCACCCTCATTATTTTTTTGTATTTTATTATGAATAGTGGTGAAGAGATATCTCAAAATCTCAACGCATGAGAAAGGACGTCGCAAAACTTAAGCGGGGTTCTTTTTTTGATGGGAGGTGGTTGTTTGATGAGATTCGTGGTTTTTCTTGATGTGGATGGTGTATTGAACACAAAGACTACATGCGCTCGTGCACCATCGGAGGTATATAGGGGCGTTGATGATGAGCGGATAAAGATCCTCTCAAAGACCATGAAAGAATGTGGTACAGAGGGGGTAGTACTTACATCAACATGGAAGGATCTAAAATCTGATGATGAGGATTATCTATATCTTACAAACGCTCTGTCAAAACATGGAATTAAGATTCTGGGAAAAACTCAAGAATCAAGTATTGGCAGTAGAGGCGAGGGGATCATGAAATATCTCGTAAACCATAACGATATAGAGGAATTTGTTATTTTGGATGATCAGCACTTTGACTTTGATGATGATCCCAAACTCTGGGAGAATTATCTGGATACTCAAGGGAAAGGAATTGAACATTCTGTTGCGGCATCCAAAACACCAACTATAACGGCGATGGATTTTTGTGAAGTGATCAAAAAGCACTCACGGTGATTTTTGATAATAGAAACAAAAAAAGAGTTTATCAAAAGGAGGAAAAAACATGGAAAACAAGGCGCTTGATTATGCTTTTGATGGTAGTGTTACTCTGCAGGATGAATTGAAACAGACCGGATTTGACGGATTAAAAGATCTTCTCTTGAAGAAAATACCGGGACAGTTGATTGTGTACCGTGATGAATTGTATAGGGTGCTGGATGTCGTCGGATATCGTGAGGTAGTAGGGACATCCTTGTTTGATGATGTTGTAATAGATCGTTATGAATCAGGTATTAAGATAGTGATGGCAGCTGACGGTGAAAACAATATAACAGATATAAAGATAGAGTATATCAAGATAAGTAATCACTATATAAATGAAACTTATGATCAGATATTTAAGAAATTCAATATCAGAATTCCAAATGTTACTTTGCAGGATAAATTGAATCAGACTGGTTTTGACGGATTAAAAGACCTTCTCCTGAAGGAAATGCCTGGGCAGTTGATAGTGTACCGTAATGCTTTGTATAGGGTACTGGATGTCGTTGGATATCGTGAAGTAATAGGAAGTAACTGGATTGATGGTATAGAACTTGATGAGTACGAATTAGGCATTAAGATTGTGATGGCAGCTATTGGCGAAAATAGGCTAACTGATATCAAAATAGAATATATCAAGATTAGAAATCACTATATAAATGAAACGTACGATCAGATCTTCAAGAAATTCGATATCAGAATCCCAAGTGGGATAAATAACTTGATAAGTTGCTGATGCTGATATAATCTTTAATGCAAAGGACTAAAGAAGTAAAAGCTACTGACAGGATCAATGATCATAACGATGCAAAATGAAAGGATATGAGTATGATCAAAAAAGAAGTTAATGAATATCTGAAAAAATATGCAAAAGAAAGTGATTATAAAGCGGATATATTTACGAAAGAAGGGTATGGACAAACTATTGGAGCATATCATGAAGTGGCAAAAAAATGCGGTATCATAAACCCTACACAAAAGTGGCATTTTACGGAATCATATTTTAAATATATGTCGAAAACTGATGATAAGCCAACATACAATAGGCTACATTGCCCTGAACTAATGATTTGGATAGCTGAAGTATCAGGCTTGAATGACAGGATGATTGATGAAACGATCAATTATATAAAAAAATATGAAGATGAAAAGAATATGAGGGGCAAGGGTAAAAACGGTGGTTTCTTTGCTCCAATAGAACCTGTCATAAAGGATATGTTAAGGATGAGCGATATTAATTCAATAATATCTGATTCTGTATGCTGGGAAGATGTTGTTTGCAAGGTCAGCAAACTGAAATTCCGAAATGTTCCGTCTACATTTGAATCATATTACATAATAAATCATTGGGAAAAGGGTGATATCACTAAAGAGTATTATGATACCGCAAAGCTGTATTATGATAAGATGGCAGAACTATTAAATGAGTTTGATGTCATAGAACCTGATGAGTATGATCAATATGGGGTAATTCCTGATACAGATCTTTCTGAGCTTATGGATATACATATAAAGAATAATCGAGTGTCGAAAAGGACACCTGATAAATTGTTAAAACTGCTAGATGAAGAAATATTCCCGTTGGGTATGGACTATGGTTTTTTGGGGGATTTAATAATAGAAGTATTCTTTGAGAGAGTGCAATGGTATTTTTAATGATATGGCAGATTATGAGATAAAACTAGCTTTAAAGAAAGATTTATCTATAGAAGATAAATCTTTTATTGAAAAAATTATAGATAATCTATGTAAAGAACTTGATATGGAAATTCAAGATGATAGTATTACTTACAGTAAAAAACCACCATATAAAAAATTAGAAGATATACCAGCCGGATTTAAGTTTTATAATAAATTGAGAAAATATAAAGAATACTTTTCGATTTTCGAATATTATAGTTATTTAGAAGGAGACTATAATGGAAGGATTGATAGGAGCAATGTTAAGTTTTGATCTTGAGAGGGATTGAGAGCCTAAAAAGCATAGAGAGAGTGTAGAATTTTGAAGATATAATTTCATAATAAGTACAGAAAAGAATTGTCGCAGGCGACAGTTCTTTTTTTGTTGTCGAAAAAGCAGGATATTTGAGAACATGGAGGATTCGTTTATGGACAGAATGTTGGAAGGCTATGTTTATGATCTTGGCAAATTATTGAGAATCGATGGGTGTGATGCTTTCATACTTGAAAGTGGAGAGTCAGAGACCTGGGATAATGAAAAACAAAGATATGATGTTATACATTCCTATGATCTGGGGATGCGCAGAATCCTTAAAATTTGTCGAAAGGAAGCATATCTGATCCTCATATCTACAGATTGTGTAAATCAGAAAATGGAGATTTTCAGACTAGCCCCGTCAGGATGCAAGATATCGGATTTCATAAAAGAAAAAGGTTATAAGTGTGAGATTATCGCTGAATATGGCGGACGGATAGGAGAGGAGGGAAAAAGGTACGGTCAGTATTGGAAAAACTGGAAAATGGCACTTCATGAAAGTCACGGATGCTTCTCAGAAAACGGATACGCCCTGCAGTATAAAGGATGGTTGGATTATACTTTTTACCAGTTTGAGATGAACATCCTTAACAGAGGATGGATAATGGTCGAGGATCATGATATTGCCGGATTTTCTCTGTGGAATGTGACAAAAGACATTATGGGTTCGGCTAAGGAACTTATCCGTAAAGCTCTTAATGAACATATCAATGTTTCCGGCAAGGAACTGGCAGATGCACTTAAGAAGACAGGCCTTGAAGAATGCGTCGAATATCTGCGCATGTATGAGCGGGATGAAAGATGATATTTAAAATTCTGAAAATAGTAAATTCCATATGTGTTATGGATAAGGGGAATGATCACTGCTTCGATAATATGTTTCCAGATGGAGGTTATGAGTATGACGATGGAATTACTATATCGGATTATTGAAGAAAATAATATCCCAAGTGATGTACGCTTTATGAGTGACAGTGCATGGGAGGGCGGTCCGACAGAGATGGATGGCGTGTTTTATAATCGGGAGAGCAACACGATAGTATTTACGCCGGGAGGATGTCCGTATCGAGATTATGATCGGTTGGATGAATGGGAAATCCTTTATATACCGAATATGATAAAGCTTGAGGGGCTTGAAGTATATCCGGCCTCTGATAGAATGGCAAAGGGGTTAACCAAAGCGTTTAAAAAGGCAATACAGGCTGCAGGGGATTTTGAAAACTACTACGGAATCCCTGAAAGTAAAGATGCATATAATGCGATAGATCTTAAAAGACCATTGTATTATTGTATCAAGATTAAAGGTGATTTTATTGGATACATAGGACTTAACGGTGATGAAAATGTCTTGGAACTGGAAATGTATATCTTTGAGCAATATCGAAATAAAGGCTATGGATCTCGTGTCTTGAAAAAGTTTATAGATATGGTATTTAAGGATGGATTGATACAGGAAAAGAACGGAAAAGCAAAAAAAGTATTTCCAGAGAAGCTGATTTCAACAGTCAGAGTAGATAATGAATATTCACAACGGATGATGAAGAAATGCGGATTTATTGAAAACAAGGATGCTTTGGCAGAATATCTAGGATTCATCGATGAAAACGACGAGATTTTCACTATAGAGATCAAGAAGTATTACTTATCCAAGGAAGATCATCTAAGAAATCATCAAATACTTTAGGACATTACATAATTCACGAAATCTGTCAAAAAAGGAAGGATAGGGAATTTACTATGAATAATAACCAGAAAGAAATTGTTTTTACTCTTAAAATGAATTATCTAGATATAGAAAACCCTGTGTTAGAGGATGGAGAAGTTTACATAATTGCCTGTGATAGCCATGCGATTATTGCAGCTTATCATCGCGACATTAAAGGCTTCATTAGTTCTTCAGGCACGTATATTAATTTAGATATTGTTAAGTATTATCAAGCAATAAGTATGATCCAAGTAGAGATGTGAACTTTTTTAAGAGAGTGATCCCGTTAAATGATCAGATAGAATCCATATTGGAGACAAGAAGGATAACAAACGAGATACTCGCACAACACACAGGAAAGAGTATGGAGGAGATAGATGAAGCGACCGCATATGATAACTACATGAATGCCGAGCAGGCTATAGCATTTGGGTTATGCGACAAGATAGTAGATACACTTAGCTTTGATTGATTCGTTTATAGTTGAGGAGGGAAGTTACTATATGCAATTTAGTGATTATAAAATGATTTCGATTACAATGAAAGAGGCAGAGAAAAATGAAGATTCTTATTGATGATAAAGAAGTGGAAAACAGAGCATATTATCTTCCGTGGTATTCTGATGCAACATGTTTTAATTTCAGGTGCCCGGATAGACAAATCTATCCGAATGATATAGATAAAATCAAGCGACCGTCATATGTTGAAACACTTGTGATAGCATGTGTTTTAAATGATTATTCTTTCATTAGAGGAATGAAAAACCTTACGCAGCTTTACATATATGATGGAACAACTCTTGAGGATATTTCTTTTGTAGAAAATCTTACGAAACTACGTCAGTTATGTATTATAAAATCTCATGTATCATCGCTTAACAGTATTAGAACGCTGATCGAGAAAAAGGATATGATATATGAAAAATATATAGAGGGTGCATCTCCTAAAGAGGAACTGTGTATAAGGTTAAAGTATGCGTTTGAAGGGATATGCATACAGACCGATGCATATGATTCTGACGGGAAAGAGTTGCTTAATGGCACTATATCCAGGGACGATATTAGGGTAAACAATCATTTGATATCGTATGGTGAACATATAAGAAGGTGACGCTAGAAATATTTAGAAGGGAATTAGTGCATATGAAGGATATTTAATAGAAGTAACTGGTTTAATATAGCGATAGAAAGGCGTTAATGCTTGTGTCGAATGATGATTTAGGATGGTGATTTGGAGGAGTAAATGAAACCATATGAGGAAAAGGACAAATATGTAAATTTTGCAGCAGATGAAAAGGCTAGGTATAGAAAAAAGAAACGAAGCGATTCATCAAAAGCGAAAGCAAGATCTAATCACAAACATATTAAAAAGGCGTGTTTGCTCATTTGTAATACTAAGCATGCTTATTATGCAAATTACTGTATCATATGCGGTAAAATTATCAATTGGGAAATACCTATGGTTAAGGAGTCTGATTATTACAGAGAACTTGGCAAGGAAGAAATATTTGAGAAATATATGGGGTTAGAGCATAAAGAGATTACGGATATATTTGACAAATATATTCCGATATAAAGGCATTTTCAAAAGGATAATTGAACTTTATAAAGAATAATATAGGTATGGCCATAAAGGAGGAATTTGTGTGAGTATATTTGTATGCGGAGATATTCATTCTACACTTGATATTCATAAACTTGATACGCCAGAACAAAACATGAAGGACAGAAAAGACGTAATGGAGAGCCATATATAGGACACCCCCAAAGGGTAGCAGAATACCTTAAGAATATGAAAGGGCAAAGATAATGAATTATTACATCAGTGATCTGCATCTATTTCACAAGAATGTGACTAGAGTCGGAAAGGATTTTGATGACAGACCGTTCGATAATCTTGATGAAATGCATGCGTTGATCAAAGAAAAATGGAACGCCAAGGTCACAAATGGGGATAACGTCTATATTCTCGGCGATATGGCCATGAGAGGAGTGCAGGAGGATCTGATTGCTTTTGTATCGACGCTTAAAGGCCACAAAGTGATGATCAGGGGCAACCATGACGATCTTAGGGATCAGCGTTACAAACAGCTGTATGATGAAATCTGTGATTACAAAGAAATAAGAGATACGCTCAAAGGTGAAAATGTGAAGCTTGTTCTCTGCCATTATCCGATACTGATGTGGAAGGATCAGCATCATGGCTCGATCCTGCTATACGGACATGTACATAATAGTATTGAAGAATACTATTTCAGGAAATGCTTACGAGAAATGAATACAGAGGATTTCTTTGACAGAAGAGCGGGCGATAAGATGCTTCGCGCGTATAACGTAGGTTGTATGATGCCTTACATGGATTATGAGCCGCGAACACTCCAGGAAATAGTTGAAGGATATGAAAGAGTTTGTTCTAAGGCCCCCAATGCTAATGAACCCCAATATGGTAAGGGACCATTCTTTCTTCTTGTTACGGCGGACGAATGGAATCATGACGACGACAGATGGCTCGGTATATATGTAAATAAAAAGGATGCCAGAGAAGCTTATGACAGGGCCTTAGCGTGGTGGGATGAAGAGCAGAAAAATGAAAGGTGGCTTTCATCACAGAGGGTTGCTATGTTTGAGTATGTTGATTTTGATGACAGATTCAGAGAGGTAGATCGAAAGGAATTAGATTAATGGCGACTTATGTTATCGGTGATATTCATAATTCAATAAAAAAACTTGATAAATTGCTCACATTGATATCGCCTACAATGCAAGATCAGATTTTCTTCCTTGGAGATCTTTTTGACAGGGGAGGCGCCGATCCCGATCCGGTTGGTGTTTATCATAGAATTTCTGGGTTAAACACAAATGAAAAATGGATCAGGGGCAATCATGATCAGTTATTCGCCGAGTACACCAACTTCTACTATGAACCCGCTGAAAAGAAGCGAAACGGCGTACGAGTATACAGGTATAATTCTTTTGATCTGATGAGGAAAAGGCTTATTTCCGATTTTTGAGTATCCTACAGCTATAGAATCTTTTGCTTCAATGGCACGAAGAGAATCATCACCATATTTGGCAGATATTAGTTTGGATATCTCTTTTTTCATACTCTAGGTGATTTTTTAATAGAAATACTTAACAAACGATAGTTTACCAAAGGAGAGAAGGAATGTTTGAATTGATACCATCAAAGTATATGAGAAAAATATTAAAGCTTAACAGTTTTGAACTGACAGATTTTAATAAGGCAACGATCATCTGGAACAGGTATGATAAAAGCAGATCTGAGAGAATGGAAGCATTGCTCGAACTATCAGAAATCACTCATGATAAGCTTTTGAAACAACAGATACGAGAGAGAATTGACTTTGAAAATGATATGCTGGAAAGATTTAAGGACAACACTGACAGAAAATGTATATATGTTGTTGAAGATGAGACAGAATACAGTTGCGGATTCTTTTCAGATTATAATATGGCGTATGAATATGGTTTACGCTATCTGAAGAAGTATGAAGCAAAAGGATTTTCGATCAGTAAACAGCGTGTTATAGAAGAAGAAAAGGATCTAACGGTAAGAAATCCTGCAAGGATAAACTGGAATCTTATGCCTATGGATGAGAGTGAAAAAACTCAAGAATATGACGGGGATCCACTTTCGCAGGTGCACTACTCTCAAGATGGGGATATTGACGGAGTATGGTCCAACGAAATGTCAGAAGAAGCTGAAAACCAAGTGGATTCTTATCGAAGCGACCGATTTGAATCTCAGTTTATTGCGATCCCATTTGAAGGACACATCGGAATGCCGGTTAAGAATATACTTGACGGAACATACGGTGTTATCATGAATGATACAGCTCGCTGGAATGCATTTTTAGAAAAAGTAGAAGAGGAAAAAATGTATGCGGATTATT
>Ga0310694_10002705_pt1 | contig 17909 bp, 20 predicted proteins | sample 174DNAGHGhighgp2_FD_203884 | JGI IMG/M metagenome (GOLD analysis project Ga0310694, IMG submission 203884) | Sheep rumen microbial communities from Palmerston North, Manawatu-Wanganui, New Zealand - 1742 DNA GHGhigh gp2 (v2) (version 2) | ecosystem: Host-associated > Mammals > Digestive system... | reverse complement strand
CGTCCGACATCGATCAGCGTACCGGCAATGATACGGACCATATTGTAAAGGAAACCGCTCCCGGTTACCCGGATGACGATCTCACCGTTTTCCCTGCGGACGCCGGCCTCAAAGATCGTCCGTACCCGCGTCTCGGACTGTGCGTGTACGGAACAGAAGCTCGTAAAATCATGTTCCCCGACAAGTGCCTGTGCTGCCGTATGCATACGCTCCGCATCCAGCGCCCCGTAGTACCAATAGGTATAACGGCTCCGGAGCGGATCGGGCTTTCCCGTATTCAGGATCCGGTATTCATAGGTCTTCCTGCTGTCACAATGTCTCGGATGAAAATCCCCCGCAACTTCTCTCCCGTCCAGCACCCGGATCGTATCCGGCAGTCTCGTATTCAATGCAGCCGGGAACTTTTCCGCCGGGATACGGCTCGCCGTATCAAAAACCGCCAGATTCCCCCGGGCATGCACGCCCGCATCGGTCCGGCTCGCGCCGATGATCTCCGTCTCCTCTCCGGTCAGCTCCTTAAGGCGCTCCGCCAGAAAGCCTTCGATCGTCGGCACTCCGTCCTGGATCTGCCAACCGTGATAATCCGTCCCGTCATATGCGACGGTAAGCAGGATACGACGCGTCTCAGCCATTCCTTTTCGTCCCCTTTTTCCTCAGCCGGAGAAAAGCTGCACCCAGTAACAATAACCGGAATTGTTCCTGACGAAACCGACGGCCAGATGTTTGTAATTACCGAGGATATTCGCCCTGTGTCCGGGACTGTTCATCCAGCAGTCCATGACGGCCTCCGGTGTACTCTGCCCGCAAGCGATATTCTCGCCTATCGGATAAGACACTCCGCTCGGGAACGCAGTAAAGCAACGCGATCCGTCCGGACGGGTATGGGAAAAACTGCGGGAGATCTCCTCCGCGCGGACTGCTGCCGCTCCCTCCATCGCCGTAGACCACTCAAGCGGTGCAAGACCGTTATTTGCCCGTTCCTGATTTACGAGCACCAGTACCTGATGTGCATAATCACTCTGCGCCTGCTGTCTTGCCGCTTCCTCGGCAGCACGCTGTGCTGCAAGCTGAGCCGCCGCATTGATCGCTGCCTGCTCCTCTGCCGCATTCCCGAATCTTCCTTCTGCTTTTCCGAAACGCGTATAATGAAGAAGCAGCATCTGCGGATCCCTGCCGAGTGCTGCCACGACGTCCGGATAACGTGCCGCATAATACGCCGCATCAAAACCATCCGTCGAAGGCGCTACCGCAAGACGTCCTTCCGCACGGCCATACATCGTATAGTGCAGATAAAGCATGTTCGGATCCGTGCCGAGCGCAGCTACAACGTCCGGATTCGCCGACGCATAATACTCCGGATCAAAGACATTCCCATCCGGCATCGTTCTCGGTGCAGCCTCCGCACGTAATCCGCTGAGTCCCGCTACCAGAAACGCGACTGCAAGTGCCTGTAGTATCCGTTTCCCCAATTGTCTCATTTCATTCCCCTTTCGTGTATATATTTTTGCCGCTCTCCGGCATTTTCACCTTCCGTACGATGTCACACTCATTTTCCGGATGCTGTGTTCTTCATCTGTGCACTTCAGCCGCAGAGTTTCGCCACCACTTCGTTAATGACCTTGCCGTCCGCTTTGCCTTTCAGTTCGGGCATCACGGTCTTCATGATCTGTCCCTTATTCTTCGTGGCGATCACCTCCGCGAACTTATCCTTCAGGAGTTTTTCCACTTCCTCCGCACTCATCAGCTGCGGTGCATATTCATTGATCACGTCATAACGGAACTGATACTCCGCCTTCAGTTCTGCACGGTCTGCCGGGCAGGAATCGATCTGCTCCTTCACGGACTTCAGTTCTTTCAGGATCACACGGTCCACGAGATCCTCTCCGATATCGTCCCGGTGTCCCTCGTCGATCGCCACTTTTTTCACCGCCTGGATCACGGACGAGATCGCATCCTTTCTCGCTTTATCATGCGCCTTCATCGCGGCGACCATATCTTTCTGTAACTGTTCGATCTGCATTGTTTTTTCCTCCTTGATCAAGCTTACTTCCCGGGATCTAGTTTAGCATATTTGCAACGAATTTACTACCTCCCGTCAGACCGTGATCTCGATCCGGTTTCCTTCGATCCCGGCGATGCAGCTTTCGTAATATCCGTCGCCGGTCGTTCTGGGGCCGCTTACCACTTCGTATCCGTCCCGGGAGAGCTGCTCCGTCAGCGCATCTACCTTTTCCCGGCTCCCGACGGAAAATGCGATATGTGCATAGCCCGTCTCCGGCTCCTGCCGGATGCCGTCACGAAGATCCGGCCGGTTCATGATCTCCAGCCTTGCGCCGTCCTCGAAAGATATAAAGTAAGACCGGAACCCCGTAGCCGCATTCCGGTATCCGTCATTGGATACGCCGTTCAGATACCGCACGAAAAAATCTCTGGCCGCTTCTAAATCTTTCACATACATCGCCACATGTTCGATCTTCATCATTCCCGCGCCTTTCTTCTGTATCGATCCGCTTTCCGGTAGGACAGTTCCAGCAAGCCAATATTCATGATCGCAAAGATCAGCAGATAGAGCGGCATCATGCCGATCCCGATCCTTTGCTGCAGCAATCCGAAGACCATCGGCATAAAGGTACTGCCCACATAGGCGGAAGCCATCTGAAGGCCGATCCGAGAAGGGAATCCGGCAGCCCGAGGCTGATAAAGATCAGATATATCACCGCCAAAAGAAGTGAGCCCATAGTTTTTTATAAAAACGGAAGTGTAGGGACCAGCTGTGCCAGATACTTCCCGCAGAAGACGAGTGTCGTCAGATAGGCAGCCACCACCAGATACGCAGCGAGATCACGCTTTGCATATTTCAGAGGCTTCATCTGGGTGCGGCCTTTTCCGCCGTGATAGCAGCGTGCCTCCATGGCCATCGCAAGATCATTCGCACGGCGAAATGCCGAGATAAAGAGCGGTACGAGTACGGGCACAAGTGCCTTCGCTTTTTTGATCACGTTGCCGCTCTCAAAGTCCGCACCGCGGGCCAGCTGCGCCTTCATGATCTTGTCAGTCTCATCTAAAAGGATGGGGATAAAACGCAGTGCGATCGACATCATCATCGCGATCTCGTGCACCGGCACCCGGAAGATCTTCAGCGGACGCATCACATATTCCATCGCATTGGTCAGCCGGGTCGGTGTCGTGGTAAGCGTCATCAGGTTCGAGCCGATGACCAGCAGGATGAGACGGACCGCCATATAGACCGCCTGTTTGAAACCTTCTTTTGAGATCGTCAGTTTCCAGAATGAAACCAGCACCTCCCCTTTGATAAAAAACATATTCAGGAGTGCGGTAAAGATCAGAAGGAAAAAGATCGACTTCAGGCCTTTTACCATATAGGAAAACGGGACCTTGGAAAGAAGGATCGCGCAGGTCAAAAAGACCGCCGCAGTCAGATAGACATACGGGTTCGTGAACAGGAAAAGCGAGATCAGATAGACCAGCGTCCCGATCAGCTTCGTGCGCGGATCGAGACGGTGGAGCACCGAGTCTGCGCTATAATATTGTCCGAGTGTTATTTCACGTAGCATATTGTCTTTTGTATGTCTGAACCACCGACAGTGTCCGGATAAACAGGATATCCTGCTTTATCGGACACGTCATTCGTCAGTACCAAACGCGTTACTGATTGCCTCTGCCGCTTCGGCAACCGTCGTAGCGGTCGTATCGATCTCCATCCCCGCCGCCTTCAGATCCCGGCAGACATAGGTCATCTCGGGAGCTGCGAGACCGATCTCTTCGAGTTCGCGTGCATGGGCAAAGACTGCCTTCGGGGTATCGTCGTACAGGACGTGTCCTTTATCCATCACGATGATACGGTCCACATACTCCGCCACATCCTCCATGGAATGGCTGACGAGAACGATGGTCATATTCTCCTGCTCGCGAAGATCACGGATCATGCCGAGGATCTCATCCCGGCCTTTCGGATCGAGGCCTGCCGTCGGCTCATCCAGGATCAGGATCTCCGGTTTTAATACGAGGACACTTGCGATCGCAACACGACGTTTCTGACCGCCGGAAAGATCAAAGGGTGACTGGTCAAAACACTCATCCGGAAGACCGACCTTCTTGATCGCGGCATAAGCGGAAAGCTCCGCCTGCTTCCTATCCCAGCCAAAGTTCTTCGGTCCGTAGCAGACTTCCGCGAAGACGGTTTCCTCGAAGAGCTGATGCTCCGGATACTGGAAGACCAGACCGACTTTCCCACGGAGTGACTTCCGGTCGTAGGATTTCTCATGGATATCGGCACCGTCGTAGTAGATCGTCCCCTGTGTCGGTTTCAGCAGAGCGTTTAAATGCTGGACCAGCGTTGACTTTCCCGAACCGGTGTGACCGATAAGGCCGATGAACTCGCCCGGCCTTAATGTCAGGCTCACATCATCCAGCGCCCGCACGACCTGATTGGTGCCGCTGTTATATTCGTATGTAAGGTGATCGGCTATGAGACGGTAGCCGGTGGGGGATTCGTTTTTCTCTCCTGCTTCATCCACGGGAGTTCTCCGATCCGCAGTTCCTGCAGGATCCGTTCCCGTGCTTCCCTTTGTCCGCCGTTTTCTGCACTTCAGGATCTCCTCCACGCATTCTTTTCGCGTCAGGATCCCGTCCGGCAGTGCGAGTCCGGATTTTTTCAGTTCCCACGCAAGCTCCGTGACCTGCGGTACGGAAAGCCGGAGGGCTTTCAATTCCTCCACACGGGAAAAGATCTCCCGCGGTGTTCCCTGCATCGCGACCTTCCCGTGATCCATCACGAAGACCCGGTCGGCATGCACGACTTCTTCCATATAATGAGTGATCAGGATGACCGTGATCTCCTCCACATCATTGAGGGCCCTCGCAGCCCGGATGACCTCCCGCCGTCCTGCCGGATCGAGCATCGCCGTCGGCTCATCCAGGATGATGCATTTCGGATGCATCGCAATGACCGAGGCGATCGAGACACGCTGCTTTTGTCCGCCGGAGAGTTTATTCGGAGAGTACTCGCGGTACTCGTACATCCCGACGGTCTTTAAACTTTCCTCGACACGCTCCCAGATCTCCTTCGTCGGCACGCCCATATTCTCCGGGCCGAAGCCCACATCCTCCTCGACGACCTGGCCGATAATCTGGTTGTCCGGATTCTGAAAGACCATACCGGCCGTCTGCCGGATCTTAAGGGTCTTGTCCGCATCGGACGTATCCATCCCGTCGACGACCACGCTCCCTTCCGCCGGATAAAGGATCGCGTTGATATGCTTTGCCAGCGTGGACTTCCCGGAACCGTTATGTCCGAGGATCGCAATGAACTCGCCTTTTTCCACGGAAAGAGAGACCCCGTCCACTGCCGTCGTGATCCCCTCGACGTTTCCTTCCTCGTCCCGCCGGAAGTATTCATATGTCACATTTTTGATATCTACAATACCCATATTCCGCTATTTTACTAAATCTCCTACCGTTTCGCAAGTAGATGAAAGACATCCGGAAAAGTACTCTTGACACACGCAGCCTCATCTGTTATAGTTTTGTTTACTTTTAAACCGTTTAACATTACACCGTGTAAAAAGGAACGAAACAAATGAAAGAAATGATCGGCCTATCACACATCTTTATCTGGAGCAAAAAGATGAAAAAGCTCTACAGTGCTTTTTCCAACAAGATCCGCAAAAACTACGGGCTCAAGCAGATCGATCTCGAGATCATCTTTTACCTCGACCGGCACCGCGATGCTTCGCTCGGCGATATCAGCCGGCGGATGTATCTGAATAAGGGCCAGCTTTCCCAGGCCATCAACACGCTGAAGACCCAGGGCTATATCCGGACAGAGAAAGACGAGAACGATCAGCGCTATACCTACTACCGCCTGACAGAAAAGACCGAGGAGCTGCTGAATGAGATCCAGCGGATCACGGACTACTCCACCGGGGTTTTGATGGACGGTATCTCCGCGGAGGAAAAGATGGTTTATTTTTCCGTCATGAAACGGATCGGTGCAAATATCGACAAACTGGAAAAGGAGTGCAAATGAAAACAGATATCTTTCGAAGAATCATAACGATCGGAAGCACGGCCGCCATGGTCCTCATGAGCGCCTGCGGCAGCAACAACGAGAGCGCAGACCTCGAAGCGGAATACTCCCGGACTTTAAAAGTCCGTACGGAGAACCCGCAATCGATGACGCTCTCCGTCGAGTCCCGCTACATCGGCACCGTAGAAGCCGGGAGCACGGTAACGGTGCTGCCGAGAGTTGCCGCCGAAGTTCTTTCCGCCGAGTTCGAGATCGGAGATCACGTCTCGGAAGGCGACCTGCTCTTCACCATGGATGATGCCGCCGCCCGGATCGCTCTGCAGCAGTCGCAGTCGGCACTGGCCGCAGCATCGGCGGGGCTGACCGCAGCCCAGTGCGGATACAGCGCACAGGAATCTGCCTACGCCATACAGGAAGCCAACTTTGAGATCCAGAATGCGAATGCGGATGTCGCTATGCTCACCGCAGAGGATAATGCCAATAAGATGTCCACGACAGAACTGCAGCTTCAGATCGCCGTAGATACAGCTGCCGCAAAACTGACGCAGGCCAGGCTGGCGGCAGGGACCGCAATGGAAAACTATCATACCGCCGAGTCACTCCTGATCCGCGCCTACGACAAAGACTACCCGAAGGATACGATCGATCAGCTGGAGCTTTCGCTCTTCACCGCGAAAAACGCTTCGGAAAGTGCCGCATACAGCTGTGATATGGCGCAGGACTCCTACGACCTTGCCGTTAAACAGCAGCAGGACTACCTGAATTATACCAAGGAACTGACCGCCGCCTCCATCCAGACGCAGGTACTTGCGACGGAGGAACAGCGGGTCATCTCGCAGGAACAGCTGGAAGCTTCCTTTGCCCAGCTGGCCGCCTCCGGGGCGCAGGTGGATGCCAGCCGTGCCAGCGTAGGGCAGGCCGCCGCAGCGGTTTCCAACGCGGAGCTCGCGCTGACCTACTACAGCGTCGTAAGCCCGGTCTCCGGTACGATCGTAGCCAAAAACGTATCCGAGCATAACATGTCTTCGCCTTCCCAGGCCGCCTATATGATCGAAACGGACGAAGATTCCAAAGTCGTCTTCTATGTCGCGGAACGTACGATGCGGGAAATGTCGCTCGGGAACAGTGTTACCGCCGAGCAGGGCGGTGTGGTTTATACCGGCAGTATCGTATCGGTTTCTTCCGTGATCGATCAGGCGCAGGGGCTCTACCGCGTGGAAGCCCTTCTGCAGGGCGATACCCCGCTTGCCACCGGTTCCACGGTTTCGCTTCAGACCATATCCAGACAGTCCCGTAATGTACTGACCGTACCTTCAGACTGCATCTACTACGAAGGGGAACAGCCCTACATTTACGTATTCGAAGATGGTGCCGCGCATATCCGCTATGTGACGACCGGCCTCGAGGAGAACGGCCGCGTCGGGATCACCGAGGGACTTCTGGCAGAGGATGAAGTCATCGTGACCTGGAGCTCCGGATTAAAAGACGGAACGGAAGTCGAGATCCTGGCAGAGGATCCCGCCGACACCGGCCTCTGAATGACAGCACGAAAGAAAGAAGGTTTCCTGTATGCATAAGATCACCAAAGAAGCGATCAACCGCCCGGTCACGGTCATCGTCACTCTCCTCGCTCTGATCGTATTCGGCGTTGTTTCGATCCGCGGCATGTCCCTAAAACTCATGCCGGACATCAACATCCCGATGATGGTCGTCATGACCACCTATCCCGGAGCGTCTCCCGAGGAAGTCGACGAGAACGTTACGGAGAAGATCCGTGAAAGCTGTTCGACGATCTCGGGCCTCAAAAAAACGATCATGCAGTCGTACGAAAACTACGGCGTCATCGTTTTTCAGTTTAACTACGGTACGGATCTCGATGAAGCGCACGATGATATCCGTTCCAAGATCGATCTGATCCGGGATGAGCTGCCGGAAAAAGCCGGCAGTCCCGTCATCATGGAGATGGACTTCGAAGCATTTGATGATATGCAGCTTGCGGTGACCACGGATGTGGAAGATGCCGACCTCTTAAACATCATCGAAGACAAACTGGAACCCCAGCTTCGCCGGGCCAATGCGCTTGCCGACGTAACGATCACCGGCGGTGATGAAAAATACATCGCCGTTCGTATCATCCCGGAATATGCCAGCCAGTACGGCGTAACGCAGAGCGCTCTGGTCAGCGCCATTACCGCCGTCAATTTTTCCATGCCGGCCGGCAATATCGAGTACGGGAATCAGACGCTCAACATGGAGAGTTCCACCCATTTCAACGATCTGGAAAAGATCCGCGAGATCCCGATCACCACTTCCCGCGGGAAGGTCATTCACCTCGGTGACATCGCGGATGTCCGGTACGGGATCTCCGACCGCACCGAGATCTCCCGCTACAACGGAAACGGCGCGATCTCGATCGGCTTAAAAAGGAAACAATCCTCCACCTCCGTGGCGCTTTCCTCGCAGGTGCACAAGATCCTGAATGACTTTACGGAGGAGAATCCCAATATTCATATCGAAACGGTTTATGACAGCGCAGACGAGATCGTAGAAACACTCATCTCCGTGGCAAAGACCCTGGTCGTCGGTATCATCATCGCGATGGCAGTCATCTTTCTCTTTTTCGGAGACCTCAAAGGCTCGCTCATCGTCGGGATCACAATGCCGATCTCACTGCTGTTTGCGCTTGTGTGTATGTATTTCGCCGGGATCTCCCTGAACGTCGTCTCGCTGAACGGTCTGGTCCTGTCGATCGGTATGATCACCGACAATGCCGTCGTCGTCATCGAGATGTGCTTTAAACGGCAGGAAGGAGGAGAAGACTTTAAAACCGCCGCCTACACAGGCGCTAAGATCGTTATGGGCTCCATCATCGGATCCACGATCACGACCGTGGTCGTATATCTGCCTCTGGTCGTGCTGACCGGTCTTGCCGGACAGATGTTTAAACAGATGGGGCTTACGATCGTTTTCGTGCTGCTGGCTTCGCTCTTCTCGGCGATCACCTTCGTCCCGTTCTTTTTCGCTCTCTATCAGCCGAAAGAGAGGGAAAACAACCCCGTCACCCGTCTCGTGGACAGGATCGCGCAGTGGTACGGCCGCCTGCTGAACAAAGTCCTCAGTTTCAAAAAGCTTGCCGCCCTGATCGCGGTCGCATTGTTCGGACTTGCGATCTTTATCGCATCCGGCATGCCGACCGAGCTGATCGCCCAGGCAGACGAAGGGATCATCGAGATGGAGGTAACGTTCCGGCCCAATACAAAGCTGGAAAACATGGATGATACGATCCGCGCTCTGGAAAGCTTTGTCGCTGAGAGCGGATACACCGACGATTACAGTGCATCCATCACGGAGTCCTCCGCCTCTGCCACCGTCACTGCATATAAGAAGGACGATGTCCGCCTGACCACGCTGCAGATCATTGACGAATGGAACGAAGCGCTCCGGCATTTCTCGGATAACTGTGAGATCAAGGTAAGCGCCGGCTCCACCACGATGTCCGCATCCATGTCGAGCGGCGCTACGGAAACCTATGACATCGCTGCGGACAATATGGAGTCCCTGACCGAAGCAAGCAACCGTCTTAAAGCCGTCCTGGAAGACACGCCCGGGATCCTGAACGTCAGCTCCACGCTGGACGGGACCGGAACCAGGATCATGGTCGATGTGGATCCGGAAAAGGCACAGGCGAGCGGCTTTTCCGCGCTTCAGGTCTCACAGATGGTCTATATGAACTTAAACGGCAGCGATGCCGGTGAAGTCACCGTAGACGGCAAAACCTATGATATCAAGGTAGAGAATCCCAAAGATTACTATTCCGACATCGCCGATGTGGAATCCATGACCTTCACCAATGCGAAAGGAAAGACCATTCCTCTCGCGGAGATCGCCGAGATCCGTCTGGAAATGGGTTCTCAGACCATCGTACGTACGGACGGACGTTTTTCCGCCACCGTAGAGGCGATCATGACGGAAGAGACGCAGGATGCCATCATGGACGAACTCCAGCCGAAGATCGATGCGCTCGATCTGGGTGAAGGCGTCAACTACATTGACAGTATGGCGGATGAGATCCGCGATGAGGAGTTTGGTGCCATCGGCCAGGCGATCGCCATCGCACTTTATCTGGTCTTCATGGTCATGGCGATCCAGTTTGAGTCCATTCCGAGCTCACTGCTTATCATGCTCTGCATCCCGTTTGCCGCCATCGGTTCCGTGCTCCTGCTCTTTGTGATGAATGTAAAGCTTTCCATGACAGCACTGCTCGGTGTCCTGATGCTCGCCGGTATCGTCGTGAATAACGGGATCATCTATATCGACACGACGGATCAGTACCGTGCTGCCGGCGAGGAGATCCGCTCCGCGCTGATCCACGCAGGAAAGAGCCGTCTTCGCCCGATCCTGATCACGACACTCACCACGGAGCTTGCGATGCTTCCCGTGGCCTTCAAACTGGCCAAGAACTCCGAGAGTATGCAGGCAATGGCAATCGTCATCGTAGGCGGTCTCCTGGCCTCCACGATCCTTACACTGCTCCTCATCCCGACCTTCTACCTGATCTTCGAGAAACTGCGCAGAAGCCGCAAGAAAACGACGGCCGCCGTTGCCGCTCCCGAGGACTACGACAGTGGCATCACGGACTGATCCGAAAAGTGGGGAAACAACGAAAAAAGGCGGCCAACCGGCCGCCTTTTCATTTGAGTGATCCTTATACCAGCTCGAGGATGACCATCATCGCTGCGTCACCCTTACGGGGTCCAACCTTTACGATACGGGTGAAACCGCCGTTCCGGTTCGCATACTTCGGAGCGATCTCATCGAAGAGCTTGTTCGGAAGATCGATCTTCTTCGTGTTCTTCTTGCGGCCGACTGCCTCAGCGGGAACCTCGGTCACATCGTAGAAGACCTTCATCATCTGGTGTCTTGCGTGGAGTCTGGAAGGCTTATCCTTCTTGATCTCCTTCTCGATCTCGTCATAAACGGTTACTTTCTTGCCGTCCTTGACTTCCTTGACACGCTTGCCGTCCTTATCCTTCTGCGCAACCTTTGCCTTTACGGTAACGGTCTCGAAGTTGTCTCTCTCCTTGATTGCGAGAGCGATCAGCTTCTCTGCGATCTTACGGACTTCCTTCGCACGAGCCTCCGTGGTCGTGATGCGGCCGTTCAGTACCAGCATCGTAACCTGGTTGCGAAGCAGAGCCTTTCTCTGATCGGACGTCTTGCTTAATTTCTTGTACATTGCCATAGTGTTTGCCTCCTTTCATGGTTTCGCCACGCACGCTCATCGGACTTACTGTGTGACAAAAACTGCTCCATAATCGGTGCTGCGCCTCACGCACTCTTCGGACTTACCGCGAGACGCTACCGAAAAACTACCTTTATTCCGCCTCGTCGCGGAGGTGAAGACCAAGCTCTTTGAGCTTCTCCAGCACTTCGTCCAGAGACTTCTTTCCGAGGTTACGAACCTTCATCATCTCATCCGGCGTCTTGTTCGTCAGTTCTTCGACGTTGTTGATACCGGCACGTTTTAAGCAGTTGAAGGAACGTACGGAGAGCTCGAGATCATCGATCGACATCGTCATGGACTTCGTCGCCTGATCCTCGGTCTGGTTCTTCAGTACTGCTGCCTGCTTTCCTTTCTCGGAAAGGTTGATGAAGAGTTTCAGATGCTCGCTTAATACTTTCGCTGCCAGACCTACCGCATCATCCGGAGAAATGGCACCGTTCGTATAAACCTCGATCGTCAGCTTGTCATAGTCCGTGATCTGACCGACACGGGTATTCTCGACGCTCATGTTGACGCGCTCGACCGGCGTGTAGATCGAATCCACGGCAATGCTGCCTACCGGGAAATCCTGTCCCTTGTTCTTGTCGGCGCTGACATAACCGCGGCCCTTCGTGATCACGAGATCCATCTCCAGGCTGGCATCCTTTGCACCGCTGATCGTTGCGATCACCTGATCCTGATTCACGATCGATACTTCCGGATCGTCAATACGGATGTCGGAAGCCTTTACCACACCGTTTCCTTTGAAATCGATGTGTGCTTTCTTCGGCTCGTCGCTGTCGCTGTCATCACGGATCGCAAGAGACTTGATGTTCATGATGATCTCAGGCACATCCTCTTTGATCCCCGGGATCGTGGAAAACTCATGTACCACACCGGCGATCTTGACCTGGCTGACTGCCGCTCCCGGCAGGGATGCCAGCATGATCCGGCGAAGAGAGTTTCCGAGCGTGATGCCGTAACCGCGCTCCAAAGGCTCTACAACGAACTTCCCGTACTTCTTGTCTGCGGAGATCTCCGCGACTTCAATATTAGGGCTGTCAAAATCAAATTCCAGCATTTGATCCTCCTTTGATTACTTGGAATGCACGATGGATTACTTGGAGTACAACTCGACGATCAGCATCTCGTTGACCGGGATGTCCTGCAGCGCATCTCTCGTCGGAAGCGCCTTGATCGTACCCTTCTTTGCCTCATAGTCTACATCCAGCCACTCCGGTACGATACGTCCGGAAGTAACTTCGATCACATCCTTGAATCTCTGCAGTCCCTTTGCCTTTTCGGTCAGCTCGATCACATCACCTGCCTTCACCTGATAGGAAGGGATATTGATCTTCTTGCCGTTGACAAGTACATGCTTGTGTCCGACTACCTGACGAGCCTCACGTCTCGTACGTGCAAAACCCATACGGAAGACGATGCTGTCCAGGCGGCTCTCCAGAAGGACCATCAGGTTCTCACCGGTCATGCCCTTCATACGGTCTGCCTTTGCGTAGTAGTTACGGAACGGCTTCTCCAGTACACCGTAGATGAACTTTGCCTTCTGCTTTTCCTTTAACTGGAGACCATACTCACTGACTTTCTTGTTCGCGTTACGAAGTCCGCGGATGGACTCGTTCGGCTTACGATCCAGTCTCTTGTTGATATTCTTCTTGCGCCCGTCAACCTCTTTGTGCCAATCGCTCGTGTGCGTGTACTTCTCTACGCCGAGGACAGAGGGCTCGATGCCAAGTGCTCTGCATCTTTTTAAAATAGGTACTCTGTTAACTGCCATTTTTTGCCTCCTATATTCTTCTCCTGCTCGAAAACTCGCTGCTGCGCAGCTCACCCGTGCGCTTCGCGCACTGGTTTTCTCGCTGATGCCGGCACAAACGTGAGCAAGCTCCCATTTATCTGCCGGCAATCAGATTATACACGACGACGCTTCGGCGGGCGGCATCCGTTGTGCGGTACCGGCGTTACGTCACGAATGCTCGTAACGGTCAGTCCGTTCGCCTGAAGTGCACGGATCGCTGCCTCACGGCCCGAACCCGGTCCCTTTACCATGACATCTACCGTCTTAAGCCCGTGGATGAGAGCCGCCTTCGTTGCGGTCTCTGCTGCCATCTGCGCTGCGTAAGGAGTAGATTTCTTTGAACCGCGGAATCCCAGACCACCGGCAGATGCCCAGGAAAGAGCATTTCCTTCGTTATCCGTTAAAGTAACGATCGTGTTGTTGAAGGAAGCCTGAATGTGTGCCTGTCCATGTTCAACGTTTTTCTTGACGCGCCGTTTCGTGGCGGTCTTTTTAGCTGCTGCATTTTTCTTTACTGCTGCCATAAAACTAACCTACTTTCTCTTATGTGTATAAAACAACTGCTACTTACTTCTTCTTACCTGCTACGGTCTTCTTCGGACCCTTACGCGTACGCGCGTTGGTCTTCGTCTTCTGACCGCGGACCGGCAGTCCTTTACGATGGCGGATACCGCGATAGCATCCGATCTCCTGGAGACGCTTAATGTTGAGCTGAACCTCTCTTCGAAGATCACCTTCCACCATGTAACTTCCGTCGATCACCGCGCTGATCGCCTTGACCTCGTCATCGGTCAGATCCCGGACTCTCGTATCCGGATTCACCTTAGCTTCGGCAAGGATCTTGTTCGAGCTTACCCGGCCGATGCCGTAAATGTAGGTCAGACCGATCTCGACGCGCTTGTCACGCGGTAAATCAACACCTGCAATACGTGCCATTTCTTTTTCCTCCTTGTGATTTAACAGTTACTAATTGATTGGGACAGTTTTCGCTGTCCGACGGGATCACTCCCGCCTTGTCCCTCCGCGTTAGTGAGGGTATCAATCGTAAATGCCCGGTATCACATCCATACCTCGCGGATCTTCTTATAGAAAAGATCCTGACATTTATCGATGATCGACCGTTCCTCTTTTGACGGAAAGAGCAACGATCCAGCCGCCTTGGTTTGCGGGGTCTTACCCCTGCCGCTGCTTGTGCTTGGGATTCTCACAGATGATCATGATTCTCCCTTTTCTCTTAATGACTTTGCACTTTTCGCAGATCGGCTTTACAGAAGATCTTACTTTCATGGCGAAACCTCCTTTCCATATACCTCTGCCATGCGCATATATACTGAATCTTTCCCACACTGCAGGAAAGACCGCATACCATAATAGCACACCCCTTTTGTGAATGCAAGCAGTTTTTTTATTTATCTCTCCAGGTGATCCTGCCCTTGGAAAGGTCGTACGGGGAAAGCTCCAGCGTTACCTTGTCCCCCGGAAGGATCTTGATGAAGTTCTGGCGCAGCTTTCCGCTGATATGTGCCAGTACTTCATGACCGTTTTCCAGCTGCACACGGAACATGGTGTTCGGCAGTTTTTCCGTAACGGTCCCTTCGATTTCGATTACATCTGCTTTTGACATTCGATCTTGCTCCTTATTGCTTACTTACACTAATGATAAAATTTCCGGATCTCCGTCCGTGATCAGGATGGAGTTCTCGTAATGCGCGGAAGGCGAACCATCCGACGCAACGACCGTCCAGTCATCGTCCAGCCACTCCACATCGCCACGGCCGAGATTGATCATCGGCTCGATCGCAAGCACCATGCCGGCCTGAAGGACCGGACCTCTGCGCTTCTGACGGAAGTTCGGGATCTGCGGATCCTCGTGCAGGCTCGTACCCACACCATGTCCGACAAGATCGCGGACGATCCCGTAACCGAACTGAGAGATATAGGCATCGATCGCATTGGAGATATCAAAGAGATGATTTCCCGCTTTTGCATATTTGATGCCCTCAAAGAAACTGTTTCTGGTCTCGTCGATCAGTTTCTGCAGTTCGTCACTGATATGTCCCACACCATAGGTACGTGCCGCATCCGAATGATAGCCCTTGTAAATGAGTCCCGCATCCAGGGCAACGATATCCCCCTCATGCAGTACCTTTTCTTTTGTCGGGATACCGTGAACGACTTCCTCGTTGACGGACACACAAAGTGCTGCGGGGTAGCCCTCATAATTCAGAAAGCTCAGACCGCAGTCGTGCTTTGCCGCATAATCTCTCGCGAACTGATCCAGTTCCGAAGTCGGAAGACCCGGACGGATCATCTTTTCCATTTCCAGATGCATGAGCCCGAGGAGACGGTTGGACTCCCTCATCAGCTCGATCTCACGTTTTGATTTGATATTGATTGACATCTTACGCCTCGAGTATCTTCACTATGCTGTCAAAAACCTCTTCCGTGCTCTTCGTACCGTCTACGGTCTTAAGCACCTTCCGCTCCGTATAGAAGTCGATGAGCGGCTGCGTCTGCTCGTGGTAGACGCTCAGGCGGTTCTTCACGGTCTCTTCCTTGTCATCGTCACGGAGTACCAGTTCACTGCCGCACTTATCGCACACGCCTTCCTTCTTCGGAGGGACATGCTCGATGTGATACGTTGCGCCGCAGCTTAAGCACGCACGTCTGCCGGACATACGGCGGATGATGTTTTCATCCGGAACGTCCACATTGATCGCAAAATCCACCTGATCGCCGAGCTTCGTCAGTTCTTTCTCCAGAACTTCCGCCTGCGGGATCGTACGGGGAAAACCGTCAAGCACATAACCGTTCTTGCAGTCGTCCTGTGCGACGCGGTCCAGAAGGATGCGCACCGTCAGTTCATCCGGAACCAGCGCGCCCTTATCCATATAGGACTTTGCTTCCATTCCGAGTGCCGTACCGTTCTTGATGTTGGCACGGAAGATGTCTCCGGTGGAGATGTGAGGGATCGCGTATTTCTCCGCGATCTTTTTTGCCTGTGTTCCTTTTCCGGCACCGGGTGCCCCAAGCATAATGATCTTCATGATCTTTTCTCCTGTTTTTTTATAAAAGACAAAACTACATCCCGTCGATCAGATGTAGTTTTGCATGATCACTTATGAGTTTAAGAATCCCTTGTAGTTGCGCTCTACCATCATCGTCTCTACCTGACGCAGTGCATCGAGTACAACACTGACGATAATGATGAGAGAGGTTCCCGCAAACGTTACGCTCGCACCGAAGATCCCGTTGAAGACGATCGGTATCGTAACGACAATGAAAAGTCCGATCGCTCCGATAAAGATCACGTATTGCAGGATGTTGTTCAGGTACTCGCTGGTCGGTTTGCCCGGACGAACACCGGGGATGAATCCGCCGCGCTTCTTCAGGTTATCCGAGATGATCATCGGGTTAAAGGTGATCGCCGTGTAAAAATATGCGAAGAAGATCACCAATACCACATACAGCAGAAGTCCCAGGGTGTAGAGCGGCTGATCCTTGTTGAACCAGTACTGGCTCTGCAGGCCACGCATGATGTGAAGCCATGCACCCGTCGCTTCCTTTCCGAGGAAGCTGTAAATGATCACCGGAAACTGCATCAGCGAGGATGCGAAGATGACCGGCATGACACCCGAGGTGTTAATCCTTAAAGGAATATGATTCGTATTCCCCATCGCCGCGATCCGGCTGTTATTGCTGCGCCCGTTGTAATGTACCGGGATCTTTCGCGTTCCATCGTTCAAAAGGATCGTCAGAACGATCACGACCGCTATAACAGCGAGGATGATCAGTCCCGAGAGGATCGCCTTACCGACATTGCTAGCCGTTACCACGAACTGGTTATACAGTCCGCTGATATCATTCGGCACGCGGGAAGCGATATTGAATACCAGGATGATCGAGGAACCGTTTCCGAATCCCTTTTCCGTGATCTGCTCGCCGAGCCACATAACGAAAGCCGAGCCGGCAACCAGTGCCAGAACGATCGTCACGTAGTTGATCGGTGCCTGATTCGCCTGATCCAGGAGCCCTTTCTGGCCGAAACCGACGGCAAGGCCGATCGCTTCCACCAGAGCAAGTCCGACCGTCACATAACGCGTCGCTTCGTTGAGTTTCTTGTGTCCATCCTCCTCACGGCTCATTTCCTCGAGCTTCGGGATGGAGAGTGTCAGCATCTGCACGATGATCGACGCCATGATGTACGGCGTGATACCGAGTGCAAATACGGAGAAACTCGTAAAGGAACCGCCCGTAAACGCATCAAAGAAGCTGAATGCGTCCCCGCTCTGCTGTGCAAACCACTCTGCAAAGTAATTGCGGTTTACGCCGGGAACCGGAAGCTGGCTGCAGAGACGTACAATGCCGAGCATTGCGATCGTGTAGAGCAGCCGCTTACGGACGTCCGCGATCTTGAAAGCATTTACTATTGATTTAAACATGCCGTTTCCTCCAGAGAGGCTTATACTTCAGTAGCCGTGCCGCCTGCCGCTTCGATCTTCTCCTTAGCGGTCGCGGAGAATGCGCTCACCTCTACGGTCAGCTTCTTCGTCAGCTCGCCGCCACCGAGGATCTTTACGCCATCCTTTGCATTGCTGATGATCCCTTTCTCCAAAAGCGTCTCGACATTTACGGTCGCACCGTTGTCAAATGCTTCGAGGCGGCTCACATTGATCGCAACGATCTCAAGCGTATTCCGGTTCTTGAAACCACGCTTCGGGATACGGCGATACAGAGGCATCTGTCCACCTTCGAAACCAATACGGGGAGCACCGCTGCGG
>Ga0310694_10002704_pt1 | contig 17910 bp, 13 predicted proteins | sample 174DNAGHGhighgp2_FD_203884 | JGI IMG/M metagenome (GOLD analysis project Ga0310694, IMG submission 203884) | Sheep rumen microbial communities from Palmerston North, Manawatu-Wanganui, New Zealand - 1742 DNA GHGhigh gp2 (v2) (version 2) | ecosystem: Host-associated > Mammals > Digestive system... | reverse complement strand
TCCGGATCAGCATTGCTTTTCTCACAGGCACTCAGAGTTCCTGTCAGCATGCTCAATGCGCATATACCGCCTATCATCCTTTTTACACTCTTTTTCATCCTGTCTTTTTCTCCTCATCAACTATATTTCCCTCATAATAACCCTATAGTATATCACGTTTATCTGTGCACTTCAACACACATCAATAAACAAGCGATTGAAACCGACCTCTTTTCATGATAAGATATGACGGTTGCCGCAGCACTCAGGATCCAGCAGCTAACTTATATAAGGAAAAGTGTTTATATATGAAAATCCTCAAGAAGCTTACGCTGCTTCACTCTAATGATATGCAATTCCTGGAAAAATGCGCGGAATTTCCTATCATCAATGCAAATCTTTATCTGAAGACAAATCCGAAAAATCAAGCATTAAATGCAAATCTTTTAACGATATAAATAATAGCAGGCATCCTAGATAATGCCTGCTATCAAAAGTACTATATAGTGTCTGCTCAGCAAATGCATAGATAAATCTCATATCCGCTGAGCGCGTTTTTAGGCAGTAAATTCTGCCATTTGCACCTTGAAAAGATCGTTATCGTCATATGGCGCAAAAAACTCCCAGCCAAGCGGCTAAGGTTCATTGCCAGAAGGGACAGTGCGATGGAACTGCGTGTGGTCATATCAAGTTTGGTTCGGAGAAGTCCCAGTCCATAGCTTCGTTTTGCAAGACTGAATCCCCGTTCCACCTCGATCCGGTCCACTTCATCGACATACGACTGATGCTTTTCCTCTGGTGTCATAGCTTTGGGACGCCCCAGCAGCGGGCCCGACATCCTTATCCCATGCACTTTGCAGTACGCCCGGTTCTTTCGTGTTCGATAGATCTGATCCACCAGTACGCGCTCCGGATATCTTCCCGTGCGCCGGTGATAGTTTTCTATCGCACCAATCAGGACATCGCACTCGTTGTATGAGTCAAAGGACAAGCGTTCCAGCCGTACAATGCCGCGTTCGTCGATACTCATGTCCAGCTTTGCCCCGAATTCTGTCGGAGTCTTTGTTTTTCCTCTGACGATCGGTCGGATGTAAGGCTGGCTGATGCTCACAATCCGGTCTTTCACACTGTGGACCTTGTGATCGTACATGTACTGCTGCTGTGAGATCAGTTCACGTATGACTTCCAGGCGCTTGGAGTGCTTGGGGGACAGACTCACTTCATCCTGAGCCAACAGCGTATCAATAAAGCCCAGATCACGCTTCACGTATTGCAGCTGCTTCTTGATCGCCTTGCGGATCTTCTTGGATGTGCGCTTCTTGCATTTGGCCAGATTCAGATAGTTCTTCCTGGCGTTCTGGCGGTACATGCGCGGCGTGTAGTAGTTGTACTCATAGCAGATCGTATCCACGATGTGTTCCAGGTTTTCTCTGGCTTCATTCAGCAGGTTGATATCCTGCGGGAATGAGATCTGCTGAGGTGCACAGGTTGCATCCAGGATCAGCGTGCCCTGGTTTTCCTGTTCGGATCCGGGGGCCTCCTCATCTCCGCCGGAGCCACCTCCCGGAGGATCATCATCCGGGGTGTTGTATGCGATGATCATTTCATTGATCTCGTTCAAAACATCTTCCGTCAGTCTCTTGCGAAACTCGACAAGAAGTGACGGTGCAAACGGCTCTTTGTCCAGGTATCCATGCAGGCCGATGAAGTACTGGTAGTACGGGTTCTCCCTGAGTTGCTCCACCAGTTCGCGGTCAGAATACCCATACTGCTTCTGGATCAGCAGGGAGCCAAGGGCCATCCGGAGTGGCTTTGCCGGCATCCCATTTTTACCGGGAAAGAGCTTCGCATAGCGGTCTTCAATCTCATTCCAGGGAATAGCGGCCGCTTTTAAGACCCACCGATTCTCCGGGTTCATTTTGAGGCCCATCGGCTGATTGAAGTCGGAAAACTTAAACTGACGATCGCGATCGAATTTATACATTGATATCTCCGAGGTGCAAGGTTTTTGAAGGAAAGAGGCAATTTTTCATGCACCTACAGTATATCATAAAAGCATGTGAAAGTCAGTAGTTTCAAGCGTTTGAGGCATTTTTTTTACGCCAAAGCAGACACTACTTACTTCACCACGCGGACCCGGATGACTCCTTCCGCCTTCGCCAGTTTCTCGACAACAGCTGCATCTACTGCACTGTCTACATCCAGCAGCGTGTATGCGTAATCGCCCTTGGACTTGTTGAGCATGTTGTCGATGTTGATGCCCTCTGCGCCGAGTACCGCGGTAAACTGCGTGATCATGTTCGCCACATTCTTATGGCAGATCGCAACACGTCCCGCCGTCTGGCAGATGCCGGCATCCGCATTCGGATAGTTCACGGAATTGCGGATATTTCCGTTCTCCAGATACTCACGGAGCTCATCCACAGCCATCATCGCACAGTTGTCTTCCGCCTCTTCGGTGGAAGCCCCGAGATGCGGCATAAGGATCACGCCATCCTTGCCTGCCGTCGTCGGATTTGCGAAATCGGAAACATACTTGCGGATCTTTCCTGCAGCGATGCCCTCGAGGATCGCATTTTCGTCCGCAAGAAGGTCACGTGCAAAGTTCAGGATGATGACACCGTCTTTCATCAGGGCGATCGCATCTTTCCCGATCATGCCCTTCGTCGCATCCATCAGAGGTACATGGATCGTGATAAAATCACACTCACGATAGATATCGTTTACATCCGTTACGTGATGAACGTCACGGCTTAAGTTCCAAGCGGCTTTTACGGAAACATACGGATCATATCCGTAGACTTCCATGCCGAGGTGCTTCGCTGCATTCGCAACGAGGACACCGATCGCTCCGAGTCCGATGATACCGAGCTTCTTTCCCGCGATCTCGGTACCGGCGAATTTCTTCTTCTCCTTCTCTGCCGATTTTGCGATATTCTCGTCTCCGGCAGCGGACCGTACCCACTCAATTCCGCCGACAATATCACGGGAAGCAAGGAGCATACCTGCGAATACAAGTTCCTTTACCGCATTGGCATTTGCTCCGGGCGTGTTAAATACGACAATACCCTTTTCCGCGCATTTATCCAGCGGGATATTGTTAACGCCGGCGCCTGCACGTGCAACCGCCTTCAGGTTCTCCGGAAGCTCCATCTCATGCATGACGGCGCTGCGAACCAGAATGGCGTCTGCCGCATTCACATCCTCCGTCTTTGTATAATTTCCGTCAAAACGCTCAAGCCCGACCGCTGCGATCGGATTTAAGCAGTGATACTGATAAGCCACTGTATTATCCTCCTAATATGCTTATTTACTCAGCACACCGATCACGATGGCGACCACTATGCCGACTGCTGCGAGTCCCACAAGGATCAGGATCATTTATTTTCCGTCTCAAATTTCTTCATGAACTCAACAAGCGCTTTCACACCTTCGATCGGCATCGCGTTGTAAATGGACGCGCGCATACCGCCTACGGTTCTGTGACCCTTGAGGTTTTCGAAGCCGGCTGCCTTGGACTCCTTTACGAACTTCGCATCCAGTTCCTCGTTTCCGGTGATGAACGGAACATTCATCAGGGAACGGTCCTCTTTGCGCACGGTTCCTTTGAAGAGCGCGCTCTCGTCGAGGAAATCATAAAGGATCTTCGCCTTTTCTTCGTTATGCTTCTTCATTGCTTCAAGACCGCCCATCTTTGCGATCCACTTGAAGACCTTGCCGCAGATATAGATACCGTATGCGGGAGGCGTATTGTAAAGCGACTGCGCATCCGCATGGATCTTGTATTTCAGCATCGTCGGCGTTCCCGGAAGCGTATCCTCCGTGATGAGGTCCTTGCGGATGATCACGATGACCACACCTGCAGGTCCGATGTTCTTCTGTACGCCGCCGTATACGAGGCCGTATTTCGACACATCCATCGGCTCGCTTAAGAAACAGGAGGAGACATCCGATACCAGCGTCTTGCCCTTGGTATTCGGAAGCGTCTTAAACTTCGTACCATAGATCGTATTGTTCTCGCAGATGTACACATAGTCCGCATCCGGAGAGATCGGAAGATCCGAGCAGTCCGGAATATAGGAAAAGGTCTTGTCCTCGGAAGATGCGATCTTGTTTGCTTTACCATAGATCTGCGCTTCCTGATAAGCCTTCTTCGCCCACTGGCCCGTCACGATGTAGTCCGCGACCTTATTCTTCATCAGGTTCATCGGGATCATCGCAAACTGCTGGCTTGCTCCGCCCTGCAGGAACAGGACTTCATAGTTTTCCGGAATGGAAAGCAGGGATCTTAAGTCCGCTTCCGCCGTCTTGATGATGTCATCATAAACCTTCGAACGATGACTCATCTCCATGACGGACATACCGCATCCGCGGTAATCCAGCATCTCATCTGCTGCTTCCTTCAGGACCTCCTCCGGTAATACCGCAGGACCCGCCGAGAAATTATAGACTCTGCTCATAGTTACACCCTCCTGTATGGTAAACTTATACAAAAAACTATATTATACAAAATCGCACGGCTCGTCAATCACTTTTTCGCTCAGTATTTCCTGCCGAGCTTTACGACGAGCACGCCGTCCTGCATCCGTATGCTCCCCTCCGCGGGATAGACCGGCATCGCTTCCACCTCCGGAAGCTCTTCGATCCGGTTCCTGGTCTCCTTATCCGCGATCTCGATCGGATGAAGCAGCACATAGGAGAAATACGCTTCGTAAACATCCGGCGAGCCCGTCATCGTCGCGTAGGGACTCCAGGCCCCCGTGATCCAGTGGACACTGTCAAACTCCTCCGGACTCTGCAGGGCATAGATCGGGATCTCCAGAAACGCCACCGGCGTCGAATACTCTTCGTAGCCCTCACAAGCCTGCATCTTTGTCAGCAGCCCGGTAAAGAAGGAAAGATTGGCATCGTATTCGATCTTCTTTTTCAGATACAGCGTGTTTGAAGTCCGGACATTTCCCCACAAAAGAATGATGCAGCAAAAGATGAGCGGATACCGCACCAGAGCCTTCCGCATTTTTTTCGGATCCGGCAGCACATCGCTCTCCGCCGCCAGGATCAGCACAAAAACTTCCGCCAGCCAGAATGCATAAAACATGAGGTCATGTCCGTTTCCGCCCTGCAGGATATAGCTTACGTTCATTGCAAAGGGCATCAGCAGGAAACAGACCGCCACAAGCACGATACGGATCGCGGGGATCTTGTTTTTCCGGATCAGACCGATCATGAAAAACGCAGCCGCCCCATAGATCGCCAGGTGCAGCGTAAGCCGCAGCCACATGGGATATACATGATCGCTGAGCAGCAGTTCATACCCGCATTTCCCGAATCCTGCAAGAGCATCGCGGAGCAGCCCCGAAAACGACAGCTGCTTCAGTGCCCCCATCGAATTCGGCGATTCCTGGTCCAGCGCGATGCCGCAGAAGAAAGGTACCAGTTTCAGACTGAGGATATAAAGCACTCCTCCTCCGGCAAAAAGAATGATCCCGTTACGGAAGAATGCAAAGACCTTCTCCTTTGCCTCCCCTTTCAGGAGCCGGAAGATAAGAAGCATCAGGAACAGGGTCAGCGCCACGGAGACATAGCTCTGGTAAATGCCGAGGGAGATACAAAGCGGCAGCATCCCGTAGAGAAAGCCGCGCTTTGAACGGTCGAGCAGCACGATCGCCGTCACCGCCATCAGCATCGCGAACATATTGCAGTCGAGATCATTTAAGTAAGTCGCGACATTTGCCATCACGGTCAGATTTGTCGTGAGGATCCCGGCGGCAAGAATGATGAACACGTTTTTCTTCAGATCAAAAAGAAGCGTGATCAGATACAAAGCGATCGAAATGTAGAATAAAGACAGGATCCCGATCACGAGCGGAAGCGTGATCCCGCCTCGCGTCAGGGAATGATATGCGGGGACAAAGACACGCCCGAGAGCGATCTTCCAGGCATGCCCGTATTTTTCCCCGTTCATTTCCGTCAGCGCATCATGCGACGGAAAGTGATTAAAAAAAGCAAAACCGTGTGCGGCAAAGCCCCACGCAAAAACGGAAAGGAGACAGCACAAAAAACGTTTGCGCTTATCCGCGCTCATTTATTTTGCGCCCCCGTTCTTTGCCTCTCTCGCACGGACATCATCCGCATCAAAGACGGTATCCAGCGGCTGACCGCCCGGCACCATCGGATAGACCTTATCGTCTTCTTTGATCACGCAGTCGATCACGACAGGGCCCTTCGCCTTGATCGCCTTTTTCAGAACATCTGCCAGTTCTTCTTTCTTCGTAACGCGGTAAGCCTCGCAGCCGAGTCCCTCCGCGACCTTCACATAGTCTACCGCATCTTCGAGCACGGTCTGGGAGTAGCGCTGTCCGTAGAAAAGCGTCTGCCACTGACGTACCATACCGAGCACGTGGTTATTGATAATGATCTGGATGATCGGCACATGATAACGTGAAGCCGTTGCCAGTTCATTCATGTTCATACGGAAGCACCCGTCACCGCCGATATTGACGCAGATCTTGTCCGGACGGCCGTACTTTGCGCCGATGCAGGCACCGATACCGTAGCCCATCGTCCCGAGTCCGCCGCTGGAAAGGAAGGTCCGCGGCTCCGTAAACTTGTAGAACTGGGAAGCCCAGATCTGATGCTGTCCGACATCGGTCGTAATGACCGCCTTCCCCTTCGTCACATCATAAAGCGTCTCGATCACGTACGGACAGGTCAGACGAGAATGCGGATAGGTTAAAGGCATCTTCTCTTTCATCTCCTTGATCCTGTCCATCCACTCTTTATGATTCTGCTTCGGAAGCTTCTTATTCAGGATCTGCAGGATTTCTTTTAAGTCGCCTACGACAGATGCGCTGGCACGCACATTCTTATTGATCTCCGCAGCATCGATATCGATGTGGAGGATCTTCGCCTTCGGCGCAAAGGTCTTCGGATTCGATACGACGCGATCCGAAAAACGTGCGCCCAGTGCGATCAGAAGATCACATTTGCTGACACCGATATTGGTCGTCTTGGTGCCGTGCATACCGATCATGCCGGTATAATTTGCAGCCGTTCCGTCATATGCACCCTTGCCCATCAGGCTGTCGCAGACCGGAGCGTCCAGCTTCTTTGCAAATTCTTTGACCTCTTCGGATGCCCCGGAGATGATCGCACCGCCGCCAACATAGATAAAGGGCCGCTCGGACTCTTTCAGCAATGCCAGTGCAGACTCGATGTCCTCGTCCGTATAGTTTTTCTCCATCGGAAGATCATAGGGCTTTTCATTTACGAACGTCGTCGTATTCGCCGTGACATCCTTCGTGATATCCACGAGTACCGGTCCGGGTCTTCCGCTGCGCGCGATCGCAAATGCCCTGCGGATCGTATCCGCGAGTTTCGTCACATCTTTTACGATAAAGCTGTGCTTGGTGATCGGCATCACGACGCCTGCGATATCGACCTCCTGGAACGTATCTTTCCCGAGCCAGGGAAGGGTTACGTTTGCGGTGATCGCAATCACCGGCACGCTGTCCATATATGCCGTCGCGATACCGGTTACAAGATTCGTCGCTCCCGGGCCCGAGGTTGCCAGGCATACGCCCACTTTACCGGTGGAACGCGCATAGCCGTCCGCCGCATGGGCCGCGCCCTGCTCATGGCTGGTCAGTACATGGTTGATCTCATCCGCATGCTTATAAAGTTCATCATAGACGTTCAGGATCGTACCTCCGGGATAACCGAAGACCGTATCCACGCCCTGTTCCTTCAGGCATTCGATCACGATCTGCGAGCCGGTCAGCGTTCGCGGCGCCTGCTTTGTCGTCCTTCCCGCTGCTTTCTTCGCCCCGGCAGCCTTTACGGCCGACGCCTTTTTTCCGGCGCTGATCACGCCCTGCTTCGTCTTCGCATTCTTTATATTCTGTTTCACAGCCATGCTTTTTCTCCTTTTTCCTCAGTTCTTCCCCGGTACCTGCAGGATCGCGCCGCGGTTACCGCTGGTGACAAGCTCGCGGTATCTCGCAAGATAACCGGTCAGGTGCTGCTCCTTCGGCTGCCACTTTGCTTTACGTGCAGCAAGCTCCTCGTCGGAGACCTTCATCTCGAGCTTATTATTCGGAATATCAATGGAAATGATATCTCCCTCCTGTACGAGCGCGATCGGTCCTCCGACTGCCGCCTCCGGAGATACATGTCCGATGGACGCACCTCTGGATGCTCCCGAGAAACGTCCGTCCGTGATAAGTGCGACAGAACTGCCCAGTCCCATACCCGCGATCGCGGAGGTCGGATTGAGCATCTCGCGCATGCCCGGGCCGCCTTTCGGACCCTCGTAGCGGATCACAACGACATCTCCCGCTACGATCTTACCGCCCTTGATCGCGGCGATCGCATCTTCCTCACAGTCAAAGACGCGCGCCGGTCCTTCATGTACCATCATCTCGGGCACGACCGCACTGCGCTTGACCACACCGGAATCCGGTGCAAGATTTCCTTTCAGTACCGCGATACCGCCGGTCGGGCTGTACGGATTGTCGATCGGACGGATGACCTCAGGATCAAGGTTTACGCAGCCCTTGATATTTTCCGCAACGGTCTTGCCCGTTACCGTCATCAGATCCGTATAGAGCAGATCCTTCTTGCAGAGTTCGTTCATCACGGCATATACGCCGCCCGCTTCATTCAGGTCCTCCATATAGGTCGGGCCTGCCGGTGCCAGATGGCAGAGATTCGGAGTCTTTGCGGAAAGCTCGTTCGCAATATCCAGATTCAGGTCCACGCCCGCTTCATTCGCGATCGCCGGCAAATGCAGCATCGAGTTCGTCGAGCAGCCCAGCGCCATATCGATGGTCAGCGCATTTAAGAATGCCTTTTCCGTCATAATATCACGCGGCCGGATGTCTTTCTTTACCAGCTCCATGATCTGCATGCCCGCACGCTTTGCAAGGCGGATACGCTCGGAATAGACAGCCGGGATCGTGCCGTTTCCGCGAAGCCCCATTCCGAGTGCCTCTGTCAGGCAGTTCATCGAGTTTGCCGTATACATACCGGAGCAGGAGCCGCAGGTCGGACAGACCTTCTCTTCAAACTCTTCCAGATCCTCTTCCGTGATCTTACCCGCTGCAAGCTCACCAACCGCCTCAAACATCGAAGACAGGCTGCGTTTACGCCCCTTTACATGTCCGGCAAGCATCGGACCGCCGGAAACAAAGATCGTCGGGATATTGACACGTGCCGCCGCCATCAAAAGCCCCGGAACGTTTTTATCACAGTTCGGGATCATGACCAGTCCGTCGAAGCCATGTGCCATCGCCATACACTCAGTCGAATCCGCGATCAGGTCTCTGGTGACCAGGGAATACTTCATCCCGATGTGTCCCATCGCGATACCGTCACAGACAGCGATCGCAGGAAATACCACCGGAGTACCGCCGGCCATTGCTACACCGAGCTTGACCGCTTCCGTGATCTTATCGAGATTCATATGTCCCGGTACAATCTCGTTGTAGGAGGAAACGATACCGATCATCGGACGTTCCCTCTCCTCCTTAGTAAACCCGAGAGCATTGAACAGACTCCTGTGCGGTGCCTGTGCCGTTCCTTTTTTCACACTGTCGCTTCGCATCATCCTATCCCTCCGTTATCTATAAAATAAACTGATACCTTCTTACAAAACGTTTTACTTCACACGCTCTGCGATCAGAGCACCCATCTCTTTGCAGCCGACCTTCTTGCAGCCGTCGCTGAAGATATCACCGGTGCGGTAACCATCCTTTAATACCTGATCCACGGCTTTATCAATCGCATCCGCCTCTTTGTCGAGATCAAACGAATAACGCAGCATCATGGAAGCACTGAGGATCGTCGCGATCGGGTTTGCAAGGTCTTTTCCTGCGATATCCGGTGCGGATCCGTGACTCGGTTCATACAGACCAAACTTCGTATCATTCAGAGATGCACTTGCAAGCATGCCGATAGACCCCGTCACCATCGAAGCCTCATCTGAAAGAATATCACCAAACATATTCTCGGTCAGTACCACATCAAACTGAGACGGATCACGAACAAGCTGCATCGCACAATTATCGACCAGCATATGCTCTACCGTTACATCCGGATAATTCTTCGCCACCTCATTCACGACCGCGCGCCACAGACGAGAGGAATCCAGCACGTTCGCCTTATCCACGCTGGTGACTTTCTTCCGGCGCTTCATCGCAATATCAAAGCCCTTGATCGCGATACGGCGGATCTCCTCCTCCGTATAGGTCAGCGTATCGATTGCCTTGCGCACACCGTTTTCGGTCACGGTCTTGCGTTCTCCGAAATAAAGTCCTCCGGTCAGCTCGCGCATGATCAGAAGATCAAAGCCTTTCTCGGAGATCTCCTCCTTTAACGGGCATGCGCCTCTCAGCTCGGGATAAAGTACTGCCGGGCGCAGATTCGCGAAAAGATTCAGCGCTTTGCGGATCTTAAGAAGTCCTGCCTCCGGACGTTTCTCGGGCGGAAGCTTATACCACGGCGAGGTATTCGTATCCCCGCCGATGGATCCCATAAGCACCGCATCCGCAGCCTTGGCGGTTGCGATCGCTTCATCCGTCAGCGGCTCACCGCAGGCATCGATCGATGCCCCGCCCATCAGGATATCCGTATACTTCATCTCATGACCGTAGACCGCCGCCACCTTATCCAGTACGGCTTTCGCCTGCGTCACGATCTCCGGTCCGATCCCATCTCCCGGGATACAAACGATATTCAAGTTCATCTTGGCTTTCCTTTCTTCTATGTTTCTTCCACGTGAGCGGAGAATATGCTTTCCCGCTCGTACCGCTCTCAGTTTTTCCCGCGTGAGCTGCGAATACTCCACGCTCGACTCGCTCTCGCTCAGTTCTTCGCGTAGGAGTATTCCACAACTTTCGCGATCTGATTCATTGAGGCACCGTCGATTGCGGAGTATCGGATCATACTTTCTAAGCGAGGACGTTATGAGCGCCGGTGCTTGGCAAGCTTGCCTGACGCGGTGTTTGCGGCAGGCAGTTTAGCGAGCCTTAGCACCGCTGCGTGAATAGCTGACGCACGAGAAGCACTAGGCTCACAATATGTTCGCCAAGTGCTTCTGGCGAATTAGCGCAAGCGGTCCGAGCGGGAAAGTATGTCCGATACTCTCGCAGCGATCTATGCCGTTCTCTCTACTTCTCCGCCTTCTCCACCTGCGCGATCGCACTCTTGCGCATCGGGATACGGCAGTTTTTGTTGCTTCCGAACTCTACGATGACATCCTCATCCGTAATATCAATGAGCACGCCGTAAAAGCCGCTGGTGGTCACGACCACATCACCGACTTCCATCTCCTGCAGCATTGCCTCTACCTTCTTCCGCTCCTTGCTCTGCGGGCGCCACAGCAGGAAATAAAAGATACCCAGCATGACCACGATCGAAATAATGTACGAAAAGCCGAGTCCACCCGTTGTAGCTCCGGCCTCTGCCGACTGCGCTTCACTTAAGAACATTACGAAATCCATAAAAAGTATTCCTCCTTAAATTGTTTACAAAAACCGTTTACCATTCTACACAAATCCGAGCGTTCGCGCAAGCAAAAGTAAAACCATTCCGCCTTATGCTTCTCCGGCGATACGCGCCAGTTTTTCCTTTTTGTAGGCCGCAAAACGCCCCTCGGAGATCGCGTCGCGGATCTCCTCCATCATCTTATTGTAAAAATACAGGTTATGAAGGACGCAGAGCCGCATTCCGAGCATTTCCTTTGCCTTCAGCAGATGGCGGATATACCCCCGCGAATACCGCCGGCAGGTCGGGCACTGGCAGTCTTCATCAATCGGACGCTCGTCCGTCTCATACTTAGCGTTCATAAGGTTCAGTTTTCCGTGATCCGTATAGAGATGAGCGTGACGACCGTTTCTCGTGGGATACACACAGTCAAAGAAGTCTACCCCTCGGTCCACGGCTTCCAGGATGTTTGCCGGAGTCCCGACTCCCATCAGATAGACCGGTTTCTCCACAGGCAGATAAGGAACCACCTCATCCAGGATATAATACATCTGCTCATGGGATTCCCCGACGGCGAGACCGCCGATGGCATAGCCGGGCAGATCAAACTCTGAGATGCGCTTGGCATGTTCGATCCGGATATCCGCAAAGACCGCTCCCTGATTGATCCCGAAAAGGAGCTGCTCACGGTTGATCGTATCTTCCCTTGCATTCAGTTCTTTCATCTTTGCGATGCAGCGTTCCAGCCATCTCGTCGTGCGGTCCACAGAGGGCTGCACGTATTCGCGATCCGCCAGTGCGGGCGGACACTCATCAAACGCCATCGCGATCGTAGACGCCAGATTGGACTGGATCTGCATGCTCTCCTCCGGCCCCATGAAAATCTTATGCCCGTCGATATGGGAATGGAACGTGACCCCTTCCTCTTTGATCTTCCGCAAACCCGCGAGCGAAAATACCTGAAAACCGCCGGAATCCGTCAGGATCGGCTTATCCCAGCTCATAAAGCGGTGCAGGCCGCCCATCTTCTTTACGATCTCATCTCCCGGACGTACATGCAGATGATAGGTGTTGGACAGCTCGACCTGCGTGCCGATGCGCTCCAGGTCCTCCGTAGAGACGGCGCCCTTGATCGCGGCCACGGTCCCCACATTCATAAATACGGGCGTCTGGATCGTGCCGTGCACCGTTTCCATGACCGCCCGCTTTGCTCTGCCCTCTTTTGCGATTACTTTATAATTCATTCTTTATCGTTCCCTTAAAAGATCCGTAAACTCCTCCAATGTCAGTCCCCGATCCATGATATAGGTCGCCGCATCCACACCCACATAGCGGAAATGCCACGGCTCATACTCGATGCCTGTGATATCCTCTTTCCCCTGAGGGTAACGAAGGATAAAGCCGTACTCCCTGCTGTGTTCATACAGCCACTTCCCGGCTTCCGTCTCTCCGAATCCCGAGGTCAGGCTGCGGAAATTATCCGTAACGATATCAAACGCAAGCCCCACCTCATGCTCGCTGGTCCCCGGTACCGTAACGGCCTGCGCCGCCTTTTCATACGCCTCCGTATAGGACATTCCCTGATCCATAAAGCGCTCGATCTTGATCTCAAAAAGATAGGTCTGCGAAGATGCCGCACGGTAAGGCGAGCAGATGACGAGACTGACTCCGTCTTCCTTCGCTGCATTGATCATGGCAAGAAGGCTGTCCTTTACCCGTTCGTCGCACTTCATCCCGTTTCGGATGACCGCCAGTTCAAACTCATAATCATCCGGGATCGGATGCATCTTATTAATGAGCATCAGCCGCCATTCATTTTCATCGAAAGAGGCCAGGATCTCCTCCTCCGGCAGATCCGTAACGGTCTCCGTCGTTTCCGCTTCGTATCCGTCCAGGAGTTCCTCCGCGCTGTAAAGATCTTCCTCCGTGATCCCGCCGTGGCCGTTCCACAGTTCTTCCTCGTCCGTCATGTCACCGGCCCGAAGGTCCACGATCGCCGCTTCGTCGGCAGCCGCATCGCTTCCGGAAAAGTCCGGCTCGCCCACGGCATTGCTGTCCTCCGCATAACTTACATCGTAACTGTTCTGTACCGAAGTCTGCGCGAACGTATAGATCTCGGGATCCGCCTCTTCCTCCGCTTCCGGAGTCTGATAGGAAAAACTCGAACAGAGCAGCAAAACCAGCCCCATCGCCGCTACCGTAGCGATACGGGGAGTTGCCTTAGCGATCGTCAGCCCGAAATGATATACCGCCAGGATCACAAACGCACAGCAAAGCACCGGAATACGCATCCACGGATGTTTCCGGCTCGTTTTGATCAGACGGTCGATCATACGCTCATGAAGTTTTTTGTCTGAACCCTGTTTCATATTGATTTTTTCCGCATACAGAGTTTAATATACAACTTTTCTTATTTTTTGTAAAGAAAAACCGCCCGTATCCTACGGGCGGTTTCAAAGCATACTTTATGACCGTTCTTAGTCCTGCGGAACATCCTTGATGGAGAAGCTCATGCGGCCCATCTTGTCTTTGCCGAGGCATACGACCTTGACCGTATCGCCGAGCTTCAGCACATCTTCGACCTTGTCGATCCGGCGGTTCGCGATGCGGGAGATATGAACCATTCCCTCTTTTCCCGGTGCAAACTCTACGAAGCAGCCGAAGTCTTTGATGCTGACGACCTTACCGGTAAAGATCTGGCCCTCTTCATAGTCGGTAACGATGGTCTCGACCATCTTGACCGCCTCATCCATGCTGGCCTTATCCGTACCGCAGACAAATACCATGCCTTCCTCATTGATGTCCATCTTAACGCCCGTGCGTGCGATGATCTCGTTGATCGTCTTGCCGCGCTGACCGATGACATCACCGATCTTCTCCGGATCGATGGAAACCTGGATGATCTTCGGAGCGTATGCATTGACCTCCGGACGCGGTGCAGCGATTGCCGGCTTCATGCAGTTCTCCATGATAAAGAGTCTCGCGTCGCGGCATCTTGCGATCGCACCCTCAACGATCGGGCGGGTCAGACCGTGGATCTTAATATCCATCTGGATTGCCGTGATACCGTCGGTCGTACCGGTTACCTTAAAGTCCATATCGCCGAAGAAATCCTCGAGTCCCTGGATATCCGTAAGCAGTACGAAATCCTCATCCGTCTCACCGGTCACCAGACCGCAGGAGATACCTGCGACCATCTTCTTGATCGGTACACCCGCTGCCATCAGGGACATGCAGGATGCACAGGTCGAAGCCATGGACGTGGATCCGTTGGATTCGAACGTCTCGGATACGGTACGGATCGCGTACGGGAACTCCTCCTCACTCGGAAGTACCGGGATGAGTGCTCTCTCAGCCAGTGCACCGTGACCGATCTCACGACGTCCCGGACCGCGGCTGACCTTGGTCTCACCTACGGAGTAGGACGGGAAATTGTAGTGATGGATGTATCTCTTCGTCTTAACGTTTTCATCAAGACCGTCGATCTTCTGTACTTCGGAAAGCGGAGCCAGCGTCGTCACGTTGCAGATCTGCGTCTGTCCTCTCGTGAACATTGCGGAACCGTGTACGCGCGGGATGATATCCACCTCGGCAGCAAGCTTACGGATCTGCGTGATCTCACGGCCGTCCGGACGCTTGTGATCCTTCAGGATCATCTTGCGGACCGTCTTCTTCTCGTACTGGTAGAGAGCCTCGCCGAGCAGTGCAAGCCACTCCTCGTTGTCCGCGAATGCCTCCTCCATCTTCTTTTTGATCTCGGAGATATTCTCCTCTCTCTTCTGCTTCTCATCGGTAAAGACCGCGACTTCCATCTCCTCGGGAGGAACGATCTCCTTCATCTTTGCAAAGAGCTCCTCGGGGATCGCGCAGCTTACATACTCGTGCTTTTTCTTGCCGACCTCTGCAACGATCTGGTTGATCCATGCGATCAGCTGCTGGTTGATATCGTGTGCCTTGTAGATTGCTTCGAGCATCTTGGACTCGGGAACCTCATTTGCACCGGCCTCGATCATGATGACCTTCTGTGCGGTGGATGCGACCGTAAGCTTTAAATCACCCTCTTTCCACTGCAGCTGGGAAGGGTTCACGATCAGCTCGCCGTCGACAAGACCGATCTGCGTCATCGCGCAGGGACCGTCAAACGGGATATCGGAAATGCAGGTAGCGATCGCGGAACCGATCATTGCCACCAGCTCCGGACGGCACTCCGGATCCACGCTCATTACGAGGTTATCCAGCGTAACATCATTTCTGTAATCCTTCGGGAAAAGCGGACGCATCGGGCGGTCGATGACACGGCTCGTTAATACCGCATTCTCGCTTGCCTTACCCTCACGCTTGTTGAAACCTCCCGGGATCTTTCCTACGGAGTACATCTTCTCCTCATATTCCACGGAAAGCGGGAAGAAATCGATCCCGTCTCTCGGCTTCTCGGAAGCGGTCGCCGTGGAAAGCACCGTGGTATCACCGTAGTGCATGAAAGCTGCGCCGTTTGCCTGTGCCGATACACGTCCGATGTCAACGGACAGAGTACGGCCGCCGATCTCGATACTGTAAGTCTTGTAGCTCATACATTTCTCCTTTCGGGGCATTCCCCATTGTTCCGGACTGCCGCTTTATCGCCTCCGCAGTCCTCGCCTGGTTGTGATGCGGGAAACGCCTCCGAAAACACTAAAGATTGCTTTCCTTTTCGAAAACCCTCTTTAGTGGTCTCGTAAGGAACGTTTCCCTGTAAATATAAAAACGGAAACGGACCTGGAACCAGATCCGCTCCCGCTCTTAATCTTACTTACGAAGTCCTAACTTCTCGATCAGGGCACGATAACGCTCGATATCCTTCTCCATCAGATAATTAAGAAGGCCGCGACGCTTACCGATCATCTTATACATACCGCGACGGCTGTGATGATCCTGCGGGTGCTCCTTTAAGTGAGCCGTAAGCTCGTCGATACGAGCGGAGAGAACCGCTACCTGTACCTCCGGCGAACCCGTGTCACCCTCCGTACGAGCGTACTCCTTCATAATTGCCTGTTTCTTTTCTGCTGCGATCATTTCTTTTCCTCCTTCTTTGCGCAGATATCGTCATCTGCGTTGTTCTGTGCAGTATCTGAGCATTCGGTCAGAGTCTTCCGTAATGCCCGGGTACAGCAGCTACCCTGCGGCTCATGCCGCACAACGATTGCTAGTATACCACAGGATAATTACTTTGTAAACCACCTTTTTTACGGGAGCAGCGCAAGCCGGAAACCTGCTTCCCCCTGTTCCGACGCACACCGCCCATTGCTAACGGGTAAAGTATTCGTCCAATACTTCCTTCGCGACCGGTACCGCAACGGAGCCGCCGCTGCCTCCGCCTTCAACGATCACGGTAATGGCGATCTCCGGTGCTTCCGCAGGCGCAAAAGCCGTAAACCAGGCGTGAGACTCTCCCTTGTTCATGGAAAACTCCGCCGAGCCGGTCTTCCCCGCAACGCTGTAGGGTGCCTCCGCAAGCCTCGACGCCGTTCCGTCCCCGATCACGGCCTCCATAAATCCGGTGAGCAGTCCGCATTCCTCCGCCGTCATGACCTCTCCGAGACTCTTTTCCGAGCCCCTCATCAGTACTCTTCCGTCTGACGTCTCGACATGTTCGATCACATACGGCAGCATCATCGTCCCTCCGTTTGCGATCGCAGCGGTGATCATATTCAGATGCATCGGGCTCATCCCGGTCTCGGACTGTCCGATCACGGTCATCAGCATATCATTCGTCGAGATCTCCTCATTCATCACGATATGCGATGCATTGCTCGGAAACTCCGTCCCGAAGGTTTCGTTAAAATGCGCATCGTTCAGGAGTCCCGCAAACCTTGTCCGGTCCAGCGTATCCCCGATATCCGCGAACGCCGTATTGCAGGATTTCGCAAACGCAGCTCTCAGATCCTCGTCTCCATGTGCCGTGCCATGGTAACAATTGATGACCGAGCCTTTGATCGTGATCTGGCCGGTGCACTGATACCGGTAATCATCGTAATCCTCCGGATGCTCTCTGAGGTACTCCAGAAGTGAAAGGATCTTAAACGTAGATCCCGGCGGATACAGTCCCTGTGAAACCCGGTTGACCAGCGCGGAATTTTCCTCGTCCGCCACGATGTCATCCCAGAGGACATCGATCTTCGCAGGATCGAAGGAGGGCTTCGATACCATGGCAAGCACCGCTCCGGTCTTTACATCCGTCACGATGACCGCTCCTTTGTTGTCTCCGAGCGCACTGTATGCAGCCGACTGCAATTCGGGGATCAGCGTCGTGTAGACATCGTTCCCGGAATGCGGCACGCCCTCGATCTCATTTCGTATCCTGGTCGCAAGACCCGCATCCGACATCATGAGATACCGCTGTGCATAACCCTCGACACCGAGTCCCCCGTGTGTCGCATAGCCGATCACATGCGCATACTCCCCGCCGTA
>Ga0310694_10002703_pt1 | contig 17910 bp, 9 predicted proteins | sample 174DNAGHGhighgp2_FD_203884 | JGI IMG/M metagenome (GOLD analysis project Ga0310694, IMG submission 203884) | Sheep rumen microbial communities from Palmerston North, Manawatu-Wanganui, New Zealand - 1742 DNA GHGhigh gp2 (v2) (version 2) | ecosystem: Host-associated > Mammals > Digestive system >... | reverse complement strand
GCGACGGCGAAGCGGATGCTGAAGGACGGCATTCTCGCTTTGAAGGACGTCGCAAGATACACTGGCCTTTCGCTTGCGCAGGTCACGCAACTAAAGGCGTCGATGTAGAGTGTAAAGTGAGAAAGACAACGGCATAAACCACACCATGACCGACACCCTCCACAGAACCGCACGGAACCGCGCTAAAACGCCGCGTATGGGCGCGAACGCCGCGTGCAACTACACGTTCTACATGTTGTAATGTCCATGAAACAGATACCAGAAACGGATTCGTACCTTCTTCGTTGGAAGGGGGATGAACTTACAGTCAGTCTTATCCTAGATGCACCTCGAAAGGGACGCGCCGTGCTGCGCACCAACCTCGGTGCCGCGTCCGTGCGCCGCCGCGAGATAATTGAGGAGACGGAGCAGGGCGTAGTGCCGCTCGCGAAGGCATGGAACGACGTTCCGATGAAGGAAGTTCGCCCCGGCACGTATGAATGCACCGTACGGCTTGGCGAAGTAGGCGTGTTTTCCGCAAAGGCGTGCTTCTTCCCCGCAGGCAGCCGCGTCCCGGAATGGCCGGAGGGACGTAACTTCCACGTTAAGGTGGAGCCTGCGGCCACACGCCGAGCCAACTCGATATACACCGTGTTCGTGCGACAGTTCGGTTCGTTCCGCGAGGTCGTGCGTCGGCTTGACGCGATCATGGGGCAGATGGGCTTCAACATCATCCAGACGCTTCCGCCATTTCCCGTGCCGGTCACGTACGGCGTGATGGGCAAGAAGGGATGCCCTTTCGCGGCAACGGACTTCTTCAGCGTCGATCCCGCCTGTGCGGAGTTTGACGTCAAGGCGACACCTCTCGACCAGTTCCGCGAGCTGGTGGACGCAGTCCATGCGCGTGGCGGACGACTCTTCATAGACCTGCCTGCAAACCACACCGGCTGGGCGTCCGCACTCCAGACGCACCATCCGGACTGGTTCAAGCGTAAGCCGGATGGCACTTTCATCTCCCCTGGCGCATGGGGCGTGACGTGGGCGGATCTCGTTGAACTCGACTACGCCAAGTCGGAGCTTCGCGCCTACATGGCGGAGGTGTTCCTCTTCTGGTGCCGGTTCGGAGTCGATGGCTTCCGCTGCGACGCCGGCTACATGATTCCTGAGGATACTTGGACGTACATCGTCGCCCGCGTGCGAGAAGAACACCCCGACACCGTGTTCATGCTCGAGGGACTTGGCGGCAAACTTGAGGTCACGGACTCCTTGCTTGCGCGCGCAGACCTCGACTGGGCGTACTCCGAGATTTTCCAGACATACGACCGCGGCGCGTTCGAGTGGTATTTGCCTGGAGCTATAGCGCGCGCAGAAAAGTACGGCTCTCTTGTACACTTCGCCGAAACGCATGACAACGACCGTCTCGCGAAGGGTGGTCAGGTGTATGCTCGCCTGCGTGTGCAACTTGCGGCGCTCCTCAGCCATCAGGGCGCATGGGGAATCGCCAATGGCGTGGAATGGTACGCCACTGAAAAGATAGACGTACACGACGGAGGCGACCTCAACTGGGGCGCGTCCGATAACATGGTGGACCTCATCGCCCGCTTGAACCGCATCCTCGCCACCCATCCAGCATTCGGCCCGGAAGGCAGCTGTCGTCTCGTCACGAGAGGCGATGGTAACACCATTGCCGTAGTGCGTCTGTGCGGCGAAGGGGCGCCAGTCCTTATCGTCGCCAACCTTGATTGCCATAATCCAGTTACGGTAAAGTGGGACATCTCGACTTTCGACGCGACTCAGGTGACGGAACTCGTCTCCGGCAAGCCCATGCGCATCGATCCGCCTGCCGGCGTGTGGCTGGAGCCGGGTGAAGTTCTCGCGTTGAGCGGTGCGCTCGGCGAGCGCGCCCAACCACCGAGCGGGCCGCAGCCTGGTAGGATCCGCTCGCCGAGCGGGTCGCATACCCTCATCACTTGGCGCTGGCCGGAGGACGCACGCCGCGACGTAGTGGTGCCTACGGGTTGTTCGTTGTGCATCGTTGCTCCGCACGAGTTCCGCGTACGTATGGTCGGCGTGAACAACGTCACACGCGCAGCAGCATGTTCCGAAGGCGGTGTCGCCACGCTCGAGCTGCCGGCATATTCCGGCGATGGTACCCGTTGTGACGCATACGGATTTGAGATGGTCGTGTTCGAGCCGGACGGAGTACGCCGTTCGATGTCGCGCGTGATGGTGCCGCCGTCCGCATCAGAGGCGCGCGTGAAGTGTATTGTCTCCGGCGCTGAAGTGCGTGCGGACTCTACGCTCAAGACTGTGCTCTCGAACGGAGCGGGAGCGGATGCGCAGGTGCCTGTCGCTTGGGGCGAGATACGCAGCCAGTACGACTCTCTGTTCTCCGCGAATCCAAAGGTTGAAGTACCGGGCGATAGGCTCGTCCTTTGGACGCGCATGCGCGCGTGGCTCCAGCACGACGGCTACAGCCGCGAGTTCAACAAGGACTGCACTGAATCTTTCACGGCTGATCCCGCAGGGCGTTTCGCCACGTGGCGTTTCCGCATACCATGCGGCATGGGCCGCATAGCGGTATTTGATTTCCGCCTCTCGCTCGTTCCGGGCGCGAATGGCGCACGTCTCGACGTGACGCGCGTTTCTGGCGGCGCGCGCGACGTGCGCGATCCCGTGCGCATCGTTTTCCGTCCCGACCTTGAATGGCGCAGTTTCCACGCGACCACGAAGGCGCAAGGCGCGGTGGAGCAGGCTTTCGGCGCTATAGGGGCAGTGCGTGCAGTGGAGAACGGTTTCACGTTCCAGCCATACGGCGATGATAGGCTGGTGTTCTCGGCGTCCTGCGGCACGTTCCATGAGGAGCCGGCTTGGACTTATTGCGTTGGACATCCTGAAGAGGCGGAACGCGGGCAGGAACCGTGCGGCGACCTCTTCTCGCCCGGCTGGTTCGCATGTGACTTCGCTTCCGGTGCCACCACCTGCCTTTCTGCCGACTACCTCGCCAAAAGCGGTGAAGCCGCACGTGTCTGTCCTGTGGATGCACGGGAGCGCATCACGCCCGTCTTGCCCGTTGCCGACGCCCTCACCCGTGCGCTCGATCTTTTCATCGTGCGACGCGACGACGTGAAGACCGTGATCGCCGGATATCCGTGGTTTCTCGACTGGGGGCGCGACACGCTCATATTCCTGCGAGGAGCAATCGCCGCCGGCAAGACCGACGACGCGCTCAAGATCCTCGTTGCGTTCGCGCGCTTTGAGGAAAACGGCACGCTTCCCAACATCATCTACGGCGAGACGGCCGGCAACCGCGACACTGTGGACGCGCAGCTCTGGTTCATCCTTGCCGTGCGCGATCTCGTGGAAAAGGTCGGCAAGAAGGTGCTCCGCACCGACTGCGGCGGACGCACTCTTGCGGACGTGATGGAGTCAATCGCCGAGAACTACGTGAGGGGCACGCCGAACGGCATCCACGTGGATACCGCCAGCGGACTCGTCTGGGCGCCGTCGCATTTCACGTGGATGGACACCAACTATCCCGCATGCACTCCTCGCCACGGCTATCCAGTTGATATTCAGGCAATGTGGATTGCCGCCCTTCGCTTCCTCGGCGGCAAGTGGAAGGACCTCGCCGAAAAGGCCGCGCAGTCGCTCGTGCGCCTGTTTACGGTCCGCGCGGAGGAAGGTCCGTATCTCTGCGACTGTCTTGACGCGCCGAACGGCGAGTCTGCTGCGGATGCGCGTCCGGATCCGGCGATTCGTCCAAACCAGCTCTTCGCGCTCGCGTTGGAGGCGTTGCCAGCAGGCGAGAAAGAACTGCCTTCCGGTATGCTTGCCGTGACAGGTCGTCTGCTTGTTCCCGGTGGTGTGCGCTCGCTTGCGGCGGGGCATGATCTCTATCGTGGAGTATATGCGGGCGACGAGGATACAGTCCGCAAGCCGGCCTACCATAACGGCACGGTGTGGGCGTGGCCGTTCCCGCTTTACGCCGAGGCGCTTGCGGCGAGCGGGACGGCATCTTCCGAGACTGCGCTATCGCTGCTCGCTTCGTCCGTCGAGAACATCAACACCGGCTGTCTCTGCCACATCTCCGAAATAGCGGACGGCGATGCGCCGCACGCGCAGAAGGGGTGTTGCGCACAGGCCTGGAGCGTGAGCGAGTTGCTGCGCGTATGGTTGAAATTACAATCCCCGTGAAATAATATGAAAAGAACATTGATCGTTGTTGCGGCGTTAAATGCCGTGTCGCAGCTTGCCGTTGCGGAATATTACAGGCTCGCAATACGTGAAATCGGCGGCGGCGACATCGCGCAGCTGAGTGAGTTCTCATTATATGCGTCGGATGGTTCGCGCGTGAACGGCAACGGCATGAAGCTCGTCTCGCCGCGTGCGGCGAAGTCGCTTGCGCCCGGCGAGTGTTTCGCGTCGCGCGCGAACTTCGCGCGGGAAACCGCAGAAAAACTCTTCGATGGAAATCTCAAGACAAAACTCTGCGTGGGGAAACTCGCCTTGCGCGAAGACGATCCAGCGAGCTGGCTCAACGTTTACTTCCGCCTCCCTGATGGCACGAAGCCCGTAGCGAAGTATAACTTCTGCAGTGCAAACGACGCCGACCGCTACCCGGAGCGCAATCCGAAGTCGTGGGCGATCTGGTGCTCCGCCGACGGCGAGACATGGCGGCTCATCGATGAGCGCACGAACGCGTTCTCGCCCAAGTCGATACTCACGTGGTGGAACGGATCGCGTCCGTATTCATTCGGCGGCGAACGTCCGAGCGAGGACATGGCGGACGAGGTGAACCCGTTCATCGGCGCCGTCACGCAACATCCGCGCAGCGCGCTTGGAGGACACGGCCTCGGCAAGACGTTCCCTGGCGCCGCCACGCCGTGCGGCATGGTCCAGCTCTCACCCGACACCATCACCGGCGGCGACAACGGCTGCGGCTATTCGTACCACCACGAGACAATTGAGGGTTTCAGCTTCACGCACCTCTCCGGCGTGGGCTGGTACGGCGACTTCGGCAACTTCCAGGTGATGCCGACTGTCGGCGCGCGCAACCTCGACCGCGACAAGGCGAAGAGCGCCTACTCCCACGAACGCGAAGTCGCAGAGGCGGGCTACTACGCCGTCACGCTCGACCGCTACGGCATCCGCGCCGAAATGGCCGCCGCGCCGCGCGCGGGCATCCTGCGCTTCACTTACCCCGAGTCGAAGGAGGCGCGCATCCAGATCGACCTTGGTCGGCGCATCGGACAGCTCGGGCGCTGGCTCAAGCATTCGCGCCAGCATGTGCGCGTCGTGGACGAGCATACGATCGAAGGGCGCATGGAGTGTCCGTGGCAGGACGGCGGCTGGGGACACGGCGCGGGACGCGTCCACTACGTGTTGCACTTCACCTGCGCGTTCTCCAAGCCGTTCAAGCGCTTCGGCGTGTGGGACAGGGACAAGGTGTTCGAGAACTGCCGCGACTACACCGGCACGAACACCGGGTTCTTCGCCGAGTTCGAGACGTCGCCGGGTGAGCAGATTCTCATGCGCGCCGGGCTTTCCTACGTCGATCAGGAGGGAGCGCGCAAGAACCTTGCGAGCGACATGCCAGACTTCGACTTTGCGCGCGCCCGCCGCGCTGCGCGTGCCCTCTGGAGCGACGCGTTCGCCGGCGTGAAGGTGAAGGGCGGGAGCGTCGACGACCGCATTGTCTTTGCCACGTGTCTCTACCACGCGCTCATCGACCCGCGCATGATCGGCGACGTGGATGGCCGATACATGGGCAGCGACGGCAATATCTACCGCAACGAACGCTTCACTGCGCGGACCGTGTTCAGCGGCTGGGACGTGTTCCGCAGCGAGATGCCGCTCCTCACGCTCATTCGTCCCGACATCGTGAACGACACGATCAACTCCATGATCCGCTGGACGGAACTCGGTCCGCGCGATACGCTGCCGGTCTGGGACCTTTTCGGATGCACGTCGGGCTGCATGGTTGGAAACCCCATCATCCCCTGCATTGCCGATGCATACGAGAAGGGCATCCGCAATTGGGACGCGGAGACCGCATGGCGTCTAGCCGACATTACCTCCCGGAAACGCGGAAACGCCGCGTACGGCTGGTCGCCCAACTCGCTTTCCGTGACGCTCGAATACGCATACGACGACTGGTGCATGGGTAAGTTCGCGGAGATGCTCGGCAAGGCGGACGACGCTAAGCGCTACTACGAACGTGCCGGATGGTACAGGAACATCTGGAGCAAGGAGGCGGGATGGATGCGCAGCCGCAAGGCGGACGGATCGTGGACGCCGTGGCGCGGACGACACGTACACGGACAGGGCGCAGTCGAGTCCAATCCCTGGCAGCAGGGATGGTTCGTTCCGCACGACATCTACGGCCTCATCGAGCTGATGGGCGGCGAGCAGAAATTCGCCGACGAGTTGGAGCAGTTCTTTGAAAAGGCGCCGGCGAACTTCATGTGGGGCGACTGCTACAACCATCCGAACGAAGTCACGCATCTCGTGCCGTTCATGTTTCCGCACTGCGGCAAGCCGTGGCTCACGCAGAAGTGGACGCGACGTATCTGCGAGGGCGCGTATGGCAACGAAGTGTACGGCTACGTGGGCAACGAAGACGAAGGGCAGATGAGCGCGTGGTACATCCTTGCCGCGAGCGGACTCCATCCGGCGTGTCCCGGCAGCGGCGTGTGGATACTTACGAGCCCGGTGTTCCCCGAGGTGTCGTTCCGCCTCGATCCGAAGTACGCGAAGGGCGGGAGCTTCACCATCCGCGCGAACGGAGTTTCCAAGAAAAACATCTACATACGTTCGGCGAAACTCAACGGCAAGCCGCTCGACCGCGCATGGATCACCACCAAGGAGGCGTCCTGCGGCGGGTTGCTGGAACTCGAGATGTGCGCGGAACCTGCCAGGGAGGCCTTCCAAGTCCGTCCTCCCAGTGGGGACAGACCCCCTAATCCAATGGGGACAGACACCGAAGAATCAGGGCGGAATCATGTGGCGCGGTGGCGCCAGGTGCTCATCGACATGCCGAGATGAGAGGTGAAGAGGTGGGCGAGGATTGTTGGGGATTTGAAGCCGCAGCGCGTCGCGATGCGCGTCATGGACCATGAGGTCTTTGAGAGAAGGCGTTTCACTTCCGCCAGACGGCGAGAGACGAGTTCTTCTTGGATGGAATGTCCTGTCGCTTCGGAATAGCGAAGGTTTGCAAGCCGTGCCGACACGCCCGCGTGTGTAACGACATCTGTGACACGAATCGGTTCAAGTGCATGCTTCTCGAGATAACTGTTCACTTCCCTGACAATGCGCGCACCGGGTGGAATCGGTGCCGTCGAATCGCGCTCGGAGATTCCCAAGTGCGTACACACGATCGTTTTCCCTTTCGTTCCCCTGCCGGAGAGAATACGATCCAGTTCCTTTGCGGCCTGGAAGCCCTGCATGACTGTGTTTGGGCGGATGCTTGAGAGCTTCGGGCGCGTGTGTTCGCAGATGAGCGTATCGTCGTCAACGCCAAGGACTGCAACGCTCTTCGGTATCGTCAGGCGCAGTTCGCGGCAGGCGTCGAAGACGGAAGCCGCACATCGGTCGAAAGCCGCGAACACGGCAAGCGGCTTAGGAAGAGATGCAATCCACTCTGACAGCGGTCCTTGCTGTTCGGACACTATTGCATCCCGATGCCTTTGGGCAATGGCTGTCATGAACGCCTTGCCTCTGGCCTTCGACCATTCGCGTCCGTCATGGTCTGGAACGAATCCGTACGCGGCGAAACGTCCGAGCGAGTCGAAGTACCTGGCCGCTTCGCGTCCGAAGGCTCTGTTGTCATTAAGTACGTAGGCATCCGCGTGTTGACTCGCAGTTCGATTAGGCCGGTCGATGGCAACGACTGGCATGCTGGTGGAGAAAATGGCATCGGCGATGGAAGGTGAGCAATCGCTTTTGACTATGGCGCCGTCGATCCCTCTTTCAATGATGCTTTTCACCATAATGCCGCTTGACTCTTCCACGCTTGGAACGAGACGCACCTCCCAGTTCCCTTTACAGTCGGAATGACGGTAGAACCCATCGAGATGTTCCCGTCCCGACTGCAAAGTAAGGTCGAGTACGACAAGGATGCGATATTCAGATTTTGGCTTCATGGTTTTGTATTATACCATATTTTCTGATTTGGTCACAAATCATTTGCTGATAAAGTATCAAAACCTATGGTATAATATCATTTGGATTTTGGGAAAACTCTACTCGACAATCCAGAAAGGACGCATAAAATGACAAGAAAGATGACATTGAAGACCGAGTGTGGCGGAATAGCCTTGCTCGCGATGGCTGGCACAGTATTGATGTGCGAGGCCGGTAGTCTCTCGGATTACCTTGCTGACTACGAAAGGTTGGAATACGTGCAGACGTCGGGGGATGGCGGCGAGTATATCGATACCGGCTACAAACCGTCTCCTACCGATCGTGTGGAGACAATGGTGCGTTTCACCGGTGATGTGACAGGCAATCAAGGTGTCTTCTGCTCAAGAAAAACGAATCAGTACAACGTTTTTGAATGTCTGCTGGCTTCTGGCAACATGCGGTTCGACCATTATGATTATCAGACTGTAACACCAAGTATCTATCACCAGACGGCTTCGGGCAAGACTGCTATTTCCTCGGATACGGATTACGAGATTGTCATGGACGGGCATACTAAGAAGTTCTCGCTAAACGGAGTGACATCGACTAGTACGCTTAATCTTACAATGAACAACGCCACGGTGACGAACTTTTTTCTCTTCACATTCGGAAACAATGGTGCCTCCTCAGGTCCTGCACGGTCGTGTAGGATGTACTATTTCCGCGTTTACAATGCCAGCGGCGCGCTTGCCTGCGCGCTTCTGCCGGTACTGCGGAAGTCTGACGGTGTAGCCGGTTTTCTCGATACCGTAAGCGGGCGTTTCGTCACAGCCCTACAGGGTAGCCTGACTGGTTGCGGTGGGTTCAAGCAAGTTGACTATGTTGCGACATCGAGTGTTGGCGGGGAGTACGTAAAAACCGGCTACTGGCCGGCCACGAACGATTGCGTGCATGCGAAGGTGCGTTTCACGGGCGACGTTTCAGGAACGCCTGGCATATTCTGTTCCCGAAAAAACCACAGCAGCAACAACTTCTCCTGTCTGCTTGCGAACGGTAACATGCGATTCGACCTTCAGCATAACAACAACAACCACAACGTTTTCCACCAGACGTCATCTGGCAAAACGACAATCGTTCCCAACACCGACTATGAAATCGTGATGAACGGCGGCACGAAGAAGTTCTCCTTGAACGGAGTGGAATCAACCAGTTCCCTTCTTGGGATGACCGCAAGTACGGTGATTGATTTCTGGCTGTTTGTCCTAACACAGGAGGGGGCGGCACTTGACAGCAGTTTCGCCAAGTCGTGCAGGATGTACAATTTCAAGGTGTACGGTGCCGACGGCCAGATGAAAGTGGACCTCACCCCTGTGCGCCGACAGTCGGATGGCGTCGCGGGTCTCTTCGACGACGTAAGAGGCGGATTCGTCACTTCACCAACTGGTGCGTTGCAAGTTCCGCACAAAGGGCTGATGGTTATAGTGAAATAAATTGGAGACGATATGGTCGTAAGAGGAATTGCAATCGCGGCATTGATGTGCCATGCGTTTACATTTGAGGCGTTTGCGGCGCCGGTCGCGGGGAACTCCCTTGAGGTTGCGTCGGGATTGGTGACGCGGCGGCTTGACGTGCGCGGGGGCAGGGCGATGAGCGAGTCGTTCCGCAGCTCCGATGGCACGGAGTTCATCCTGAAAGGCTCGCCGGAATTCGCGTTCCGGGTTGACGGCAAGATGTACAACGGCGGGACGAAATGGAAGAACCTCGATTCTTCGGCGACATCGGAGGCGGACGGCTCCCGCACCGTACGTGTGCGCGGCGTTTCGGCGGACGGACGTGTGGCCTTTGAACTGACGTACTCGACATATCCCGGAATCGCCCTGGTGCGCAAGACGCTGTCCGTCGAGAACACTGGCAACAGGGCCTTCTTCGTGACCGATGTGGACGTCGAAACGTTCCGCCTGTCCAAGGCGCTCGACTGCACCGACTCCCGCACGTTGCGCCGTTTTGCGAGAAACCGGACGGAAGGCCCATACGTCGGGGACTGGAACGATCCGCTCGTAGTAGTCCACGATTATGTGCGCCGGAGGGGGCTGGCGGTTGGCAACGAGGCGGTGTCCGTCCTCAAGCGCACGACCGTGTTCCAGCACGGCGAATGGCTCGTGTCCGGCACGACCCATTCCGATGGGCATTTCCCGTTCAAACGGCGCATTGCCCCCGGAGAGAAGTGGACGGCCGATCCCGTATTCACCGCGCCGTACTGCGGATGTGACGATCCGCAGCGCATCGTTGAGGGGCCTGTGGCGGATTACGTCCGCAAGTACATGGGCGTACGCGTGGAGCGGATCGAGCGGAAGCCCATGTTCGTGTACAACACGTGGACTCCGTTTCAGCGCAACATCAACGCCAAGCTCGTGATGGAACTTGCAGACGCCGCGGCTGAATGCGGAGTGGAGGAGTTCGTCATCGACGACGGATGGCAGAAGATCGCATCAAACGGCAGGTTCGGCTACGGCGACTGGGAAGTTGACGAAAAGAAGTTCCCCCAGGGGCTCAAGCCCGTGTTCGACCACATCCGCGCGAAGGGGATGCGCCCCGGACTGTGGCTTTCGCTCGCTTGGGTGGGGGCTTCCGCCGCGCCGCTCGGCGAACATCCAGAATGGTTCGTGAAGGACAAAAACGGGAATACGGCGGATCTGCACCAACCGGGCGCCAGAAACCGCACCGCCTGCATGGCGACGCCCTGGCGCGAATACATCAAGGGCAAGATCCTCGGCCTTGTGCGCGACCACGGGCTTGCATACGTGAAGCTTGACCTCGCGATAGCCACGAGCGCGTATGTCCACGACGACGCGCAGACAGGCTGCTATGCGACAGACCATCCCGGGCACGCGGGGCACGAGGACTCCTACGCCGCCATCTTCGAAAGCTGCATGAAGCTTTTCGACGAGCTCCACGAAGCCGCGCCGGATCTTTTCATAGACTGCACGTTCGAGACGGCCGGACGACTCTTCCTCATGGACTACGGCATCGCGAAGCACGCCGAGGGCAACTGGCTGTCCAATCTGTACAACACGCCGCAGGGGCTGCTGGAATTGCGCAGACTCGCGTGGGAACGCTCAGCCGCCCTGCCTGCCTCTTCTCTCGTCATCGGCAACATGTCCATGAACGGCGGCGAACATGCGCTCGCCTTCAAATCGCTTGCGGGGACGCTTCCCATCATGCTCGGCGATCCGCGCAAGCTCTCCGCCGCCGAGCGCGCCGAGTACAGGGAATGGGCGTCGTGGCTCAAGAAACTCGAGGCGCGTCACGGGTGCATGGCGTTCCGTCAGGACCTGCCAGGATTCGGCTATCCGTGCGAATGCGCATGGGACGGATTCGCCAGGATAAACACCGAAACGAAAAGCGGCGGATTCGTTGGCGTGTTCAGGCAGAATTCAGCGGAAGAAAAGCGCAGAGTCACCGTGCGCGGACTTTCCCCCGCCGCGAAATACGCGGTCCTCAAGGGTGCGGACGGTTCCCACGTGGCGGAATTGACAGGACGCGAACTTGAAGATGCGGGATTCGAGGCTGTTCTCGCGAAGCGTTGCGACGGCGAACTGTACGAGATTGTCTGCACGGACGCGCAGGAGCGCGTCGTTCCCGTGGTGGGGCGAGCCGTCCCCGGCGAGCCGCTGATCTGGGTTGAGGCGGAGGATTTCACCGACCGAGGGGCGTGGAAGGTCGATACGCAGTTCACGCACAAGATGGGGTCTGCGTACCTGATTGCTCCGGGCCTGTGCAAACCTATCGGTTCTGCAAAGACTACGGTTAATCTGCCTTGCGCCGGCACGTGGCATGTCTGGGCGAGGACGAAGGACTGGCTGCCGGAGTTTTCTCCGGGGCAGTTCGCGATTTCGGTGAACGGGAAACGCGGCGCGGTTCTCGGCGCGTCGAAGCGTGAGGGTTGGCGCTGGGAGAAAGCTGGAGTGTACGAACTTCCGCAAGGTGCCGCGTCCCTGTCTTTAGACGACCTTTCCGGCGCGTATGCGCGTTGCGACGCAATCTTGTTCACGACCGACGCCGCATATGTGCCGCCTGAGAACGCGGAAGAGCTTGCGGATGTCCGCCGCAGGTTTCTTGGTATACCCGACGTGGTTGAGGATTGCGGAGAGTACGACGTCGTGGTGATAGGTGCGGGTTCCGGCGGGATGGGTGCCTCGATCGCTGCCGCGCGGACGGGCGCAAAAACCGCACTCGTGCATGACCGTCCTGTGCTCGGTGGAAACTCCAGCATGGAACTCGGCGTCACCACGGACGGCGCGGCGGGGTCGCATCCGAACCGCAAGACGGACATGCGCGAGACGGGGATATGCGAGGAGGCGAACCTGCTTGCCTCGAAGGAGAAGTCGCTCTCCGGCGCGTATCGCGTGATGGTCGATGCGGAGCCGAACCTCACGGAGTTCAAGAACAGGCGTGTGCTGTCCGTGGAGAAGGACGGCGACAGGATTTCGGCGGTTGTCGCGCGTGACACGCTCACTGGGCGCATGTCGCGCTATCGCGGAAAGATATTCATCGACTGCACGGGCGACGGATGGGTCGGCGTGTTCGCGGGCGCGGAGAGGATGTACGGACGCGAGGCGAAAAGCGAGTTCGGGGAGGTCTGCGCACCCGACAAGCGGGACGATCTCACGATGAGCGGATGCCTGATGAACGGCTATCTCGCCTACCGCTACGAAATGCGGAACGCCCCGGTTGCATACGAAACGCCGAAGTGGGCGGACGTTCTGCCGCCGGGCTTCTCCCGCCGCATGTACACGGGATTGAAGGCGCCGTGGTGGCTTGAGCATGGCGGACGCTTCGACGACCTGGCCGATCCAGAACGCGCGCGCGACGAGCTTGTGCGCATCGTGTTCGCCTACTGGGGATGGGTCAAGAACAAGAGCCCGCTGCGCGAGCGGGCGGCAAAAGCCGAACTTGTGGAAGTTCCGTACATGAACGCCCGGCGCGAGGGCTACCGTCTTGTCGGCGACTACGTGCTTACAGGAACCGATGCGCTTGACGGGAAGATGTTTCCTGACAGAATCTCCTACGGCGGCTGGCCGCTCGACACGCACGACCCTCTCGGCATGGACAACCCCCACGGCGACGGATACTGGAAGCACCATTCCGGAGTGCCGACCTATACAATTCCCTATCGGTGTTTGTATTCGCGCAACATCCCGAACCTCATGTTCGCGGGACGGTGCGTGAGCGTAACGCACGTCGCGCTTGGCAGCGTCCGCGTACAGGCGACGCTGTTCACCCTGGGGCAGGCGGCTGGCACGGCGGCGGCCCGCGCCTGCGCGCTGGGGCTTTCGCCGCGAGAATACGGCAAGGAACGCATTTCGGAGCTTCAGCAGACTCTCCTCAAGGACGACCAGTACATTCCCGGAGTCAAAAACGAGGATCCGCTCGATCTCGCGAGAAGCGCGAAGGTCACGGCGACTTCTTACGACAAGGAACTGGGGGCGTTGCCGGAAGGGGTCATCGACGGGATTTCACGTCAGGAGGGGAAGGTTTACCATGGCTGGGCGTCGGACAGGAACGCGCAGCTTCCGCAGGCTATCCGCCTTGACTTTGCGAACCCCTCGACCGTCCGCGAGGTGCGCTTGACGTTTGATAGCGACCTGACGCCGTGGCACCCGCAGATAAATCCATATCCCAAGAAACTCGTCAAGTCGTACCGCTTGGAGGGATTTGACGGAAAGGACTGGCGGGTGCTGGCGGACGTGAAGGAAAATCCGCTCCGGCATCGCATCCATCGCTTTGCCCCCTGCCGGCTGGAGGCGATCCGCGTGACGGTTACGGAGACGTGGGGCTTCAGCTGCGCCCGCATCTTTGAAGTCAGGTGCTATTGAGTTGGGGTGGAATTCGCATATTTCAAAATTCGCCGCACCTTGGAGGTTCCCCACTTTTTCGGGCATGAAAATTCCCACACCCCTGTAAACAAAGGGTGAAGTGGCGATTTGCGCTTCGCCGCAAGTGAAAATCCGGTCGCAGGAGCGCGGAGACGTTCCCGTGGTGGTCGGGAAGGCGGTTCTTTCGTTCGTCGTCATCCCGTGTTTAACCCGAAGAACTCGAAGAGCGGTGCCTCGGCCTCCCTCTCGGCCTCTGCCGGGTCAAAGCCGCGCCACCTGCGGCCTCTGCGGCGATGACGCCGTGCTGGCCGGCTTCAAGCCCTTTGGCGGACAGCATCCGGCTGAGCCTGTCCTCGACCTTTTTCGGGGTGGTTTCCTCCTTGAGCGCGCGGACGATGGATGAGAGCTTCACGCCCTTCTCCTTCATGATGCCGTACATCATGCAGTTTCGTCGCGATTGTGGTATCATACATGGCGTCGCCTCGCTTGTTTGTTTAAGGACTTCGTATTATAGCGAAGATCATTCAGGAGAGGCGACATTTTTTGCCCCGTAATCCGGAAGCGACGTGATGAAAGTCGCGCTCGCCGCGGGGGCGTCTCGCCAGCCACGAAAAAATTGAGGAACCTCCAAATTTTATCACATACTTGCGTGACAACGTTTTTTGTGTTATAATGCGCACCAATTAGGAGAGCTTAGCAATGAACCTGAAGATGTACGATGTTCTGCTTGACTGGAAAACGAAATGATTGTGGAGAACGTGGTGGGACCGATGCTTGTTCGACGTCCGTGAATACATAAAAGAGGAATGAGCGAGAATGAAATTGAAAGAGAAAACATTGGTCGGCGGATGTGCCGGCGAGGAAAATGGCTGGAATACGCAGCTGCTGTATTTCACGGGCTCGTCGTTGAGCCGGGACGACAAGTTGCTCTTCATGATCTCCGATAAGGGTGGTTCGCCGAACATCGTCATGCGCGATCTTGAGAAGGGGACGGAAAAGACGCTCACGCAGAACCGCAACGGCACGATGAAGAGCTACGTCTATTTTGATTGCAGTCCGGGAATCGGATTGAGCAAGGCGAGCGTGTGCCTTGACGCCGAGCGTCGCATCGCCTACTTCATCCAGGGCAATGCCATCTGCCGCGTGGGCGAGGACGGCGTGGTCATGAAGCTGGCCGATGTGCCGGCGAACCGCGTGACGGCGTTCACGCATGTCTCGTCCGACGGACGCCTCCTGTGTGTACCGATGACGGACGCCCGTGCGCTCGACTACGATCCCGAGACGGAGGGAAGCGGACTCGACAGGCGTCCGATCTACAACATCGACGGCAGGGTGCAGCAGGAGAACCTGAGTTCCTACCTCTGCGTCTATGATACGGCGAGCGGTGCGCTCGTCTATGAGAAGAAAGTTCCGCTCTGCTGGATCACACATGTGCAGTTCAATCCGGTCGATCCCGAAATCATCATGTACAATCACGAATGGCCGTCCTTCGATTGCGGCATCCGCAGGATTTGGATTTACGATCACAGGCAGGACACGATCCGTCAGGTGCGTACCGAGGGTGCCGACACCCTTGGAAATCCACGTGGCTTTGCCCGGAAGCGCGGCGACTGGGTGTGCCACGAAATGTGGAGCGACGATGGAAGGATCGTCATCTACCACGGTGGGTACGAGAACGGCCCCGCGATGGTGGGGCGGTATGAGTTGGAAAGCGGACGGTACTGGGAAATCGCCCTGCCGGACGACTACAATGCCTACGGGCACTTTACGATGGACCACGACATGAATCTCGTGTGTGACGGCTATTTCAAGTTTCCTGAGGACGTGAAGGTCGTACGCGAGAACAGCACGGACAACGGCCCCGATCCGCACAAGAAGGACGGCGAGTACATCAGCAAGGTGGTTCCCGACTGGGACAAAGGCGTTCTCACGTGGATTCCGCTCTGTAAACATTCGAGCGACTGGCTCGGACAGGATGCGCACCCGCATCCCATCTACTCCCATGATGGCCGAAGGATTTTCTTCAACAGCAGAAGCGGCCGCTATGTAAAGGTGTATTGTGTCGATGTGACGGCGGGATTGACGTGATGCCTTGTAGCCACGGGCACACGACCACAATGTCCCTCAAGAAATCAAAATTATGGTATAATATTGCCGCTGGAATAAAGAAGGAACAAGGCAATGATGACCAAAAAAGAACTGCATGACGAGTTCTGGCTCTTGACAAAGAGCGTGCTTGAGGACTCGAAAATCGACGCGGACGAGGCTCGCGTGATCAAGCGTTGGCTTGAGGAGCACCGGGAGGGGTACTCTTTCGAGTTCATTATCGAGAAGTTGAATGGCTTTTTGAGCGACGGTTATGTTGACCGTTTTGAGTCGCAGAAGATCATTGACGCCCTGGGAAGCGTCCTGAGGCTGTTACGCGCTCCTTAATGACTTTCGCACTATCCAAATTCCGGTCTTTCCTGCCGGCCGCGACATTCGCTATGGCTGCGGAGTTCCTGATGGGACTGTCCGACTCGATCATCTGCGGGCACATCCTCGGCGAGACAGGGCTTTCGGCGGTCAACCTGATGCAAGGCGTGTTTGAGATCGTCACGTTCGTCGGCATGATGGTGACGGTTGGCACGAGCGTCCTGTTCGCGACGGAACTTGGCGCGATGCACGTGCGCCGTGCGCAAGGTTACTTCACTCTTGGCACGCTTTCGGCGGTTGGGTTTGGACTGCTTACAGCTGCGGTGCTCGCCGTCGTGCGCACGCCGGTCATCGCCGCCTTTGGCGCTTCGCAGGCCGTATCGGACATGGCCGCCTCGTATTGGCTGTGGTTCCTTCCGGCGGCGGCGCTTCAGCCAGTTGCCTTCTTCCTCGGAACGATGTGCTACACTGACGGCGACGCACGGCTGTCTTTCTGCTCGTACCTCGCGCAGTTGCTTGGAAACTGCCTCATGTCCGTGCCGCTGACGATGGCGTTTGGCGCGGCCGGGTGTGCGGTCGGTACGGGGCTTGGCTCGCTCGCCGCCATCGTAGTGCTTCTGTTCCACTTCCGCAGGAATGGGTGCATGTTGGGCTGGTCGAGGCATTTCATATATTCCGATCTCCTCAAGATTTCCCGCATGTCGTTCGGTGACGCCAGCAAGAACATTGGCAAGGCGGTGCTCATGTTCGCCCTCAACGCCTACGTGATTGCGCACTTCGGTTCGGAGATGCTTCCTGTTCTCGCGGTGGTCGTGATGACGATTGGAATCTCAGAGATGTTCGACGGCGTCGCGAACGCCGCCCAGCCGCTTGCGAGCGTTTATATCGGAGAGAAGAATCCGTTGTTGACGAAGCGGGTGATGTACGCGGCGATGAAAGCTTCGCTGGCAGAGGGCTGTGGCGTCATGCTGCTGTTGCTTGCCTTCCCCGGCCTTATGCTGTCATTGGTGGGTATTGACAGCCCAGCGACGGTTCCCGAGGCCCGCCTCGCCGTGCGTATCGTCTCCACCGCGCTTCCTAGCCTTGCGCTCGTGTTGCTGTTCAATTCATATTACGTGTTCATCGGGCGGGAGAAGCTTTCGTCAATTATGACGCTTCTTGCCGTGCTAGGTCTGCCCGTCGTGCTCTTCCCGTTGTTCGGTTCTCGCTGGGGGGCGCATGGCGTATGGACTGCGCTTGGCCTGGCTCCGGCGTTGGCGCTGGTGCTTGTGGCCTTGTACGTGTTGGCGCGTGGAGGGCGCAGGGGTTTTCCGTTCCTAATGCCAACGGACCGCGAGGCTGCACTGCGAGTGTTCGACCTCGAACTCGACCCGGCATCCATCTGCGGGGCGTCGGCGTCCGTTGGGGCGCACCTCGGAGCGCAGGGGGTTGAAAGGCGGCGCGCGGCGAAGGCGGCGCTTCTCGTGGAGGAGGCGCTTATGGTAGTCCACGACCGCAATTCCGGGAAAAACATTAA
>Ga0310694_10002702_pt1 | contig 17911 bp, 14 predicted proteins | sample 174DNAGHGhighgp2_FD_203884 | JGI IMG/M metagenome (GOLD analysis project Ga0310694, IMG submission 203884) | Sheep rumen microbial communities from Palmerston North, Manawatu-Wanganui, New Zealand - 1742 DNA GHGhigh gp2 (v2) (version 2) | ecosystem: Host-associated > Mammals > Digestive system... | reverse complement strand
CCGCCCCTCAAGGGGAGGGGCAGGGGTGGGGTCTGTAACTTGTTGTTTTTCAAGACTTATTCACCCCACCCCAACCCCTCCCCTGCGAGGGGAAGGGATATGCGTACAGCCCTTTTGTTCACTTTCCTCTTCTAAAGCTGACTCAAAATTGAAGATTGAAAATTGAAGATTGAAAATTGAAGATTGATTAGCAGAGTCAAGCTTGCTTGAACTCTGCCGAGTCGCGACAAAAATCAGCGAAGCCAAGATTGAATAAAAAAAAGAGACTACGACGAACCCATCGCCATAGCCCCCATTCATTCAAAACTTAAAAAAAAGGTCACTTATTTCACTATTAACTTCTTACCTTTTCGATGTATATCCATAAGGGTGGTCCGCTGACCGTCCGACATCTGTAGTACTATTTAGCATGTCTGTTGTGTGAAAATATTCTCTTCCAACAAGAAGTCAGCTTCACTGCCCCCATGGGACGACATAGTTTTTCCACCTCTGAGGCGCTTCCGCCATCAAAGGTATCAGCCTCGCACTCCTTCCTTCCCATATTCCTGGCAAGGATGAGTAACACTACGGCAACTATGCAACATATACCCAAGGAAAGAATCATAGATCCAATAATGAAACAGTGCTAATCTTTTAAATCAATGCTGATCTTCTCACTTTAGGCCACAAAGATACAAAATAAAATCCAAACACGTGAAATTTTCAAGCCTATTTTTTCAATTTTTTCACAAAAATATGCATATTTAGGGTCAAAGACAGTCCATAATGACGATTTTGCACCCGACATTTCACTTTTTTTTCCACCATAATAATAAAAATAGTCCCGCCATTCCATCAAAGAAACGGCGGGACGAATCAATAGTTTTTCTAGTTTTCCTAGGATTTCTAGTTTTCCCTAGTTTTCCTAGAGCCTCCTAGAACTTCCTAGGACTTCCTAGAGCCCTAGGGCTATTTCTTGGCCACACGCGCCACTCGGCCCGTATGCCTGTCCTTGACGATATATACGCCCCTGGGCTGGGAGGAGAAGCACTCACGACCATTGCCCAGCAAGACACCGTGGAGGTCATAGACCATGATGTCGTCGCCGAAGCGGGACACCGACGCCGTCACGTCTGGTATGGCAGTGACATCAACGTCCACGACGGCGGGATTGGAAAGCCCCGACTCCGTCTCGCCATAGATGGCCGTGACATAATAGGTGTGCTGGCCATCCTCAACATCGTTGTCAACATATTCCACGATATTGGCGTCGAGTTGGGCGATGAGCACCTGGTCACGATAGACATTGCATCCTGTGAGTACGGCGCGAGCCCTAGGCATATTCATTGCGGGAGAGGCGGTGAAGGAGATGTCATCCAGCATGAAACCAGCAGCGCCGGAAGCCGTACTGCGAATGGCGAAATAGCGTGCGCCGGCAGGCAGGTCAAGCCTCACCTCGTTCCAATCCTTGGTGGGAGCCTCACCTTGATAGGCCAATTTGTATTGAGTCAAGTCCTCGGGGGTGTTCGTAGTGGTGTACCACACCTCGAACGTCGTTCCCGGGTCGTTGTCCGTCGCACTGACGAAGAGGCTGATGGTCTGCTCCGTCCCACTGAGCAACGGCGAGATGAGCCACTTGTCGCTTGGCTGTCCGTCGACAGGAGTCATCGCCAGCAACATCTGTTCACCCGAATAGGAAGCCATGGACTCTACGACATCGTAGTCGGTCATGTCGAGACCATTCTCAAAGGCGTTGAACACCTGGAATGCCTTCGGCGACCCAATGCTGTCGGAGTCGCATCCCTCCACCACGCAGACAGGCGTGCCATTGCCATCGTATAGTTTCCAGCCACCGAGTTCACCCCAGTGGTTGTCGGCAGTGATGCCACCGGCAGACAGGTTGGCGAACGTCTCGGCATCCTCGAAATCCTCGGTGATGATGTTTCCCACGTCGAGAGAGCCATTGGGAAGGTTCCAAGCCAAAGACACATCGGAGCCATCAGCCTCCGCTGTCAGGTTGACCATGCGGCTCACCGACGGTTGTTTGACACTTGCCACGGCTTTGGCCACATTGTTGTCTTCATCAAGGTCTTCCGAGCACACCACCTTGGCACCCACTTCTATAGCAATCTCGTCGAAGATGGAAGGCGTGAACGTAAAGGTATAGGTGGCCGTCCCAGTGAACGGAGCCAACTCCATCACCTGGGTGCCGGCAGTGACCGTACTATCACCCACGATAAGTTGCACGGCATAGGCATCCTCCCCAACCGACATCAGGCCGTTGTTGCGCACGGTGACGACAGCCAACTCTTCATGGCCCACCTTCACTTGCATGGGCAACTGCACCGACACCAACTCCAAGTCGCAGTCGGGCACGTCCCTGACCTGGATGTCATCGATGCGGCACACGGCATCCTTCTCGTCAGCCTCCACAACGAAGGTCACCACGATGTAGTCATCCTCCGCGAATTCGTCCAGGTCGATGCCTTCCTGCACCCACGCTTCACCCTTTTCGTCATCGGGGGAGATGGTCTTGAGCAATACGGGGCCGTTGGCGTCCTGGCGGTCAGCCAACACATGCAGCCTGAGGTTCTGCCCCGGCTTGGTGGAATGTTGGAAGAGCAGCATGGGGCGCGCAGCACCCTTGAGGGTCAGTTTCTCACTGCATGCCTTGCCTCTGGCGATGGAGTCATCGGCCACGAAGCGCAGGCAGGCGCCATCGCCATCGGCGGTTTGCAGACTGGAGAGCCAGTGTCCGCCCTTGGCCTCCTGCCACCAGAAGACATCTTTTGAAGAGGTGCCAAACGACTGATGATAAGGCAATGCCGACGGTGTTCCGAGGATGAGCCTCCCACCTATGGCGGCACCTTCCTTGTCTGCGAAAACAGGCACAAGCTCCACCTCGAAGGTTTTGGCTGCACCATCGTCAAAGGAGGAATAGTCGGCCTCACAGCTGGTATCCGTCGTCGAGGCGATCATCTCGCCACGTTCTCCACTGGCATCTAGGGAGTAGAGCCGATATTCCACTGCCGTGGAATCGACATACCCCCCATGCTCGCCCACCTCGCCGACGGCGTTCCAGGAGCATGACATCTTGCCCCCACGCAAGTCGAAACAGCCCACGGCACCGTCGATGACGGGAACGTCGCAACCGACGTAGGCACTGGCATGTGCCGACACGCCTTTGCCACAGGAATTGCATCCCACCACTTCAAAGTCGTGTATGCCATCTTCCTCCAATGTCACCTCAGCCTCCTGGGCCTCACCGGGGACAGGATGGTCGATGGTGGTCAGCAAACGACCGTTGCCATACACCTCTATGCTGTCAAGTTCGGTGAGTGCGTCACCAGACACCATCGTCTTCGGGGCGATGAAACTCAGCGTGGCCGTGCGGGCGCCCTTCTCGCCAGGCACCACCTGCAAGTCGGTCACGGCAGTAGGTGCGCCACTCTCCACCAAGACCTTCAGAGACCACCCTTGGAGGGTGATGAAGAAATGGTTCTTTTCCGAGATGGCGTGGAAGCCTATGCGGTAGTATCCACCCTCGCTGACAGTAAAGGTGGCGGGTAGCTCCTGGGGGGTGGAACCGTTCAGGTCGGTGGGAGGCACCACCACCTGGGTGAAGGATGCAGGGTCCACACCCTGCCCCATGCAGATTTCGATGCGCTCTGTATAAGAGTCGCTGACAGCGAAAGCAGTGGCAACAAACTCATAAACCTTGCCCGACTCCATGAGGATTTCCGGGGTGAGGAGCCAGTCGTCGGCAGCGTTGACAGAGGAGTAACGGTAGCGCACCTGTCCGTTGCTGAAAGTCCACGTGCGATTGTCCTCATTGCTGTCGACGACGATGTATCTGTCAAAAATTCCTTCTGTTTTCCAATCCTCCTCATAAGGCGGCACGATGACGTCGTCTTCTGAGGCGTTGGAAATTTTGGAACTGCCGATGGCCACCATTGAAGCCATGACAGCTCCTGCCAGAGCCAATGCCTTGATAGTCTTATACATACCCTCTTATTTCACATTGACCTTGATGGTGGAACCATCCGACAGCTTGACGATATTGATGCCTTTCTGTGGAGTGGTGATCATCCGTCCGTCCAACGTATAACGGGCCACCTCGCGAAGGTTGCCGGCGGGTTTGACATCCAATTCTTTCACATCGGTGGGGTCCACCACCCTGACCTTGGCGGCATTGGCTACGACACCTTTGTCATCCAACACGAGAACGTTGGCGGTGATGAGGTCGTAGCGGAGAGCATTCACCAACACGGCCTTGGTGGGCATTTCCACGGTGGCGGTGACGGTCTTCGTCTCACGGTTGCCGATGCTGCCTATCGACTTCTCATACTTGCCACCCTCATAATAGCTTCCGATGGCCACGTCGTTGAAAATCCAGAAGAAAGAGCTGCCGCCGTTCACGCCGCCATTGCCAAACTGCTTCAAGTCATCAGGCAGTTGCGACGGCTGATATTGGTAATAGTAATTGGCCTGCTTCCAAGCCCTTTCCGTTCCCGTGACGCTGTCGGCGGTGAGCACGAAGCCCACGGAGAGTCCGCTCATGGCTGCTTGGGAATTCAAATCGGCTGTAATGTCCACCGCCGAGCGGTCGGCATTGAAAGTGGCGGAAACCATCACGGAGATGTATGCCGGCACTTCCATCTCTGCCTCGAAGTCATTGCAGATGTCTTCGCCTTTGCCATAATAGGGGTCAGTGAAATAACTCCTGTTGATCTTGCACTGGGGAGCACCCTCGAAGTTCAGGTTCTTGTAACGTGAGGGGTACATGGGGTCGCTGCTGTTGTACTGATGGATGCCGATGCCAATGAATTGCTCGCCATATCTCTCATGCATCTTGTCCATGCCCACGAGGCCGCGAGGACACCAACCGCAGCCGGTGCCGGTGAATTCCTCCACCACGACATTGCGAGGTATGCGCATGGTGACGACGGCGCTGTTGTCCTCGGGGAAACTGTCCTCGCCATCTGCGATGCGCGTGGCAGTCACCGTCAAGGGGAGGTCGAATCCCACCGCTTCGGGCACGTCGTACAGGATGGTGGAAACCTTCGTGTTGGCACCGCTGGCAATCGGCGTGCTGATGGTTTTCACATAATTATATCCCTCTGCCGAGAAGGTGAGGTCGTATTCCGTAGCAGCCTTCGAACCGTTGTTGATGATGTTGGTCACGACGTTGACCACGTTGTCTGCACCACGTGTGGCGGTGGCGGACACTACTTTCAGGTCGTAGGGCGGCATGTTGTCACCACCAACGAGCAGTTCCAGACTGAGGACGCCCCCCGAGGAGATGTCCTCCCAGTTGGCCAGGTTTCCACGCTTGAGGTAGGAGGTGTTGGGCCTGGGTTCTCCCACCACCGACACGGCACCGTCCTTGTAGGACTGGTGATAGGTGAAGCCGATGTAGAAACTCTTCCCTTCCAATGGCATGGGCGTGTCAAACAAGACATTGTTCCATCCTTGGTCGATGTTGGCACCACTTCTCTTGACGGTCTTCGTGACGATGTCGTCGCTGTCGAGCGACTCACGCATCCATACGGTGAGAGAGTCGCAGTATTTTGCGGAGGCAAGGCCCACGCTGATGCCCATGATGTCGCATTGGGCATATCTCTGATACACTTCGGGCGTGATGTATACAGCGGCACTCACATGCCCCTTGCCTGAAATCTTGTAAGGACTCGTCTCGGCCACTTGGCCATTGGAATAGCCCACGGCCACGTTATGGGCGCTTGCAACGCCCACCCATGCCATCAAGGCTGCAAAAAGTAATAGTTTTTTCATATATTTACTCTAATATTGGTTGTTTTCTTTCTTTGATATCAGTCGGACGAGTCGAACTTGTCAGACCCGCCAGACCTGTCGGACCATGCTCACTTCTCCGACCCTGGAACCACCGGGCAGGTGTTCACCTGGCAGACGCCGCTGTCATCATAGACAAACGCCACGACGTGCATGTTTTCAGGCATCCAGCCTTCCTCGAGGACCTGGTTGAAGTTGATTATGAATTGCTCGCCTTCGCTGATATTGAAAGGCGTGCCCCAGGTGCCGTTGACAGCGCAGCGAAGCACGTGGTTGTGCACGTAAGCATCGTTCCTGCTGCCGTCGGGCATGAGTTGGAAGTCGGTGATGCCGTCTTCGGTGAGCCACACCTGCAAAGAGCCGGAGACACTGCCATCGACTCCCTTCCCACTCACCGTGAAGGCGGCGTTGCGACTTTCCTTGTCGTAACTGCTGGTCACCACGAGCGAAAGGGGTGCGTTCTTGGAAAGTTCGTCACGCACCTTTGCAGCCCAGAGGTTGTAGTCGCAAGTGCCCAAGCGGTCGATGACACCCATGGGCTGCGATTCCACCTTCCAGTAGTTGTAATACTCATCGCCTGTTTCCGTGTATAGCGGATAAGGGATGCCACGCACCGACTTGGCAAAAGGTCCGCTGTGAATGCCTACGGCGATGACATGGTCGGCACCATAATACTCCTGCAGTTTCTCTATCTCCGACGTGGCAGTGGGACAATTCACACACCGCTGCCCGGTGAAGTCCTCGATGAGCACGTTGCGCCCCACGGGGTCGGGCTTGACGTAAATGAGTCGCTCGTCCTCGTCGATTTCGCTGCAAGCAGCGAGCAGGAGGATTGTGAGGAGCGGCAAAAAAAGATATCTGAGTGGTTGCATGTCGAATCAGAAGTTGTAGTTATACGACAAAGTGAAACCCTTGGTGGCCGGTACGTAGCGGCAGACACCACCGGAACAGTTGTAGCCGGCGCGGGTGCGGCCGTATCCGGCCTGCAGGCGATGGGCGCCGTAGGTGAAGGTGACCAAGCCTTGGTAATAGTGAAGGTCGGTCTCGCCGCAGTTGTACATGTCGGAGACGGTGAACATCAGACGGGGCAGCACGGAGAGCTCCAGCAGCGCGAAGGCCCAGTCGCCCTCGTCGTCATTGGTGGCAAGGTATTGCAACTCTCCCCTGAGCGTGACCTTGTTGTTGAACTTGTACTTTCCGTCGGCGACGAAGATGTCGGAATGTACCATGCCGCCCTCGCCCTCTATCACCGTCTTGTTGTAGAACTGGTTCATGTACATCAGGTTGAGTTTGAAGGCCTTGGTGATGCGCTTGTCCACCTGGATGTCAAGATCTTGGTAATACATGCCGTCGCCCCATTTCCAGAACGCCGACCCATAGCCGTTGGTGTCATGGGCGGTGCCGTCGTTGTAGATGTTCTTGTCGATGCTGTGGACATGGGAGAAGTTCACCTTTACGTTGGTGCCGTATTTCCCTCCCAAAAACGTGTTGCGCTTGAAGTTGTAGCCCAGTTCCGCCTGATATGCCCATTCCCCGTCGGGTTGTGTGGCATAAGGATACAGCGCGGCGAGGGCATAGGTGTGGTCGAGGGTGAAAGCCGGCATGTGGTTGATGTAGGAAGATATGCCTCTTTCCATACGGTTTGACCGGAACGCCATGTTGTCGCTGCGCTTGGCTTGCAACAGAAGGCTCATGCCCCGCTTGGAATAAGAGGCGGAGAGCATGGCCACTTGCCCCTTGCGGTAGATGAACTGGTTGTCGATGGAGGGGTCTTGCGTCTTGAAGGCATATTCTGCCAGCACGCTGATGTTACCCTTCTGCAGACTGGCCCTGAAGTCGAAAGCGTTGACGTTTTCGGGTACGTTGAGGCGGTGGTTGACATCCCACATCAGTTTCTCCGGGCGCTCGTGCTTGTTCACCATCGACGCTCCGAGCGACAGATAGGTGCCGTTGTCTTGAAGGGCTTTCGACCACTGGTCGATGCTGAGTTGCAAGTCGCCGCCGGAGACGAGGGCGTCGTTGTAACTCCAATAACGGCGCTGCCAACCGGAAAGAGCCTTCACGGTGACGCCCTTCAGGGGCTTCGCCATCACGCGGGCGCCAAGGAGGGAGTTGTCCACACCGAGGCTCCGCTCTTCGTAAGTGCGGAGGATGAAACCGCTGCCAAACTGCTCGTAGAAGTTGCCAAGCGTCACCTCCAACTTGTCGGTGTGCATCTTGGCGTAGATGTTGGCAAGGCCCCATCCCTTGAAGTCGTTCTCAAAGCCGGGGAGAGGGAATCGCATGAACTCCACCCTGGCGCCGGCATCCACATGCTTGCTCATGACATGGACGTCGGCGTAACTGTTGGTGAGCACCTTGTGGTCATAATCCATCGTTCCGATGTCCTCATCCTCTTGTGGGAAGAGCACATCGCTCTGGATGCTCCCGGTGACCGTCACGCCGCTGCCGCCCTCGTTCTGAGCCATCATCGCCATGGGGATGGCGAGCATGACGGCCAACAATGCAACATACGTCCTCATGGCTATTTCACAAGTTCACGAACCTTTTCGATGAGTTCTTGCTCTTCGCCCTCGTTATAACCTACATGGCGGTACACGATCTTGCCGTTGCCATCGAGGACAAAGGTAGCGGGAATCATCTGAATGCCAAGGGCTTTCATAAACTCGCTGTTGGTGTCGAGCAGCACGTCGTAGGTCCAGCCGTGGTTGTCGACCAAAGGCTTCACCTTGTTGATGTTCTGGGCCTGGTCTGTCGAGACGGCAAAAATTTTCACACCCGTCTCGTCCTGCCAATCCTCATACACCTCGCTGATGGCGTCGAGTTCGCGGTTGCAGGGCTTGCACCACGTGGCGAAGAAATCGATGATGAACGGTTTGCCTTCGTTAGACAGGGTGTCGGTGCGTATGGTCTTGCCCTCCATCGTCTTGATGGTGATGGCAGGAAGTTGGGCACTTACATGGCTTGCCATGCACGAAAAGGCTACGGTAAGCAGTAGGAAAATCTTCTTCATACCTATTAAATTACGCAATATACCTATTAAATTATGCAATTAAGATGCAAAAATATAAATAATCAGAGGCATAAGGGGTGTATTGAGTGTTAATTTTTCAAAAACACTTCATTTTGGCTGCCTTGCCCCCACGACATCTTTCTCTCTCGGCCTCTCCCAATACCTCTCAGCCTCTCCTAAAAACCTACTTTTCCCTCCTACTTGCTCCTATTAGCTCCCACTCTCCTCACTTGATTTTTGCGTTCGTGCAGCGTGATGTGATGTAGTCATAGACGAAGTCGAAGTCCTCGTCGCTGACATACACGCGGTTTTTTTGAAAACGTTCATTCACCTTGATGGTGTTCATCCGCCGGATTGCCTTCACCATCTTGACTGAAGAGAATTTGGAGGACATCGTCGTACGGCTTGCCGCCAACATGCCCGTCCCCGCCACGCCGGGCTTGCGTGCCAGGAGTGCAACAATAATGGTGAGGCACCCGATGCGCTTCGCCACTTTATCCGCACGGGCCGACTGCTCATGCACCACGCCTTGTTCATCCATGGTGAAATGCGCCGAATATACCCAGCCCGACATCGCGGCATATATCAGGTAACCCAGTATGCCGAGCACGAATATGACGGCCATCATGATACCTATCAACTTCAGACCGAACAGCATGTCTTCCGCATGCATGCCATTCTCACAAGCCTGTACCATAGCGATGAAGAAGGCCACGATGCCCACCGTCCAACCCAGCACCTTGAACACATCAATCAGCACCGCCGGGTTTTTCAGCAAGTTGACGTCGTACATCCAATGATACTTGCCGTCCTCATAGAGTTTCACACGATAGTCGCAATTGATTTTCGGCTCCAGACCCTTGCTTTTCTTTCCAATCTTTTTTTCTGCCATAATAATATTATACGATTCGGTGGTAAACTTGTTTTGATGACAATGCAAAGATAGTGCAAATCAAGCGGAAAGCAGCACGAACAAAGAAGTTTTTTGATGTATGGGAAGGATTTTTCCATTCTGTAACCGTCTTCTTTTCAAATGGCGGCGTATGGGACTTTTCAAATGGCGTCGTATGGGACGGTGAGTACATTCTCGGCCGGGAACGAGTGTGGCAAGGATGGCTGTTGTCGCTCTTCGAGTTTTCCTGCCGGATTTTTCTCGCATGCACGCGTGTATGTGTGGTTGTTTTTTTCTTTTTTTGTTTTTTTTCTTCTTTAGGGGGTGCAGGGGGAATTTCTTCTTTCTTTTGTTTTTTTCTTTTTTTGTTGTCACACGGAGCGTCACATCACCCGTCACAAGGAACGTCACACCAAGCGTCACACCAAGCGTCACACCACCCAAATGGTCGCGTTCACAACTGATTGAATTACAATCTGTTGACCCCAGCTTCCTAGCATCGAAAAACGTCACACCATACGTCACAAGAAACGTCACACTACCCGTCACAAAGTGCGTCACACCACTTGTCACATTCTCTGTCACAACTGCTGTCACGTAAAGTACGTTTGGCTGTCGCGCTCCGGCCATAATTTCCCGATATATGATCATTATTTCTGCTTCGCTGGTATTTGTCACAACTACTATCACATGAATTCAAATGGCAAAAATATGTCATTCCCCTTTGTCTATGTTGTCATTTTAATACCAAGTCCACTTTAACTTGAATTATTCATGGAATTGGATCACCGGTGGATCACCGGGACGGTTCTCGTGATCCACAATCATCATCCTCTTCGAAAATATCCTGACGGTTAATGTTCCGAAAATGATAGATTCTTGTGACATTTTTCTCACAGGTCCTTCTTGGCAAGCTTTACTTTGCTCTCGCTGCCATGGAAGTTGTACCTCGCCCCTCCCCCAAAAAGTACATAAGCAAAGGGGAGATGATAATTCTGCACATTCATTAGCAAAGAAAACTTCAAAGGAGCATTTATACGAACACTACTTTTTGAAGTATGATGATTGAAATTTCCCAAAAACTATTATCTTTGCAACTAATTTCCATAGTGGGAATTGAAATCAACAAGGAGCAACTACGAAAGAAAACATTCAACTCTCAGATGAATTGCGAGCAGCCGTAAAAGCTATCAAAAAGGCCATTCTGCAAAGTTAATACCGTGCGGCCAAGAGTGTCAATCGAGAGCAGTTGTCTTTATATTACGGCATTGGCCGTTATATCTCAGAGCATTCGGGAAAGGGCTTCTGGGGAAGGGGGGCTATCAAGCAAATCAGCGACCAATTGCACAAGGAGCTGCCTGGAATGAAGGGCTTTTCGGAAACAAGCATTAAGAAAATGCGGCAGTTCTATGAAGAATGGGCACCATCAATTCGCCCGCCAATGGCGGTCGAATTACCACAGTTGCCAAATCGACCGCCGACGGCGGTCGATTTGGAGGTGGTGGATTACGAATCTCTTATAAAGTATCACCAGCCTCTGACAGAGAAATTTAACTTTGAAGAATTTGTCAGCCTGAGTTTCACTCATCACATTGAAATTCTGAACAAAACAGAAAAACTTGAAGAGAGACTGTTCTATATCCATGAGGCTGTCGCAAACAAATGGGACAAGTATTTGCTCCGTGATATGCTCAAGGGAAAGCTATACGAACATCAAGGTGAAATGCCCAACAACTTTGCCAAGACCATGCCAAGCACTCAGTCTGCCTTGCGTGCTATTGAAATGTTTAAGGATGAATACCTACTTGACTTTATCAATGTGGAGGAAATAGGTGCTAGAGACGAAGCCGATGTGGACGAACGTGAGGTGGAACAGGCTATCATTCAGAATGTGAAGAATTTTATTATGACATTCGGGCGTGACTTCGCATTTGTGGGCAACCAATACCATCTGGAGAAATTTGGAGTGGAACAATATCCTGACCTTCTCTTTTTCAACCGTGAATTAGCAGCATTGGTCTGCGTGGAAATCAAGCGTGGTGGCTTCAAACCTGCGTACCTTGGGCAGTTGAGTGCCTATTTGCGTATTCTTGACAGCGAAGTGAAGAAGCCCTATGAGAATCCCAGTATAGGAATTGTATTATGTAAGCAAGCAAACAAGAGCTTCGTCGAGTTCCTTATACAAGGATATGAGAATCCGATGGGAGTCGCCACGTATAAGACAATGGAAGATGTACGTCGAGTATTACCTACAGAAGAAGAACTACGTAGGGTGATAGACGAAGAAATATGACTACAGTCTGCACATCAGACAAAATTCATTCAAGAATAGTATATAAATAGTAAAGAATCTTTCTCTAATCTCAAAAGCTCTGCCTCCAAGCACATCACTTGGAGGCTGGGCTTCATATGGAACTACTTTGTATTTATGTAAGTCATTGGCAGTCAACGCCAATTGAAAATACTCCATTTTAAACGGTACAAATTTTTATTACCCGATAATGGATTCTCTGGTGTCGTCTTGTTGAATTTTTTGACAATCATGAAGCGGTCGAGGGACAACAAAGTTTAAGATATGGTTAAGATTGTTTAAGCATAGCCTATGTTTGAAAACTCTGCGAAATCTTGTTTTTTAAAGCCACTTTTCGCAGAGTCACTTTATGTTTGGGGCAATTTTGCCGTTTGCCAAGTCTGGCTGACAACAAAAGCATATTTTGGGGTTTCATTGGTAGCGTGAATAATGGGGTGAAAAGCGTTCTCTTTACCCCATTTTTATGATAAATTAGTTGTAGTTGCAGGAAAAGTTATAACTTTGCATCCAAAGTTTGAAATACACAAGATAATATGGCAAAGATAACGGTACAGAATACGCAGATAACGGTTGTGACTATCAATGAGCGCGATTACATTTCACTCATCGATATGGTAATCAACAATTAATACCTTTATTCCCATGAACAAGAAAAAAAGCATTATCACCATATTCTTGTTGGCTATTTTTTTACTGATAGCTTGGACCACAATAACGTTTATCTTTTCTAATGACAATGAAGATTTAGGTGGAGGTTATACCTATTATTCCGAACAAAAGATGATTAGTGGAAAGTTTCAAATACCACCAACCATACAAGAATATAAATATGATTCAGAAATTATCATTGCCAAACAACACCCAACAAAACATAAGGATATAATGTATGCTGATTATAATTATCCTTTCGGACGGGATACAATTTACTATTGGATAATTGATAAAAAGGCGAATACTTTTTCAGGGCCAATGAATCATGATGATTTCTTAAAGGAAATCAGCCAATATGATGACAAATTTGCAATAAATTAAGGAAATGAAACGTATATGCCTTTTGTCAACACTTCTGCTGGCAGTCACAGTCTCTGCACAGAATCGTATTGTTCTTGTCGAGGAATTCACCAATACGGGATGCGGTCCTTGTGCGTCGTGGTCGCCCGAACTCAATGCCGTGATTGAAAACCGCTTGGGTGATTGCGTTGCCATCAAGTATCACAGTAATTATCCCAACCGTAACGACGAGTTCTATAATTACGATCCCGATACGCAGCAGAAGCGCCACGATTTCTATGAAGTAGATGGTGTGCCTGCCACTTTTGTCAACGGGAAAGCGTTATCCTTCCGTACTTCTTCTTGTCTGGATGAAACCATCACGCAGCAGATGGCTCAGCCGAAAAGATTCTCGCTCACGCTTTCGAAAGGAATTGAAAACCACAGAATGTCGGTCCAGGCCAAACTCACACCGCTACAGGAAATCGAGAGTGGCACTTCGCTGAGGTTGTTCGTGGCCGCCATCGAGGAACATATCAACCCATCCAAACCATATCCCAATGGCGAGACATCGCTACACTACACCATGCGCAAGATGTTCACCGGTGGTGACGGCATTCAGATAAGCGATGACGGTCTCCATGTTGGTCAGGCCTACTCCTATAGTGCGTCGTGGGAAATCGACTTCTGCGATGATGAGACTCAACTCGGTGTTGTGGCTTTCCTGCAAGACATCGACACCAAGGAAGTGGTATGTGCAGCATACAGCGGAGCTGAGACATACAAGGAAAACCACCTAACATTGGTAGCCTTGACCGACACTCCCGATTTCATCTGCGTATCTGACTATTATGGACACGTAGTGCTGCGCAACGATGGTTCCAACACACTGACCACCGCCACACTCAACGTGATGGTCAACGGAACATTGAAGCAATACCCTTGGACAGGGGCACTCGATTATCTTGAGCGCGACACACTGGCATTCGACGGATTCCATGACTTCACTCTTTCCGATGATGAGAACCAAGTACAACTATGGTTCTCCGATATTAATGGCACCGCTACCGAGAGCAACCGCATCAAAAACACATTCTCCAATTCCTTGCAGGCACTCTACGGCGTACAGTTGAGGTTATATACCGACGAGAAACCCGATGAGACAACATGGAAACTCTACAGTTCGGCGGGGGATGTGGTGCTTGAGGGAGGACCATATACCGATCCTATGAAACTATATACCGAAAACCTCCAACTGACACACGACGACTGTTACCTGCTCGAATTCCTCGACGCTGGCAATGATGGCATCAAGGGCGACTACGGAACCGGCTACTATCAACTCTACCAGATTGATAATGCTGGAATGACCCAACGCCTCACACAAGGCAATTACGACGGGGCGGTACACGACGTGTATTTCAATCTGACCGAGGCTTCATCGACAGGTGTCGTGGAGATTCCTACAGATGATGTCTCATCTGGCTCGTGCTACGACTTGCAAGGACGCAGAGTACTACATCAAGAAAGAGGCGTCAACATCGTGAATGGGAAGAAAGCGGTTGTGAGATAAGCCTTCACCTCACTTGACATGTAGTTTCTTCCCATTCTGGATATATAAACCTCGCATGGGCTTGCCTTTCAAACGACGACCTCCCATATCGTATAGTGTGGCATCATTATTATCAACAACCGAAGGAGAGCTGACGGCATCATCGTTCATTTCAGAAATGATTTGGAAGTCGCGCCATCCACGTTTGGACTGATACTTGTCGGTAGTGCCTTTGGGGACATGAAGAATCGCTCTGCTTGTCACCACATCAGAGAAGCATTTGCCGAGCAATGGGGGGTCGTCATAGTCAATTAAATCGAAAGGCTCCTTAATATACGACCACACTTCCCAAATATTGTCGCACCCACTGAAGGCACCGCCTGCCAGTGTTGTCACTGAACGGCCTATCGTCACGTCCTCCAGGCCGCTACAGTCCTTGAAGGCATCCCAGCCCACATACTCCACCTTGTCGGGAATAACAAGTTCTTTGGGCGTTCGACAACCCAGAAAAGCATATTGGTCGATGGTGGTCACACCCTGTGGAATCTGGAATACGGGCAGACTGCCGCAGTCACGAAAAGCACACATGCCGATGTAGTTCAGACCGTCGGGAATATTCACCTCGCTGAGGCTGCTGCAACCTTCGAATGTCCAGCCCTCGATGCGGGTAAGGCCCTCTGGCAAATGGACATTCACAAGCGAAGTACAGCCGGAAAAAGCCGATGTGCCTATGCTCTGTATCTTGTTAGACACATAAAGTTCCGTCAAGCTCGAGCAACCACTGAGTGCTCCATTACCGATGGCAGTTACGGTGGCTGGTATCGAAATGCTTTCCAATTGGGCGCAACCACTCAGCCAACTGTTACCAATTTTTGTCAGTGTCGGTGGCAGCGTGATACTTTTCAACTTGCTACCTTGGAAAACAGCAGGAGTGATGTCCGTCACTGTTGCAGGAATATCGTAGTGGGTCTTGTCGCTTTGTACAGGGAAGAGCATCAGTGTCGTTATGTCGTGGTTGAAGAGCACACCATCTTCGCAGAGGTATGATGGGTTGCCGTCTTCCACGGTGATGCTCCGCAGTCCTTTGCATCCTATAAACGCCGTTTCCGTGATGTCGGTCAGCGTTTTGGGAAAGGCCAGTTCCTCAATGCTGGAACAATAAAAGAAAGCATAATCGCCTACTCGCTGCAACGACTTTGGGATATTGACTTCTTTCAATTTGTAGCACCGTGTGAAAGTCCAGTCGTCAATCTCGGTGATGTTGTCTGACAACTTTACAGATGTTAGTTCTCCACACTCATAAAAAGCATAGCCACCCAATGTTGTCACCTGTTCGGGAATGTCGATGGATGTCAGACTGCCGCATTGCTCAAAAGCGCCGTTGCCAATAGAGCACAGTGACTGCGGCAGATTGATGGCCGTCAAACTTCTGCATTGATTGAATGTGTTGTTCCCGATAGAGCGCAGCGACTGTGGCAGATGAACCGTAGTCAGTTGGCCGCAAAGATAAAATACCCTATCCTCCAATTTCTCTATTCCTTCCGGCACGGTCACCTCCTTGAGGCTGCCACAGCCACCGAACGCCGTGGAACCAATGGCCTGCACGCTACTGGCAATCGACAGGGTAGTCATCGAGTTGCAGCCAGCAAAAGCATTTGAGCCTATCTGCGTGACCGAGGATGGGATGACCACCGATGTGAGGGCTGTGGCATCGTGGAAAGCATCATTGGCAATGACTGTCACATCATCGGGTATCACCAACTCCTTCACCTCCTCACCATTTAAAAACAGACGGTGTGCCTGACTGAGGGGGTTGCACTCCGATCCTCCTACATAACTTATATTACACCAGGCGGTGAGGTCCTCGATATGAACAGCCTTCAGCCCATAACAACCACTGAAGGCAGAATAACCGATTTTCTGCATAGTGGCAGGGATGGCAATTGATGTCATCTTACTGCAAGCACCAAAAGCCCATCCGTTGATTTCGGTAACGGTATATTCCTTTCCACCATAACTGACCTTGCTAAGTATCTTGATGTCGCCTACCAGTTGGCCTGGAACCATCTGTCGGGCTACACAGGCTGTCCTTGCACTTTCCGACAATACGTCGTAACTGATGCCTTCAACGTCGAAAGCTGCAACAGTTGCGCTCCATAATATGAAGACGAATGCAATATATATCTTTTGAACTGTTGTCATGGCCTATAAGTTTTTCTTTCAACCGCAAAAGTATAAAAAATACAGAAAGCCCGCAAGAATAAAGGTGATAAGTTAACTAATGTGGCAAAAATCACAGCAGTGAATCTTGGGGACGGAGTTTTTGATTCACTATACCATGTTCATATAAAAATATGGAAGTCTTGAAATATTAGGTAAGTCAATGATAATCAAGACCGAATAAAAGCCCAAATTTACAAGGTACAAAATTGTATTACCCGTTGATAGATTATTTAGAATCTCTCTGTTGCATTTTATGACATTGATGAAGCGGTCGGGAATCAACAAAGTTTAAGATTTGGTTAAGATGGTTTAACCGCTTAATGGAGTCAACATTTTATGTATGAATACCAGGTGATAATGGTAAATCTCAAAAATCTTTATGAAAAATGCAAAATATATGCTATTTTTGCAAATCATACAATAACGTCACAATTTATCAACCTTAAAATATGAAATGGTTTCTACTAATTTCTATGCTTATACTGTCATATGATATAGCTATGGCAGATGATGAGTATGCATACAAAGAAGTGATAGCTCCGAATGAAGTCTATTCTGTGGGGATTGGTACTCCACTAATAGCCACGAAGCCATGCACTCATGCTGAAATGCTTTACAAATATGAATATATGAATATTTATCAAGGCGATCTGATAACGCAACTATCTTATAAAGGTTATAATCTCGGAGAGGCCTTCACACGGCATTTTGTCGTATGGATGGCAAATACACAACAGCGTGATATCAGAGACCAATACGGAATGACTCCGTCAGAATCAATGACGAAGGTTTTCGAGGGCGATTGCACCATCGCTGCCGGAGGCAGTGCCGACGAATGTATCCCCTTGTTGACCATAACTTTGGATCAACCCTTTGAATATGGCGGCTATACAATACGTGTGGTCATAGAAAGTAGTGGAGTAACTGCCGCGCAGGAAGTGTTCTTCGAACAGTACCGATTTCGTTGGCAAAGTTGCTACGCTACGGCCGAAGAATTAGGAGGATGGAGTCAGTCTGATTACGCACAGTTTCCCATCACAACTCTAACGGTTGCTACACCTGTTGTTAATCTGACTGGCGCTGTGTTCAACCAAGACAGCGTTCCCATTCCAGGTGCGACAATTCAGATGAAGAGTACAG